>Ga0265780_10010470_pt1 | contig 11047 bp, 7 predicted proteins | sample P1T30metagenome_FD_192432 | JGI IMG/M metagenome (GOLD analysis project Ga0265780, IMG submission 192432) | Plant litter microbial communities from East Loma Ridge, Irvine, California - P1 T30 | ecosystem: Environmental > Terrestrial > Plant litter > Unclassified | place: USA: California... | reverse complement strand
ACATGAACGGCATCCCCGTGATGGCGATCCGCGAAGTGCAGGTGCTGCGCGATGGCGCCGCCGCCCAATACGGCTCGGACGCGATTGCCGGCGTGATCAACATCGACCTGAAGAAAAGCCTGGGTTGTGAATCGGTGGCCGGCTACAGCCAGTACACCGAAGGCGACGGCGAGAACTGGCAGGCGTCGGCCTACTGCGGCGTGGCCCTCGGCGGCGGCGTTCTGGGCATCACCGGCGAATACTCGGATCGCGGCCGCTCGAACCGTTCCGAGCCCGGCAATCCGCGCATCATCGGCGACACCAAATCCGAAAACCAGACCATCTACCTGAACGGCGAATTCCCGGCCGGCGCGGGCGGCAAGTTCTACTTCACCGCCGGCGTGCAGCAGCGCGACGCCTCGTCGGCCGCCTTTGGCCGCGAAGGCCTGGGTTCGGAAGACATCCCATCGCGTAACTCGGCCGCGATGTACCCGGACGGCTTCGTCCCGTTCATCAACGGCGACGTCGATGACCGCTGGGGCACCGTCGGCTACCGCTGGAGCGCAGGCGAATGGAACGCCGACCTGTCGCAAACCTACGGCTACAACCGCCTGAAGTACAACATCGCCAACACGCTCAACGCGTCAATCGCCAACCTGGATCTGCTGAACGGCGGCCAGGGCCGCAGCGCGGACCGCTTCTACGCGGGCGCGTTCTCGTTCCAGCAATCGACCACCAACGTCGATGTCAGCCGCTTCTACGGCGATGTGTTCAAGGGGATGAATGTCGCCTTTGGCCTCGAACACCGCCGCGAGAACTACAAGATCTTCGCCGGCGAAGCCGGCTCGTACATCGATGCCGACGGCGTGGGCGAAGGCGGTAACGCCGGCAGCCAGGGCTTCCCGGGCTTCCAGCCGGGCGACGAGACCGACACCGACCGTCACAGCAACGCGGCCTACGTCGATATCGAAACGGACGTCACCGACCGCTTCAAGCTCCAGGCCGCACTGCGCCACGAGCGATATTCGGACTTCGGCTCGACCACCACCGGCAAGCTCGCCGCCGCCTATCGCCTGGCGCCGACCGTGCTGCTGCGCGGCTCGGCCAGCACGGGCTTCCGCGCGCCGTCGCTGCAGCAGGCCTACTTCTCGTCGACCTTCACCGACTTCGTCAGCGGCCAGCCGCTGGACGTCGTGCTGGCGCCGAACGGCGGCCCGGTGGCGGCTGCGGCAGGCATCCCGCAACTGAAGGATGAAGAATCGAAGAGCTACACGCTGGGCCTGACCTGGTCGCCGACCCAGGCGACGTCGGTCACGGCCGACCTGTACCGCATCGACATCGACGATCGCATCGTGCTGTCGGGCCGCTTCGACGCCGACAACTACCCGGCGCTGGGCGCGACGCTGCAGCAACTGGGCGTAGGCCAGGCGCAGTTCTTCGTCAACTCGGTCGACACCAAGACGCAGGGCCTGGACCTGACAATCTCGAACCGCGCCAACCTGGGCGCGGGCCGCCTGACGACCTTCCTCGCTGCCAACTTCAGCAAGACCGAAGTGCAGCGCGTGAAAGCGCCGGCCGCACTGGCAGGCTTCGAAGACGTGCTGCTGTCCGAACGCGAGCGCCTGTTCATCGAAGAAGGCGCGCCGCGCCGCAAGGCCACGCTGGGCTTTGACTACGCACTGGGCAAGCTGGAAACGTCGCTGCGCGTGATCCACTTTGGTCCGCAAACCCTGGGCACCTTCTCGGGCCCACCGGTGCCGAACCAGAAGTACGAAGCCAAGACCTCGGCCGACCTGGCCTTCACGTGGGCCTTCACCGAGAAGACCCGCCTGACGGTAGGCGGCACGAACATCTTCGACGTCAAGCCAACCGTGCAGGATGCGAACGAGACCGACAACGGCTTCAAGTACGAGAGCGTGCAGTTCGGCCTGAACGGCGCGGCGCTGTTCGCACGCCTGGCGCACCGCTTCTGATCGGGCGTCACGTCCGGCAGTAGCAAAAACGGCCTGCAAGCGATTGCAGGCCGTTTTTATTGGCGAGCCAACGACTTTGTATGCGTACACCATCAGCGTACGCACGTCGTTCCCGCGCAGGCGGGAACCCAAGTCCGCGCTGTAGCAGTCACACACGCAGTACCGATACGCATGCAAGCCTGGGTTCCCGCCTCCGCGGGAACGACGTGCATAGGCAGGTGACTTATGGCCTGCTGCCCGACGAGCGACGACTGACCGGACATGCGTCATGCCTGCGCCGGCGCGTTACCAGCCACCCCACGCCCGCAATGCCCAACAGCGCCAGCGTACCCGGCTCCGGCACAGTGAACGCATCCATCGCCCACTGTGTGCCGCTGCTGTTGTAGATCGTGAGCGTGTCGATGCCGCGCCAATCGAGTTCGATCCACTGCGGCGCGATCGTGTCGATCACGTACGACACATCGGTCGCGTACAGCAGCTGGCCATCGCGGCTGCCCTCGAACGAGAGTTCCTGTTCATACCAGGCCGACGTAAAGAAGGCGCCGACAAAATCGAAGCCGCCTGCATTCGAGATCGTGACGGTGGCGCCGCCATGGTTGAAGGCGACATTGGCGCCCGAGACCACGCCACTGGCATAGCCGCTGTCCGGATACGCGTCGGCGCCGATCACGCCCACCCCGGTCCAGTTGAAACCCGCATAGCCATCGGCAATGACGGCAGTGTCGCTGCTGGCCAGGTCGTCAAAGCCGATGACGTCCGCGTGCGCACTCGCGCAGCACGCCGCCAGCAACAGCGAGATGATGATGTGTTTCATGTGGTGCTCCTCGAGGTAGGGGTTACTGGCGCACGAGCGCCGCGATATCGGCGTCGCTCAGTGCCGAGCCATAGATGCGCAGGTCGTCCATCGCGCCCTGGTACGGCGCGTCCCACCAGTTCACGCCCAGCGCGAACACGCCGCTGGTGTTGGTAAACACGTTGGGAAAACCTGTGCCGGCAAATCGCTTGCTGCCGTCGACATAGACGTTGAGCGCGCCGTTTCTCACGGTAAAAGCGACATGCGACCAGCGCCCGATCGGGATGTTCAGGCCAAGGCCGGCGTCATACCAGGCCGTGCCCGACCACAGCATCGACGCACCGCCCACGCCCGCATGCCCCATCGGCAGCAGGCTGACCCACGACTCGGTCGTGCGCGCGCCGAAGAAGGTGGTGGAAAACGCCGTCAATGCCGCCGGCTTGAGCCATAGCGCCACGCTGTAGTTGTGGCTCGCGATGAGGCCATTGGGCAGCCGCACGCCGCTTGCACCGTTGAAGACGGCCGCCCTGCCCTTCACGCCCGCCTCGTAGGCGATGCTGCCGCCTGGTGCGTCGATCCGGTTGCCGGTGACGCTGCCGGCGGCGAAGATGCCGCCCGCGTCAGCCAGGCTGCCATCGAAGGTGTAGTGCGCCAGCAGCCCACCGGCCCTGCGCACGGTGACGACGAAGGTCTTGATGACCACCGTACTGCCCTTGGCGATACGCGCCGTAAGCGTGACGTTCACGTCCCCGCTGCTCAAGCTGGTGACGACGCCGGTATTGCTGATCACTGCCGGATTCGACGAAGTCCAGGTGATGGTCGCGCCGCGCGTGCCGCTGGTCGGCAGCGCGAGATTGGCCGTGACGGCGCTCGTGTTGCCCAGGCTGAGTTCCGCGGCGACGGCATTGACGGTCTGCGCCTCGGTGCGCGGCAGCAGCCGGCTGCCGAACAGCGCCACGCCTTCGCGCGACAGCGCCGAGAAGGTCATCACGTAGGCCTTGGCCGTTTCGTCCCAGCCGTTGACGAAGACGCCCTTGTACGGCGAGGCGCCGGGCAGGCGGATCTCGATCCCGTTGCTGCCAGTGAGCAGCCAGCTGCCGGCCACTGCACCCGTGATCGTGCCGTCGGCATTGAGTGCGATGTGCTGCGACTTCTTGATGGCCGCCGAGATGTCCTTGCCGTGGTTGACCAGCATGTAGTCGCCCTGCACGAACTCGCGCCGCACGGCCCCAAGCGTCTCGCCCGTGTAGCGGCGCGGCGCGACAACGGGCCAGCCGTCGGCATTCATGAACAGTTGATGGGTACGGATTTCGTGCTGCTCGCCGCGCTCGGGAAAGCGCGCGTGAAAGATCAAAAAGTGCTTGCCGCTGGCCGGATCGACGTACGCCGAATTGTGGCCGGGCGAGACATACCCGGTGCCGATGCCGGCGCCCGTGTCGCCCAGCTTGCGCTCGAACAGGAAGCTGCCCATCAGCTTGACACCGTACGGTGCGATCGACGCGTCATCGAACAGCGGCTTGGTGGGATCGGACCTGACGCCGGCCATGTCGTTGCCCTGGGCGTCGACATACGGGCCGTCCGGATTGAGCGAGCGCGCGACGCGCATATTGTAGCCACCGGTCGAATCCAGGCCGCCGAAGGACGTAAACAGGTAATAGTGCGACGTGGCCGGGCTGTACATGACGTAAGCGCCTTCGATGCGCGCGTGGTTGCCGCCCATCAGGCGCTTGCCATAGCCCTGCCCCGGCAATGGCATACCGGTTGCAGGGTTCATCGCCATGATGAAAATCCCGCCCGAATACGAGCCGTAGATCATCCACAGCTTGCCGGCATTATCCGAAAACACGTGGGGATCGACGGCATTCGGATGTTTCAGCGCGTCGTAGATCGTGCCGTCGTGGCTGGGCTGGCCCCACATCCCCGATTTCAGAATGATGCCCTTGTCGACATACGGGCCCTCGATATTATTCGACACCGCAATACCCAATGCAGAGCGCGGTGAATCGCCCTTGCAGGCGTTGTAATACATATAGAATTTACCGTCCGGCATGCGCTTGACATCGGCTGCCCAGAGCGTTGTCGATTGGGCCCAGTCGAATGTCTCGGCCAGCTCGGTGAATACGTTCGACGCGCCATTGAGGAATAATGGATTGCTTGCGCTGACGCCTTCACTGATTTGCTGCCATTTCATCAGGTCACGCGATTTGGCGGCGGCCAGGTGCGAGCCAAACACATAAAACATGTCGCCCACCTTGATCACCGACGGGTCGTGCACGGCGGCGTTCTGGAAGACGATCGGGGCGGGCGCGGCCTGGGCCGCGGCGAGTGAGGGAAGCAGGGCCGATGACAATACGGCCCATGTTCCCAAACAGGAAAGGGTGTGATGCATGCTGGTCTCCGTTATATTTTTTTGCATCGAATGATTCAATGCTGGAAACGAGAATGCGGTATTTTTATGGCATTGGCAACCGGATCGGATAGGCGAATTTGCGAGGTTTCATGACTGCAATAACTGCGATTACTTAAATATCGACATTCCCGATAAAAACAGAAAAATTATTATCGGCGCGATTTCAGCGATCACCTTTTCTTGAATATATCGCGCCGAATCCAATAAAAAGTAATCGCTCGGGTTTGCATGGAAAAAAGGATGTTGGCGCCGCGCCACAGCGTCGCTGGCCTCCAGCGGCTCACGCGCTGTGTCAAAATGGCTTCTTTCTTTTGACATCGCCATGCACAAACTGATTGCCGAACTATTGCGGCTGTATCTCCCCTTTGATGCGTTGCCGCCCGACGTCCTGGCGCTGCACCTGCAGGGCCAGCAGAACGCGCCCGTCAGCCTGACCGGCAGCGACGGCCTGACGCGCGCGATGATGATCCCGTTTCGCAAGACCAAAGGCGCCGACAGCGAGGCGCACTGGACGCGTCTGTGCGAAGTGGCCAATGCGCTGCAGACGACGTTGAGCCTGCCGGCGCCGGCCGTGAGCATCTCGGGAGGCGACGCTTATTACCTGTGGCTGTCACTCGAGACGCCGGTGCCGGCCGATCGCGCGCAGGCCTTTCTGGAGCGCCTGCGCGATGCGCATTTCCCCGAGATCGAACTGGCCCCGGACGCCGTGCGCGCGCCGGTCGCCCTCCCGCCCTGCCTGCACCCGCGCACCGGACGCTGGGCCGCCTTTATTCATCCCGGGATGGGCGCGTCGTTCGCCGACGAACCGGGACTGGACATGCAGCCGCCGCCCAACGGTCAGGCCGGGTTCCTGGAAGGGTTGGAGAGTATCGATGCAGAAGGGTTCGAGCGCGTCTGGCGTTTGCTGGAGCCGGCCGCAGTGAGTACGCCGGTGGCGGCGTCACGCGATACGCCGGTCCCGGTCAGCGAACCGGGGCCGGCGACCGCGCCACCAGCGGGACTGCTGCTGAAAGACGCGACGCTGGAAGACATCGTGCGCCACCTGCACGCCAGGAATATCGAGCCGACCTTCCGGCATCTGATCGCCTGACGTCAGCAACGACGGGCGGGCGGCGCCGTCAACATTATTTGGTGACGGTGATCAGGGAGCGCTTGCCGCCCTTGAAGCCGTACAAGGTAATCGTCCCGTCGCGCACGTCGCCGCGCGCATCGAACGCCACCGGGCCGGTCACGCCCTTGTATTGGGTCTTGGCCAGGAACGGCAGGTATTTCGCAGGCGCAGTCGAGCCGGCCTTGATCATCGCCTCGGCCATCACCATCGTCGCGTCGTACGCGTACGGCGCGTTGATCTGCACGTCGATGCCAAAGCGCTTCTTGTAATCGGCGCGGAACTTGTCCATGCCGGCCTTGCCTTCACCTTGCACGCCGCCCGCTTCCGCGCACACGACCTGACCGTCGGCCATCGTGCCGCCGGAGAGCTTGAAGATCTCGTCCGAGCAGATGCCGTCGCCACCCATCATGCGCACGTTCATGCCGAGCTGCTTCATCTGGCGCAGCATCGGGCCGGCCGTGGCGTTCATGCCGCCGAAGAAGACCAGGTCGGGCTTGGCCGCGCGGATGCGGGTGACGATGGCGGAAAAGTCGGTCGCCTTGTCGTTGGTGAACTCGCGCGCCACGATCGTGCCGCCCTGCTTTTGCAGGCTCCTGGAAAATTCCATCGCCAGGCCCTGGCCGTAGGCGGTGCGGTCATCGACCACCGCGACCCGGCGCACCTTCATGGTGCCGGTCGCGTAGCGGCCCAGCGCCTGGCCCAGCTGAACGTCGTTGGCGATGGTGCGAAATGCCGTGTTGAAGCCCTGCTGCGTGTATTTCGGGCTGGTGCTCGACGGCGAAATCTGCGGGATGCCGCCGGTGTTGTAGATCTTTGAAGCAGGGATGGTCGTGCCCGACGTCTGGTGACCGATCACGCCGTTGACCTTCGCGTCGACCATCTTCTGCGCCACGCTGGTGGCCTGCTTCGGATCGCCCCCGTCGTCTTCGGCCACGAGCTGGAACGTTACCTTCTTGCCGGCGATTGACACGCCGCGCGCGTTCAGGTGTTCGATCGCCATGCGCGTGGCGTTCTCGGTGTCCTTGCCAAAGTAGGCCACTGGCCCGGTGACTGCGGCCGCGTGGCCGATCTTCACGACCTCCTGGCTCGACGCCAGGCCTGCGGTTGCCGCCAGTACGCTGGCGACCAAAATATGCTTGTTCATCGATTCCTCAGTATGCAAATCGGCGGGCGCAACGCCGCCAAACCGTCCATTCTACCGTGAGCGCGCGCACCTTGCTGGCGTGACAATTGACGATATTTGGCTATTGCCTGATACGGTATGCTGCCTGGCGTGCAGGGCGCAAGGCACGTAAGGCAGCGCGTAATTCAGCAAACGACAATAAGACTTCTTGATCAAACAGCATGCACACTATTTCACTCAGAATCGCCGCTGCCGTCGCCGCTAGCCTGTTGCTGACAGTTTCATGCCTGCCCGTTCATGCGCAGCTGCCGGCCCCGAGCCGTACGGTCTACAAGTGTGAGTTGGCTGGCAAGATTGCCTATACCGACGTGCCTTGCCTTGGTGCAAAGCGGCTCGACGTGGTGCCGGCGCGCGGCGTCGACAAGCTGTCGGGCACATCCCGGGTAGGTGCTGATGTCGCGCGCGAATACCACCGTGAAAACATGGCGCGCGCCTTCAGACCCATTACGGAGATGAACGAACAGCAGTACGCTACGGCTACGCGGCGTTACGCCCTCGACGCCAGTGCACAGCGCGCATGCCGCGCACTGGAAGCGGCGATCATCGACAACGAGCGCAGCGAACAGCAAAGCCACGCGAGCGAGCCACTGGAATCGCTGCGCCAGGACACCCTTAGCTTGCGCCAACGTTATCGGGAACTGCGCTGTTAAAGGCCTGTCTGCAGCGGCATCCTGAACGTCACGGTCGCCATCAATCCACCCAGCCGCTCGGACGAACCCAGCGTGAGCACCGCGCCATGGCGCTCGGCGATTGCCTTGATGATCGCCAGCCCCAGGCCGCTGCCGGCGGCCTCGCTGCCAGGAACGCGGTAAAAGCGGTCGAATACGCGTTCGCGTTCGTCCGGCGGGATACCGGGGCCGCTGTCTTCGACCTGTACCGCTACCGTGCCGGGGCCGCTGAGCACCGCGATGTCGACCGTGCCGCCACCAGGGGTGTACTTGACTGCGTTGTCGACCAGGTTGCGTAGCAGGATCTGCAGCGCATCGGGCTGGCCGTCGACGCTGGCCGGGTCGGCCTGCTGCAGGCCCAGGTCGACGCCCTTGGCGGCGGCCACGCCGGCCAGGTCGGCGGCCGTGCGGCGCGCCAGGTCGGCCAGGTCCACCGGCCGGGTTTTCGCAGCCGTGCCTTCGGCGGCGCTGGCTTCTTGCCGCGCCAGGATCAGGAGCTGTTCGACCAGGCGCGTGGCGCGGTCGATGCCGGCCGTGAGGCGCCCCACCGCGACGCGGCGCGCCTCAAGCGTGTCGGCGCGGTCGAGGCTTTGCGCCTGCAGGCGCAGCGCCGCCAGCGGCGTGCGCAGTTCGTGCGCGGCGTCGGCCACGAAGTGCTGCTGCGCCTCGAATGCGGTGCGCACGCGGCCGAACAGCAGGTTCAGTTCTTGCACCAGCGGGCGCACTTCGTCGGGCAGGCCGGTATCGGACACGGGCGACAGATCGTCGGCCTGGCGCGATGCGACCTGCGATTGCACGCGCGCCACCGGTTGCAGCGAGCCGCTCACGACCCACCACACCACCAGCATCAGGATCGGCATCATCACCGCGATGGGGCCCAGCGTGCGCAGGGCCAGGTTGCCGGCCATATTGCGGCGCACGGCCAGGTCTTGCGCGACCTGCACCGTTTGATTGGACGTCTGGATCGAGAACACGCGGTACGTCGTGCTGTTGGCGCGCACGTTCGAAAAGCCCAGCACCGCGCGCTGCGGCAGGCGCGCGCGCGAGACGCTGTGGAACATCTGGGCGCCGTCGGGGGACCACATCTGCACCACCATGTCGTCGTTGCCGCCGGCGCTGTCGGCCTCTTGCCGCGCACGCGCTTCGTCGTTCGACAACGGCGTGCTCGATCGCAGCGACAAGGCCATCTGCTGCATGTGGTAGTCGAAGATCTGGTCGGCGTCGTGCAGCGCGGTGCGGTAGGCGATCGTCGCCTGCGCCACCGCCGCGATCGTGATCGCCGCAAGCAGGAACCAGAGCAGGCGCCCGCGCAGCGAGTGCGTCATCTTCATGCTTTTGGCACCATGTAGCCGACACCGCGCACGTTCTGGATCAGGTCACTGCCCAGTTTCTTGCGCAGGCCGTGGATATACACCTCCACCGCGTTGCTCGAGACTTCGTCGCGCCAGCTGTAGAGTTTTTCTTCAAGCTGCGCGCGCGAGAGCACCGCGCCGGGCCGCGCCACCAGCGCCTCGAGCACGGCCCATTCGCGCGCCGACAGCGATACCTGGACGCCGTCGACCATGATTTCGCGGGTGGCCGGATTGATCGTGATGTTGCGGTATTCGAAAATCGGCTCGGCGCGGCCGGCGGCGCGCCGCAGCAGCGCGCGCAGGCGCGCCAGCAGTTCGTCGAGATCGTAGGGTTTGAGGACGTAATCGTCGGCGCCGGCATCGAGGCCCGCGATGCGCTGGGCCACCGAGTCGCGCGCGGTGGCCACCAGCACCGGGGTGCGGTCCTTGCGTGCGCGCATCGAGCGCAAGACTTCGAGGCCATCCTTGCGCGGCAGCCCCAGGTCGAGCAGCACCAGGTCGTAGTTCTGGTTCTGGATCAGGGCCGTGTCGGCCATTTCGCCGTCCTTGACCCAGTCGACCGCGTAGTGCTCGGCCCTGAGCAGGTCGAGCACCACTTCGCCGATCATCGTATCGTCTTCCACCAGCAGCAGTCGCATCGTTCCCTCGTTTGTAAAAGTGCGACCCCGGGGACGCTACACCATCTTAACCAATCCGCACCGGAATGAAGATCTTCTCGTCGCCCCGCTGGATCAGGAGCGCCACCGACTTGCTGGCCTTGGCCACCATCTCACGCACCTGGGCCACCGAGCTGACCGGCCGGCCGTTGACCGAAATGAGCACGTCGCCCGGTTCGATGCCGGCGATCTGGGCGGCGCCAGAGGCATCCTCGATCAACAGGCCTGCGGCGATGCCGCTCTGGCGGCGCTCGATCGGCTCGAGGGGCCGCAGGGACAGGCCCAGCCTGGCGCTGTTGTCGACCGCGTTGCCGACATCTTCCGCCTGCGCGCGGCGGGGCTTGTCGGCCGCGTCGGCGAGCGTCGCGTCGATGCGCACCAGTTTGCCCTCGCGCCAGACATCCATGGCCACCTTGTCGCCCGGCTTGGCCAGGGTCATCATCGCCGGCAGGTCGGCCGAGGCGACGATTGCCGTGCCATTGGCCGTGCGAATCACGTCGCCCGACTTCAGGCCCGCGCGCTCCGCAGGACTACCACGTTCGACGCTCGACACCAGCGCCCCCTCGACCGATTCGAGCTTGAACGAATCGGCGAAGCTCTGGCCAACCTCTTGCACGCTCACACCGAGCTTGGCATGCTGCACCTTGCCGGTGGCGACGATCTGGTCCTTGATGCGCACGGCCAGGTCGATCGGGATCGAGAACGACAGGCCCTGGTAGCCGCCGGTCTGGCTGTAGATCTGCGAATTGATGCCGACCACTTCGCCGCGGGTGTTGAACAGCGGGCCACCCGAGTTGCCGGGATTGACCGCGACGTCGGTCTGGATGAACGGCACATTGCTGTCGCCCTGGATCGAGCGGCCGGTGGCGCTGACGACGCCGGCGGTGACGGTGCTTTCGAGGCCATACGGCGAACCGATGGC
>Ga0265780_10010469_pt1 | contig 11047 bp, 4 predicted proteins | sample P1T30metagenome_FD_192432 | JGI IMG/M metagenome (GOLD analysis project Ga0265780, IMG submission 192432) | Plant litter microbial communities from East Loma Ridge, Irvine, California - P1 T30 | ecosystem: Environmental > Terrestrial > Plant litter > Unclassified | place: USA: California... | reverse complement strand
TGCAGGACCATGTTGGCGGTGCAGCGGGTGCAGTTGCTGATCCAGCCGCAGGACTCGCAGCACAGCACCGGCGCATAGCCGCGCCGGTTCAGGAACAGCAGCGATTGCTCGCCGCGTTCCAGCCGGTGGCGCAGCGCCCCCATCAGGGTCGCGGTCAGGCCCTCTTTCGGCTTGTCGCGTTCCATGTCGATCAGGAGCACGCGCGGCAGCACGGCATCGCGCACGGCGCGTTCGCGCAGTTCCAGCTTGCGGTACCTGCCGGTCTGGGCGTGGTACCAGGATTCCAGCGATGGCGTGGCCGAGCCCAGCACGATCGGGATCCCGAGCTGGCGCGCGCGCCACACGGCCAGGTCGCGCGCCGAATAGCGCAAGCCTTCCTGCTGCTTATAAGAGGGGTCGTGCTCTTCGTCGATGACGATCAGTTTCAGGTGCGGCAGCGAAGCCAGGATCGCCAGCCGGGTGCCGAGGACGATGCGCGCGCGGCCCTGGTGCGCGGCCAGCCAGTGCAGCATGCGCTCGCCTTCCGACAGGCTGCTGTGCAGGGTGGCCAGCATCACGCCGGGAAAGCGCGCGCGGATATTCGCTTCCAGCTGCGGCGTCAGGTTGATTTCCGGGACCAGCACCAGGATCTGCGCCTGATTATCTTTTGCCAGCACCTGGGCACAGGCTTGCAGGTACACCTCGGTCTTGCCGCTGCCGGTGACGCCGTACAGCAGCTGCGGACTGAAACCCGCGGCGCCGCCGATGGCATCCGCGGCCTGCTGCTGTTCCGGGTTCAGGACCGGCATGTCGGCCGGGGTGGCATCGTGGGCGTCGGGCAGTTTGGCCAGCTTTTTGAGGGCGCGGTCCAGCGCCACCGTGGTCGACAGGCGCAGGTTTTTCGGCAAGCCCGGCAGCGCCACCTCGCCCAGCGGACGGTGGTAATAGCTGGCGGCAAAGCGCGCCAGCGCCAGCCATTTGTCGGACAGCGGCGCCAGCTGGCTGCGCACCGCCAGCGCATCCTTCAGTTTATCGGCCGGGACGTCGGTGTCCTGCTTGATGGCGACGATCACCCCCACCGCTTCGCGCCGGCCGAAGTTCACCAAGGCCAGCTGGCCGACCTGCGGTTCCTCTCCCTGTGCGCACGGCCAGCGGTAATCGAACACGCTGTCGAGGGGTGTATCGAGGGCGATTTGCAGGATGCAGTACGACACGTGTGGAGAACCTTGTAGCGAGCTGTTGAGAACTGTGGAAAACTTTGTGGAAAATGGAAAACTTGACCGGGACAAAGGTTTACGTTAGATCAAAGCCCTTGGTAAATCCTCAATCTTATGGAAAATTTTCCTATTTAAATTCAATGACTTAGAAAAATAGAATTGAAGCTCGTGAAATTCTTTATCGCTCGGCAGCTTCTGTGCATAACTGGGCATTTCCGGTGAAGAACTCAAGCGCAGTGCAGCAAAATCTTGATGGAATACTTAAAGAAATCCCGTAAACCCCGGTAAACGCAGCACTTTTTCGGATTATGCACAGAAGCTGTGCATAACTTTGTGAACAAGGCAGTGAACAGTTTGCCTGAGCCGCTGCCGGAAGCTGGAAAGCACCCTGGCAGGGCCCGGGGAGCGCTTACTAAAATCTATATAAATCAATTACTTACATTAACAGCGCAAGCACTGTACATTTCCACAGCAAGTCCTGCATGCGCTGAAGTTTTTGTGAATAAGTGTGATTTTGCAGGATTTAAGCAGCGCGCTGGCGGCGGCTATAACTATGTACTGCCTCGACCATGGCGGTGACCGATTCCGGCGGCGTGAACTGGGAAATGCCGTGACCCAGGTTGAACACGTGGCCATGGCCCTTCGATGGGGTGCCGTAGCTGGCCAGCGCTTTTTCCACCTCCGTACGCACCTGTTCCGGTGCCGCGAACAGGATCGCCGGATCGAGATTACCCTGCAGGGCGACGCGGTCGCCCACCAGTGCGCGGGCGCGCCCCAGGTTCACGGTCCAGTCCAGGCCGAGCGCGTCGGCGCCGATGTCGGCCATCTCGTCCAGCCACAACCCGCCGCCCTTGGTGAACACGATCGCCGGAATGCGCACGCCATCTTTCTCGCGTTGCAGCTGGGCCAGCACCTTCTGCATGTATTGCAGCGAGAAGGCCTGGTAGGCGCCGTCGGCCAGCGCACCGCCCCAGGAATCGAAGATCATGACGGCTTGCGCGCCGGCGTCGATCTGGGCGTTCAGGTACTGGGCCACGGCGTCGGCGTTGGTCTGCAAAATGCGGTGCATCAGGTCCGGACGCGAGTACAGCATCTTCTTGACCGTATGGAATTCACGCGAGCCCTGGCCTTCGACCATGTAGCAGGCCAGGGTCCAGGGGCTGCCCGAAAAGCCGATAAGCGGCACGCGGCCGTTCAGCGCTGTGCGGATCTGGGTAACAGCGTTGAACACGTAATCCAGCGAGGCCATGTCCGGCACCTGCAATTTGGCGACGTCGTCCTCGGTGCGCACGGTGCGCTCGAATTTCGGCCCTTCTCCTTCTTCGAAATACAGGCCCAGGCCCATTGCGTCCGGCACCGTCAGGATGTCCGAGAACAGGATCGACGCGTCCAGCGGATAGCGGTCGATCGGCTGCAGCGTGACTTCGGTGGCGAAATCCGGATTCTTGGCCAGGCCCAGGAAGGAGCCGGCGCGCGCGCGGCTGGCACGGTATTCCGGCAGGTAGCGCCCCGCCTGGCGCATCAGCCACACCGGCGTGTAGTCGGTCGGCTGGCGCAGCAGCGCACGCAGGAAGGTGTCGTTCTGGAGCGGGGCGAATTGTGGCATGGATGACAACCTGAAAGGGAACGGTCGACGCGGAAATCGCGGGCAAAACGGCTATTATCGCACTCCTGGCGTATTCCCGACACCCGGCACGCCCGGAAGAGCGCACTTATAATGGGTGTCTGCCTATCAGTCAGGATCGATTCCATGCCATCCATACTCCGCACACAGGCGCCCTGCGGCACCTGGACCTCCCCGATCACCGCCGACGTGGTTGCCGCCGGCGCCACGCCCCTGTCCTCGGTTGCGCTCGATGGCGGCGACGTCTACTGGCTGGCCGGCCGCGCCAGCGAAGGCGGCCGCACCACCTTGCTGCGCAAGCGCGGCGACGCGATCCAGGAACTGACGCCGACCCCGTTCAACGTGCGCACCCGCGTGCACGAATACGGCGGCGGCGCGCTACTGGCGGCCGGCGGTGAAGTCTGGTTCTCGCATTTTGCCGACAACCGCATTTATCACCTGGGTGCAGAGGGCGGCGAACCGGTGGCGATCAGCGCCGGCGGCCCGCTGCGCCATGCCGATTTTGTGCTGGACGCGGCGCGCCGGCGCCTGCTGGCGGTACGCGAAGACCATTCAGCCAGCGACACCTACCCGGTCAACACGATCTGCGCGTTGAGCTTCGACGGCAGCGAGACCGTGCTGGTCGAGGGCAACGATTTTTATTCGTCGCCGCGCCTGTCGCCGGACGGCAGCCAGTTGGCCTGGCTGAGCTGGGACCATCCGCGCATGCCCTGGCAGGGCACCGAACTATGGCTGGCCGACATCGCAGCCGACGGCACGCTGGTCAACGGCCGCCTGATCGCCGGCGGCGAGGACGAATCGATCTGCCAGCCGGAATGGTCACCCGGCGGCTTGCTGCACTTCGTCTCCGACCGCAGCGGCTGGTGGAATCTGTACCGCTTCAACCATGGCGTGGTCAGCGCCCTGTGCGAGCGCGAAGCCGAATTCGGCGGTCCGCACTGGGTGTTCGGCAATGCGATGTACGGTTTTATTTCGGACCGGGAGATCGCCTGCACCTATATCGAAGATGGCGTCAGCCGCCTGGCGCGCCTGGATACCACGAGCGGCACGCTCACGCCGGTCGACAATCCCTACCAGGAGATCCGCGAGCTGCGCGTGCAGGGCACCACGCTGGCGCTGCTGGCCGGCGCGCCGACCATCGCCGCCGAAGTCGCGCAGATCGACCTCGCCGGCGGCACGCGCACGGTGCTGGCACGCTCGATCGAGCACCTGCCGGACGTCGGCTACCTGTCCACGCCGCAGAGCATCCACTACCCCAGCGCCAACGAACGCACCGCCTACGCTTTCTATTACCCGGCGCAGAACAAGGACTTTGAACCGCTGCCGGGCGAGCTGCCGCCGCTGATGGTGATCGGCCACGGCGGCCCGACCAGCATGGCGGCCAGCACGCTGAAACTGGCGACCCAGTTCTGGACCAGCCGCGGCATCGCCGTGCTCGACGTGAACTACGGCGGCAGCACCGGCTTCGGCCGGGCATACCGCAACCTGCTGCGCGGCCAGTGGGGCGTGGTCGACGTCGAGGATTGCGTCGCCGGGGCCCAGTATTTAGCTAACCACGGGCTGGCCGGCCAGGGCCTGGTCGACCGCGAGCGCCTGGTGATCCGCGGCGGCAGCGCCGGCGGCCTGACGACCCTGTGCGCCCTCGCCTTCCACGATGTGTTCAAGGCCGGCGCCAGCTACTACGGCGTGTCCGACCTCAAAGGCCTGGACGCCGACTCGCACAAGTTCGAATCGCGCTACAACGAATACCTGATCGCCCCCAAGGCGCAGGCCGATGCCGTGTATGCCGAGCGCTCGCCGATCAACCATACCGATAAACTGGCGCGCCCGATGATCTTCTTCCAGGGCCTGGACGACAAGGTGGTGCCGCCGCCGCAATCCGAGGTGATGGTCGATGCCCTGCGCGCGCGTGGCGTGCCCGTGGCTTACCTGACGCTGGAGGGCGAGGGCCACGGCTTCCGCAAGGCGGACAGCATCGTGCGGACGCTGCAGGCGGAGCTGTATTTCTATCTGCGCGTCTTCACTATCCCGGTGCCGGACGATGTGCCGGCAATCGACATCGAGAACCTGAGCGCATGAGTGGTGAGGCACTACGCGAACAATTCGACACCTGCACGTCGCGTGAAAAACTGATCCTGGCGCTGCTGGCACTGGCCGGCGAGCCGCTGGGCCGGCGCCGCATCCACGAGCACCTGGCGCCGCTCGAGGAAGCGTGCGGCGAAGAAGAACTGGCCGAGCCGCTGGAACGCCTGCGCGGCGCCGGCCTGGTGGGCGAGCTGCCCTCGCGCGGCTACGTGATCGCGCAGGAAGTCGCGTGGCCGGCCATGGCCTGGGCGCTGCAGGCACGCCAGTTCAACGCGCTGCGCGATATCTATCAACAGGTGACGCCGCTGCGGGTCGACTGGCAGGGCACGCCCATGCTGCGCAGCTACCGCCAGGGCGTGGCCCTGCTGCGCATGGCGCTGCTCGGCGGCGAAGGCCCCAAGACCGTAGCGACGCTGTTGACGGCCTGCCTGCGCTGCCACGAAGCGGCCTATCTGCATCCGCTGGTCGACATCTGCATGCGTCCCTTCGAACCGGACCTGATGGAGCGCATCAACGGCGCGGTGCGCGACGACGTGCTGGCGGTGCTGGTGAACCACGTCCAGCGCGAACCGGCCGGCGCCCCGGCCATCCGCGCCTATGCCGAAGAAACCGTGGCCCAGGGCGGCGCCTCGATGAAGCTGCGCACCGCGCTGGCAGAGCACCTGATCCTGTGCGGCCGCCTGGAAGCGGCGCGCGAGCTGCTGCACGATCTCGACGACTCCACCGCCTTGTATTACGTGAGCCTGTTGCAGCTGCTGCGCGGCGACATCGACGATGCCCTGAGCGGTTTCGACAAAGCGCTGAAACTGCTGCGGCGCGAGACCGGCAAGAGAAAAGCCGTGTTCGAGGGCATCGGCGGCCATCTGTACGTGACCGCCCTGCTGCGCAGCGGCGATGCTAAACACCAGAAGGCGCTCGACGGCTATCTCGACGCCGCCACCCGCGCCGTGCAGAGCCACGACACCGCGGTCTACCAGCAGCTGTCGATGCTGCGCCAGATCCGCGGCGGCACCGTCGACGCCGACGTCCTCCCCTCGCGCAACTGGGAGACCTCCTTGCAGCCGGTGATGTTCCGCGCCCTGCTGCACCACTGGCTCGCGATGCCGCAATTGATGGACAAGCGCGACCTGCTCGAGCAGCAGATGGGCCTCGCCGAAGGCGCCGGCTTCGACTTCATCGCGGCCCAGATCGGATCGGTGCTGGGCGCGCTCGGCATGGTCGGCGTTGAAAAACGCGCCATCGCGCTGCGCCAGCAACACCGCTTCGTCGACATGGCACTCTGGTTCGAGCGCGAGGAACCGTGGGAGCGCCAGCTGAACGCGCTGATCAACCTGCAGCCGGCGGTGAACGTGGAAGTGGTGAAGGAATCGCGCCTGGCCTGGATGATCGTCTACGACGAGCACCTGGGCGTGCGCGCCATCGAGCCGCGCGAGCAGAAGCGCGACGCCCAGGGCGGCTGGAGCCGCGGCCGCGCCATCGGCCTGAAACGCCTGGCCGAGGAAGCCGCCGAACTGGATTTCCTCACCGCCCAGGACATCCAGGTGGCGGCCGCCATCGGCGCCCACCGCTACTACAGCGGCACCGGCACCCGCTACGAATTCGACCTCGACCGCGCGGTGGCGGCGCTGGCCGGCCACCCGCTGCTGTTCTGGATGGATTCCGGCACCCGCATCGAACTGCTGCCGGGCGAGCCGCAGCTGATGGTGCGCGCCGGCGGCGGCAAGGTCCACATCACGCTGCAGCCGAAACTGGCCGAGCAGCAGGGCGACGTCGTGGTCACGCGCGAGACGCCGACGCGCCTGCGCATCGTGCGCATCCGCGACGAGCACCGCCGCATCGGCGCCATCGTCGGCGACGGCCTGACGGTGCCGTTGGAAGCGGAACGGCGCGTGCTGCAGGCGATCAGCGCCATCTCGACCGTCGTCACCGTGCAGTCCGACATCGGCGGCAGCCCCGGCGACCTGGAACAGGTGGCGGCCGACGCGCGCCTGCACCTGCATCTGCTGCCTTATCAACAGGGCCTGCGCATCCGCATCCTGGTGCGCCCGCTGCCGGACGCCGGCCCGTATTTGCGGCCCGGCGACGGTGCCGAGAGCGTGATCGCCGACGTCAACGGCATCCGCATGGAAGCGCGGCGCGACCTGAACGCCGAACGCGAGGCCGAACGCCAGCTGCTGGCCGATTGCCGCGCACTGGAAGCGGCCGAGGACGAGCACGGCGAATGGCTGCTGGGCTCCCCGATCCAGTGCCTGGAACTGCTGGCCGAGCTGCAGGAGCTTGATGCAAGCCGCGTGATCATCGGCTGGCCCGAAGGCGAATCCTTCCGCGTCGCGAAAAAGGTGAGTTCGAAATCGGTGCGCCTGACCATCCGGCGCGACAAGGACTGGTTCGCGGCCAACGGCGAGGTGCAGGTCGACGAGAACCGGGTGATGGATTTGCGCGAGCTGCTGTCGCGCCTGAAGGAAGACCGTTTTATTGCCCTCGGCGACAACCAGTTTTTGGCGCTCACGCACGAACTGCACCGCCGGCTGATGGACTTGTCGGCCTACAGCGATGCCGACGAAGAAGCCTTGCGCTTCCACCCGCTGGCCAGCTTCGCGCTGGAAGAGATGGCCCAGGATGCCGGCGAAGTCGATGCCGACGCCGCCTGGCGCAAACACCTGAAGCACATGCAGGCCAATAGCGACTATCGCCCGCAGCTGCCGTCCACGCTGCAGGCCGAGCTGCGTGACTACCAGCTCGAAGGCTACGAATGGCTGGCACGCTTGGCGCACTGGGGCGTCGGCGCCTGCCTGGCCGACGACATGGGTCTCGGTAAAACGCTGCAGGCGCTGGCCCTGATTTTATCGCGCGCCCCCGGCGGCCCGACGCTGGTGGTGGCGCCGACCTCGGTGGCGACCAACTGGATGGCCGAAGCCGCGCGCTTTGCGCCGACGCTGAATATCCAGCTGTTCGGCAGCGGCGACCGCGCAGCGATGCTCAAGGACGCCGGCCCCTACGACGTGATCGTCGCCAGCTACGGCCTGCTGCAGCTGGAAGCGGAACGCTTTGCAGACACGCGCTGGCACACCATCGTGCTGGACGAAGCGCAGGCGATCAAGAACGCCGCCACACGCCGTTCGCAGGCGGTGATGGCGCTGCGCGGCGATTTCCGCATGGTGGCCACCGGCACGCCACTGGAAAACCACCTGGGCGAATTGTGGAACCTGTTCAGGTTCATCAACCCGGGCCTGCTCGGCACCAGCGACCAATTCAATTTGCGCTTTGCCGGCCCGATCGAGAAAGCGCAAGATAAGCGTGCCGAACTCGCCGCACGCACGCGCCTGCGGCGCCTGACGCAGCCTTTCATTTTGCGGCGTACCAAATCCCAGGTGCTGTCCGAACTGCCGCCGCGCACCGAGATCGTGGTGCCGGTGGAGCTGAGCCAGGAAGAGACGGCGCTGTACGAATCGCTGCGGCGCGAGGCGCTGGACCGCCTCGCCACCCTGGAGGCGCCGCAATCCCAAAAACAGATCCAGATCCTGGCCGAGATGATGAAGCTGCGCCGCGCCTGCTGCAATCCGCAGCTGGTGGCGCCCGACAGCGGCATCCGCAGCAGCAAGCTGGAGACCTTTGCGCGCCTGGCCGACGAACTGCTGGAGAACCGCCACAAGGCGCTGGTGTTCAGCCAGTTCGTCGATCATTTGAGCCTGATCCGCAAGCACCTCGACGAACGCGGCATCCGCTATCAATACCTGGACGGCGCGACCCCGATGCAGGAACGCAAGCGCCGCGTGGATGCCTTCCAGGCCGGCGACGGCGATCTGTTCCTGATTTCGCTGAAAGCGGGCGGCGTCGGCATCAACCTGACTGCCGCCGATTATGTGATCCACATGGACCCGTGGTGGAATCCGGCGGTGGAAGACCAGGCCTCGGACCGCGCCCACCGCATGGGCCAGCAGCGCCCGGTGACGATCTACCGCCTGGTGACGCGCCACACGATCGAGGAAGGCATCGTCGATCTGCACCGCCACAAGCGCGACCTGGCCGACAGCCTGCTCGAAGGCAGCGACCTGGCGGCGCGCATGTCGCCGGCCGACATGCTGGCGATGCTGCAGGCCGGGCTCACCGGGAACCGGCCGGCCTCTATCGCTGACTGGCAATCCGTGTGATCATTGCCCCTTTGCAGGACCTCATCTGGCCCTTTATCTTTATCAGGCAGACAGATCAATGATGAAATCGAAACTCGCGCTGGCCGTATTGCTGACCAGCGTCGCGCTGGCGCCCGCCGCCGATGCGCGCCCCACCAAGGCCGCCAAGGCCAAACACACCAGCAGCGCCAAGGCCAAAGCGCCGGCGAAATCCAGAACGGGCAAAGCCGTGAAAGCCGCGGCAGTGGCGGCGCCGGTTGTTGCCGCCGCCGCGGCCAGCACCGCATCCGCCCCCGCATCTTCACCGGTCAGCGCGCAGAACCGCAACGACCGCTACATGGAGACGCTGTCGATGCAATTCGTCAGCGCGCTGTGGCGCATCGATCCGGAAAACGGCATCTATGTCGGCAAGTTCGACGCCGCCGCCAAGCTGACCCTGCCCGACGTGGCCACCCGCACCAGACAGCTCGCCTTCATCGACGAGTGGCTCGACAAGTTCGGCAAGCTGAACGCCGACAAACTCTCGCCCAACCAGCGCACCGACCTGGCGCTGCTGCTGAATAAACTGCGCGCCGACCGCTGGCGCCTGACCACCTTCCGCGATTTCGAGTGGAATCCGTCGCAGTACAACGTGGCCCAGCCGCTCGACCTGATCCTGAATACGGAATATGCGGCCAAGCCGCAGCGCCTGCGCACCATCATGAAGCGCCTGGCCGACGTGCCGGCCTATTACCAGGCGGCGCAGGGTTCGATCGTCAACCCGACGCGCGAACACACCCGTCTCGCCATCGAGCAGGCGCCGGGCACGCTGGTGGTGCTGGCCGACCTCGGCAAGGCGGCCCAGGAATCGATTTTGTCGGCGCAGGAAAAGGCGATCTTCGCGCAGCGCATCGCGAATGCCGGCAGCGCGGTGCTGGCCTGGGTCGACTACCTGAGCGACCTCGATAAATCGCAGGCGCAGATGCAGCGCGCGCGCTCTTTCCGCATCGGCAAGGCGCTGTACGAGCAGAAGTTCGCGTTCGAGATCCAGTCCGCCAACACGGGCGAGCAAACCTACCGCAAGGCGCTGGCCGCGCGCGAAGAACTGCTCACGCGCATGGATGCCTACGCCGACCAGCTGTGGGACAAGACGCTGGGCCGCACCGCCAAGCCGCAGGACCGCTATAAAAAGATCGGCATGGTGATCGACCGCCTGTCGCTGCAGCACACCACGCCGGCCAACTTCCTGCCCGAGATCCGGCGCCAGATCCCGCAACTGCAGGACTACGTGATCAAGAACAACCTGGTGACGATCGACCCCGGCAAACCGCTGGTGGTGCGCGAGACCCCGCTGTACCAGCGCGGCGTGGCCGGTGCCAGCATCGACGCCCCGGGACCGTATCGCCCCAAGGACAAGACTTATTACAACGTCACCCCGCTGGACGGCCTGACGCCGGCGCAGGCCGAGAGCAGCCTGCGCGAGTACAACAACTGGATGCTGCAGATCCTGAACATCCATGAGGCGATTCCCGGCCACTACACCCAGCTGATGAACGCCAACCGTTCGCCCTCGCTGGTGAAGGCGCTGTTCGGCAATGGCGCCATGGTCGAAGGCTGGGCCGTGTATGGCGAACGCATGATGCTGGAATCGGGCTACGGCGACAACGCCCCCGAGCTGTGGCTGATGTGGTGCAAGTGGAACCTGCGCAGCGTCTCCAACACCATCCTCGACTACAGCGTGCACGTGCTCGGCATGACGCGCGAACAGGCGCTCGACCTGCTGGTGCGCCAGGCCTTCCAGACCCCGCAGGAAGCGACTGAGAAATGGAAGCGCGCGCAATTGTCGTCGGTGCAGCTGAGCAGTTATTTCAGCGGCTACAGCGACATCATGGAATTGCGCGAACGCCGCAAGCAGCAGCTCGGCGACCGGTTCGACCTGAAGGCATTCCACGACCAGTTCCTGGGCTACGGGAATGCGCCGGTGAGCATCATCGGGCAGTTGATGCAATAAAGTCACAGCACACCAAGGACCT
>Ga0265780_10010468_pt1 | contig 11048 bp, 8 predicted proteins | sample P1T30metagenome_FD_192432 | JGI IMG/M metagenome (GOLD analysis project Ga0265780, IMG submission 192432) | Plant litter microbial communities from East Loma Ridge, Irvine, California - P1 T30 | ecosystem: Environmental > Terrestrial > Plant litter > Unclassified | place: USA: California... | reverse complement strand
ACTATGATCAAACCGGAAACCTTTGATTTCATTAAAGACGTCGCTGAAAACAACAACAGGGATTGGTTTGCCGTGAATAAACAGCGATATGAAGATGCGAAGACAGATGTACTGTCCTTTGTAGCGCTCCTCATTCCCGAGCTTGCTGCTGTTGACCCTTCCTTTCCTGCAGAGCTGCCTGCAAAAAAATGTCTGATGCGCATTTACAGGGATGTCAGGTTTAGCAAAAACAAGGATCCTTATAAGAACAACTATGGAATTTCCTTCCGTGTCAAGACAGGAGTTCCTGAGCCGGAATATTACCTGCACATTCAGCCCGGTAATTCCTTTCTGGCAGCGGGATTTTGGATGCCAGAGGCAGATGTACTTAAGAAAATCAGAGAAGAGATTGATTACAATACCACAGATTTTTTAAATATCATCCAGTCAGACGCATTCAAAAATACGTTTAAGTTGAGCGAAGAAGATAAATTAAAAAAAGCGCCCAAAGGGTACGAATCAGATCACCCTCAGATTGAACTTTTGAAACTGAAAAGCTATATTGCGATTTATCCGTTAAAAGATGCTGCGTTTTTAAAAAATACGATCATAGGTCAGTTGAAAGCCGCCTTTCAAAGTGTTTATCCCTTTGTGGTATTTTTAAGAAATGCTGTCGCACAATAATTGTCGGTTTTATTGGTTCATTAAACAAAACATTAAATACGAATGAAAAAAATCATTTTGTTTTTATTTGCAGGGGTTTTTGCAAGCGCGTTTGCCTCCTGCGTGATTTTGTCACCTAAAAAGTATAAGTCCCTGTTGTCCACCCAGGATTCCCTGAGCAAAGGCTGGGCACAGTCGCAGCAGATGAACGAAAGCCTGGAAGGGCTGATCGCCAGGCTGAGAAAAGACACGACGGGATTGAATGGCGCATTGAATGACCTGAAGAGCCAGTATGCTCAGATGGACAGCAATTATGTAAAACTACGGAGCAACAGTTCTTCTGAGATCAATAAACTAAGCAGTGACCTTAAAAAAAGGGAGCAGCGCCTTAAAGAAGTGGAAGAAATCCTCAAGAAGCGTGATGAAGCCACCAATCAGTTGAAGGAAAAACTGCAGCAGGCCCTGTTGGGCTTCACCAAAAACGGCTTAACAGTTGAAATAAAAAACGGTAAGGTATATGTGTCTCTGACAGACAAATTGCTGTTCTCTTCGGGAAGTATCATTATCGATGAGAAGGGTAAACAGGCGCTGAGTCAGTTGGCCGGGGTTTTAAAACAGCAACCTGAAATCAATATCGCGGTCGAAGGTCATACCGATTCGCAAAAAATCAATAACCTGGGACAGATAAAAGACAACTGGGACTTGAGCGTACTACGGTCTACATCTGTAGTCCGGTACCTTACGGAGATCAGCAAAGTAGAAAGTGTGCGCATGACTGCAACAGGAAAAGGGGAGTTTCAGCCCTTGGATTCGAATAGTAGTCCGGAGGGAAGAAGCAAGAACCGCAGGATTGAAATTGTACTCTCTCCAAAACTGGACGAACTCTACGACCTGATCAAACAATAGTGTCAGGCAACATATTCCATTAATGTTCTGAAGGAAAGCACCTTTTGTCCGAATTTATGCTGCACTTCGGCCTGAAGTTCCGGCGCGTGTAGTTGTTGGTACTCTTCGTATTCGGTATTACTTTCTGCTACATATTGGGCACAATAGGTGACCCCCTCATTTGGCGAATCTAATACCTTTAGTAAACGATAGGATACAAATTTTCCGGTTTCCATTACCCTTGGAATATGCGAGTCCAGCATCCATTTCAGCCAGATTTCGGCTTCAGCATCCTCAATGATTGAAGTGACATTATATAACAGCATACCACAAAGATAAGAACTATGTGCCAATATTATCTCCGCGAAGTTTTCTAAACCTTTTGCGGGCCTCGGTGCTGAACATACTGCCCGGATGCTCGCTGATCAGCTGCTGGTACAATGCTTTTGCCTGTCCCGGATCCTTCAGGTCTTTCTCATAAAGCTCCGCCAGTGTAAACAAAGCGTCATCCATCCAGATGCTGCTATGCTGCTGTTCTGTAAGTTCTTTCAGCACTTTTACGGCATTGGCAATGTCATTGTTTTTGATGTAGATCCGGGATTTCCCCATTAGAATGTCATCAGCAAGACTGTTGTTAGGAAAAGCAATCCCGATGCTGTCCAGTTTTGACAAGGCTGCCGCTGCGCGGTTTCTAAACTGGAGCATCTCTGCATCAGCATACATTTTAAGTGCGTTGCTGTCGGCGGCCGACTGCAGGTTGTCTGAAATCAGCAAACTCAAATTGAGTGCATCATTTGCAATCAACTGAGAGGTAGATGCTTTCAAAACATCCGCCTGGGATTTTGCATAGGCGAAATTGCCCTGATAGAAAGAAAGTCTGGCCGAGCGGTAGTGTGCCTCATTTCCGATGGACTGGCCTTCGAATTGTTTGGCTACCTGTTCATAAATGAGAAAAGCTTCCCAGGGCTGAAGGGTAAGGATGTAAATGTCTCCCAGATCGAGTTTGGTCTGGCCAAGTTCAGTGGCAGATACACCGGAGATGCTGAGCACACTTTCCAATGCCTTTTCTGCCTTATCCAGGTCGCCGATATAATAGGCCTGTAGGTTGGCCCACTTTTTTAACGCAAATACGGTTTGGGCATTTTTGCCATATTCCTGAAGAATGGCCTCATATTCAGCAGCAAGCTCTGAAAACTTTTTTTTGTCAAACTGACCGGCCAGTACCAACTGGTATTTCGTATCGATCATTTCTACTTTTGCCGGCAGAAAATAGGGGCTTTCACTGCCCTTGCTGATCAGGTATTCGTAAGCCTTGATGGCCGTTGTGTATGCTTTGTTGGTAAGGAAGGTATTTGCCGCATTGAATAAAATGGAGCCATCATCTTTGATCCTTTTATCCTGTGCGATCAATTGTCTCAAAGCCATTTCATACTGCTGCTGCTGCAGGTACTGCCAGATCAGGAGCCGTGTATAGATTTCAGTCTGCGGGTCCTTCTGGATCTTCTTCAGCAATGCTGTCTGCAAAATCTGATAATCCGCATTGTCCTCGAAAACAGTGCTCAGTACATTTTCTGCCTGAGGGAGCAGGTCAGGCATAGCCGGCAGGGCATTCAGGTATTCTTGAACCAACATGTTTTTGTCTTTTTTCAGCCGGTATACGGTGATCAGTTCATAAGTGAATAACTGCTCATTGTTCATGATTTTACGTCCCTGTAGAAAAGTGGTGACAGCCAGGTCATAAGCCTGGATACCATAAAACAGGTTGGCCAGTTCCCTGATCTTAAATTCATCGGGCGGAACGCTGGCAATAGTGGTCATGTACATTTTGTTGGCAGCTTCCGCTTGTCCCTTTTCCTGGTAAATGCGGGCAAGTGCCATGGTATAATGGAAATTCTTCGGATTCTGTCTGATGAGCTTTTTAACCAGGTTCTCCCCTTCATCAAACTTTTTAAGCTTTACCAGGGAATTGGAGTAGAAATCGAAGTAAGTATCGTTTTTACTCTTGTCAAACAACTTGCCGAACAAGGTTGCTGCCTCTTCAAACTTGCCCTGCTGGTAATACTGAAATGCAAGTGCATCATCTGTATCATACTGGGCAAAGCAGATGAGGTGTACGGTCAGTAACAGGAAGCTCAGGATTAGTTTTTTCATTCGCACTGCTTTCATTGGCGCACTAAAATAAGGAATTGGATTGTAATGTGTTAGCTATTGGCACAACTTAAATTAGGTCCCCGTATTTTAAATGTTACTCAAATTATGTGTTTGTTTACCCTTAAAATTTCTAATTTAAGCAGAGCCGGAAGGCAAAGGAAGGAAGCGTAACAATGTTAGTGAAAAATGTATATACGTAACCACGATGTGTAGCTTTGCAAACCAGAAGACAATATGAGATTAGCTAACAGGTACTTATTATTCTTTTTATTGTGCTTTGCTTTGGCCTGCAAGCAACAGGATAAAGTGAGGGTATTGCCTGTTGATGCTTTTTTCAGATCTCAGGAGAAGATCGCTTACCGCATTTCGCCCGATGGGACTAATCTTTCCTATCTCAAACTGGAAAACAAAAACCAGAACCTCTATATAGAAAATATTGCCACAGGCATGGACCAGCGCATTACCGAAGTAAAAGACAAGAACATCGTCTTTTACTTTTGGGTGAGCCCTAATGAACTGATTTATTTTAAAGAATTTGACGAGGAGAAACGCCGTTCAGATCTTTTTATCATCAACAAAGACGGGAGTAATGAAAGACAGCTGACCAATAATGAAAAAAGCAGGATTAAAGTATTGGAAGACCAGTTGATTGATGACAAGTATCTGCTGGTTTCTTCTAATAAAAGAGATTCTACCGTATTTGATGTGTACCGTCTCAATGTGAGGAACGGCAATATGGAGATGGCTGCAAAAAATCCGGGCAACATTACCGACTGGATTACCGATCCTGATGGTAAACTGAGACTTGCTACCAGCAGCGACGGTGTAAACCAGACCCTTTTGTACCGTGAGAACGAATTGCAGTCCTTCCGGCCTATACTGACAAATAATTTCAAAACCACGTTCCGGCCGATAGCTTTTTCGCATGAACAACCTAATATTGTCTATGCAATTTCCAGTATCAACAGGGATAAAAATGCCTTTGTGGAATTGGATTGCAACACCGGAAAGGAGATTAATGTCCTGTATGGCAACGACACGCTGAACATCACCGATGCCCAGTATTCGAAACGAAAGAAAAAGATGTCCTTTGTGGTGTATGAAACCTGGAAAAAAGAAAAACATTTTCTGGACGACTCTGTAAAGTTGCTCTATCACGATTTAGATAGCCTGTTGCCCAAGACAGAAACCCGCATCATTGAAAGGGACAGGGCTGAAGATGTTTTTATTGTAAGGACTTTCACTGACCGCAATCCGGGCTCTTATTATCTTTATTTTGCTGCAAAGAAACAGCTCAGGAAACTCAGTGACTTTAATTCAGCGATACGTGAAGAACAGATGTGTGAAATGAAGCCCATCAGTTTTAAGGCAGGTGACGGCCTCAAAATACATGGATACCTGACTTTGCCGCTCTACAAAAAAGCGGAAAGCCTTCCTGTGGTCGTTATGGCCCATGACGGGCCGGGAGGCAGGGACTTGTGGGGCTATAATCCCGAAGTACAATTTCTGGCCAACCGGGGATATGCCGTTTTTCAGGTCAACTATAGAGGTTCATCGGGCTATGGCCAGGAATTTGCAGTTGCAGGCTTTAAACAATGGGGCTGCAAGGTGCAGCATGACATCGAAGACGGTGTCAAATGGCTGATTGCAAAAAAGATAGCCGACCCCAAACGGATCGCAGTATACGGCACGGGCTTTGGTGGCAATATAGCCCTTAACGGGATTGTCTCTGGCAAAGGCGGCTATTGCTGTGGTGCCTCAAGTTCCGGAGTGATCAACCTTTTTACTTATCTTAAATCTGTACCACCCTTCCTGAAGCCTAAATTGCAGATGTTTTATGAGATTGTAGGGAACCCGCTGACGGACGTTGACCACATGAAACAATCTTCACCATTGTTCCAGACGGATAAAATAAACATCCCTTTATTTGTTGCCCAGGACGTAAAGGATCCAAACGTCAATACGGGAGAGACCATACAATTTGTAAAAAACCTTCAGAAAAGAAATGTCAGTGTAACCTACCTTGAAAATGAAGGCCATCCTTTCTTCGGGAAGAGCGACGAAAACAGGCAGAAGTTTTATACTGCACTTGAGCAATTTTTTGAAGTTAACCTTAAAAAGAAGTAAATTAGGTATCCATGTCTTCAGACAAAAAAAGCGGTTACCGTAAGAATTTCCCCCTGATCATCACTTTCATTGTCCTGATGTCAGTGCTGTTCATTCTTTCGCTTGCACTGGCGTACCGGTTCAGTACCAAGTTTATAGAAAACGAATTTGTGTCTGAAAAAGTCAACGTACTGGAACAGACCATCAAACCCTATAACGACTTCTTTCAAAAGAAACTACCCGAAGTATCTTATTACAACGGCTACCTGGACTCTACCACAGCTTCTAACTTTGTAGATACCGTATTGCTGGAATATCCTTTTGTCTCGAAAGTAATCTTTTATGATTCAGAGGTGCGCAATACGCCGGTGAGCGACGGACTGAATACTGGTCGGTTTTCTTTCGGGCCAAAAAGCATATACCAGTTTGGAAGCCTGGTACCCCGTGATTCTGTAGCACTGTTCTCAAGAGCGAACACCCGCAACTTCATTGCTGGAGATGATTTCAATGCACTGGCTTTGAAGCTGGTCACCTTTATAGAAAGTCTGGATACCGCAAGGACACCCGGTCAGGATGAACTGTTCAGTAATTTCAGCAATGTGCGGTCCAATAAGATTACCTATCTCAATATCCCGAGGGCGGAAGACCTTAAAATGTACAGGACAATGATGCGGAAGGAGCTAAAATCGCTGCCCGTTTACCAGCAAGACATGATGTCCTTTCATCTGGATCCTTACAAACTGAGACTCGTCAACTCCAGGCCGCTGCTCTACCAGTATATCAAGATAGAGCCCCTTACTTACGATCCGCTCGACACTTCTTCAGAGTACCTGACTACTGAGATTACCCTGCCCGGCCCTTTTTCAGATTATAAGCTGTATTTCATCTCCTCTAAATCCTTTATTGACAAAGAGATTCTGAGTTATTTTTTACCCGTAGCAACTGGGATCCTTATATTTTATGCCATCGTCGTATTGGTGGCCTTTTTGATCTATCGAAACCTGAACATCAACCAGAAGATGTTTAAGCTGCAGTATGATTTTATGAATAACCTGACGCATGAATTCAAGACGCCCGTGAGTGTGATTAAAATAGCTGGAAACAACATCAGAAGCGCAACAGCACTCTCTCAGAAAGAATTGAACCTGTATGGTAAAATACTTGATGAGGAAGCAGATAAACTCAACGGACTGATGAACAAACTGCTGGCTTTTACACAAATTGAAAACAAGGCCATTGAATTGAACCGGGACCAGGTGAATATTGAAGATTTCATAGCCAGTACGGTAGAGTCGCATAAACTGAAACACCCCGATTTTATCTTTACCTATGAGATATCCGGCTTCAAAAGTCTGATTACAGATCCGGTGCTATTGGGAAGTCTTTTCGACAACCTCGCAGAGAATGCTTATAAGTATTCTCCTATCAACCGGAAGAAGCTACACATTGTGGCACAATTGATAAAAGGTAAGGTCGTATTTAGATTTATAGACGAAGGGATTGGGATACCGGCGTCGGAAATTAATAATATATTTAAGAAGTTTTTCCGCATCCAGAACCAGTATAATCAGAATGGCAGTGTCGGTCTCGGCTTGGCTTTTTGTAAAGAACTCGTTAACTTTATGGATGGGGAGATTACGGTTAAGAGCAAAGTAGACAAAGGAACAGAATTTAAAATTGTACTGCCGTACATCGATTAGCACCTGGTCAGTTTTAGGGCCTGCGGAAGGAAAAAAAGAAATATTAATCAAAGAAGGACATGTCTAAAGGAATTAAAATACTGATCGTAGAAGACGATGAAAATTTGCGGTTTTTAGTCGTACACCGCCTAAAAGCAGAAGGCTACGATGTTTTGGAAGTAAATGACGGCGAAAGTGCCGAAAGGACCATTATGCGCGAAAAACCGGATATTGTGCTGCTGGACTGGATGCTGCCGGGTAAGCAGGGTTCTGAAGTTTGCGAAGAAGTCCGCAAGCAGGGCTTTGAAAACCTCATCATTATGATGACTGCCAAGGCACAGGACGTAGATAAAATCGATGCTTATAACTTTGGTGTTTCCGATTATGTGACCAAGCCATTTAACATGGATGTACTGGTAGCGATGCTGGACAATAAGGTAAAGTTTCTACAAAACAGCGACCGTTCCGAAGTACACAGGTTTGGAAATATGGAGCACCATCCGAATATCCACACCCTGTTCAGAAGTGGCAAAAAGATTGAATTGACCATTCTGGAGAACCGCATCTTGCTGTATTTCCTGAGAAATCCGAATAAGGTAATCAATAGAGACGAACTGATGCTGGTGGTGTGGGGCTATAACTCTGATGTAAACACCCGGACACTGGATATGCACATCGTGCGTTTGCGCAAAAAGATTGAGTTGAACCCGGACAACCCGCAATTGCTACAGACTGTAAGGGGCATTGGCTATAAATTCAACCCTTCCTGATCCCTTCAGACAAGAGTGTTTAAATAACTAAAAAGGGCCATCAAACAGTACTGTAAGAGCATTGTGCCATCAAGGTAGAAAAAATAGTAGTATTCATTTTTCTTGATGCCAGATTTGAAAATCAGCCAGCCAGTCAGGACAAGGGTGAGTCCGAGGGCAAGGATGTCGGTGAAAGTTGCCTGATTGAACAATAGCAGCATTAAAAGATAAAGCAGCAGCAAAAACTGGCAAAAGATGTAGGCTTTGCGCTCACCAAGCATGACAGGGATTGTTTTGAGCGCATATAATTTATCCTGAAATAAATCCCTGATGTCAAATGGGATGGTGATGGCAGCCACGAAAAGAAACCGTTTGGCAACGAGCAGCAAAGTTTCAGCCGGAGAGATCTCTGCCTGCAACTGCGGCGGCAGTTCTACAATAGGCAGCAGCACGCAACTTATGGACCAGACCAGGGCGATCAGAAAGAGTTTAATGCCCGGAATGTTTCTTAACCCTATTTTTTGCTGATTTAGTGTTAGGAAGGGCAGGTTGTAACCAATGGCCAGCAGACCGGTAAAAGCCATTAGCAGCTTGGATTCAATGCTTAGGTACCATAGCCCCAGCGGGATGAGACAAAGCAATGAAATGAGTGTGATCGAGATGATCATCCTGTGGTGCGAAAATATCCAGCGCACCCTTTTATAGGGAGAAGTTCCCGGATCTTTAGGTTTGGCCAGCAGCATGCTAAAATTGTACAGGCCAATCGTAGAAAAGAACAGAAAAGCCAGGACATAACGATCAGGAGGCACCTTCAGCAAGTGATAAGTCACCATTCCCTGTGCCACAGCACAAACTGCGATAAACAGGTTGCTGAATAGCAAAAAATCAAGAACAGCAAAAAAGATCTTTTTAAGCATGTGTCGAAAACAAAGAGAAGTTTATCCTCGTCTCAACTCAAATATCGTGATTTCCGGTAATATTCCAACCCTGCCAGGATAACCCAGGAAGCCGTAGCCCACATTGACATACAATTGCTGTTGCCCCTCGCGGTAAAAACCTGCCCATTCTTTGTAAATATACTGCACGGGACTCCACTGGAAGTTTTCGGTTTTAACGCCAAACTGCATCCCATGCGTATGGCCACTAAACATGGCATCAATTTGCGGGTACTTTTCCAGTACCTCGCCCCGCCAGTGAGAAGGATCGTGTGAGAGCAATAATTTGACCGGCAGGTCGTCCGTATCCTTTACCGCCTGTTCCATTTTTCCATATCTCGGGAAGCGGCCCATACCCCAGTTTTCAATACCAAGTATGCCAATCTCCTCACCGCCGACTTTGAGACGACGGTGCTCGTTCATCAGCAAGTCCCAACCCATCAATTCATGCGTTTTGATCACATGCTGTAAATTCTTCGCTTTTGCAGGAGAAGGTTCTTTTCCGAAATGGTAATCGCCATAATCGTGGTTGCCCAATGAAGAATAGACCCCGAGCGGTGCTTTCACCTTAGTGAAAATGTCCTGGTAGTCCCGCATTTCAGAAGCCAGGTCATTTACGAGATCACCGGTAAAAAAAACGAAATCCGGCTTTTCGGCCAGCAACAGTTCCACACCACCCCTTACCGCTTTGGGATTGTAAAAACTTCCCGAATGGATGTCTGACAATTGTGCCATTTTGATCCCGTTAAACGCTTTGGGCAGGTTGGGCAGGAGTAATGTCCTGCGTTTGACCTGGTAATCGTAAGCACCAGAAGCGATGCCCCAGGTCAGCGAAGTAAGCGGTACCGCAGCAGTAACGAGGCCGGCTTTGATGATAAAGGCAGAACGGCTGATCGGTTCTCCATTGGGCGCCAGGCCTGTGTCGGACTGGACAGGACTTTTACTTTTCAGTCTTTCCTTCAGCCATATTGTTAACCTTCTGATGTCGTCAACCAATAAAAAAGGAAGGAAGAACAGTTTGCAGGCTAGCGTCAGAAAAAAAGCGACCAAAACCACAGAACGCAGGCCCAGATAGGCGCTGGGTACGGTGATGAAAATTGAGATAAACACACCTGTGATCAGGATGGAGGAGTACGACCACCAGACAACGGCAAATATTTTCTTTGTAAAAGCAGTCCAGTTTTTAAACACACCCAGGACCGCCTTGTAGCAATAAAGGTCAAACGCAAGTAACAGTACAGACAGGAATATCAATGCGGGTAATCGGCCCATTGAGAAATTGGTTTAATTATCTAAAATCTATATCGTCATCATCTTCAAGGTCCCCGGCGTTGAACAAACTGTCGAACATGTCAGAAAAACCAAAGCCACCATCCAGGTAGTTTTTGTTAAGCTGAGAATGCTCTGCCAGTCCATGCAATACAAATTCCATCAATAACAAAGTTTGGTTTTCACTCAATTTAGGATGAAATTTCTTTACAAGGTCGTATAAACCAGAGACCTCCATGAGGCCCTTTTTATATTTGGGTAAGGTGAGGCTGTCTGCAATATCCAGAGAATTGCCTTCTGTAAACCATTCCGTAACTGCTGCATAAGGATTGGCAGATTTGCTTTTTTTAGCCTTTTCAGGATCCGGGAAAAAGCGCGCAAACAAAGTTTTTATCGCCTTTCCGATCAAGGTATTGGCCACCTTGGCAGGTCCTTCCAGTTCGCCTTCATAAACGAGTTCAATCTTTCCGGTAATCGCTGGTATAATACCGACTAAGTCTGCCATACGTACAAAAGTGCTCTTTTCCGCGTTGATCAGCATTCTGCGCTCGGCCGTGCTGATCAGGTTTTCATATGCAGAAATGGTAAGCCGGGCAGATACACCGGACTTTTGGTCGATGAATTCGCTTTTT
>Ga0265780_10010467_pt1 | contig 11048 bp, 6 predicted proteins | sample P1T30metagenome_FD_192432 | JGI IMG/M metagenome (GOLD analysis project Ga0265780, IMG submission 192432) | Plant litter microbial communities from East Loma Ridge, Irvine, California - P1 T30 | ecosystem: Environmental > Terrestrial > Plant litter > Unclassified | place: USA: California... | reverse complement strand
GCCCGCAAGCACCACTCCGACCCCGCTGTCAACACCACCTTCAGCGCAAACAATACTCCTCGGCAGCACCTGGCGCACGCCTCAATGGCACAGTAGAGTACGATGCAACGCCCATTCTCCACCACACCGCCAAATCCTCCCTCGCGAATCCCGAGTTCCCTGCAGAAATACAGAAGGGCCAGACGAAGCGCATAAATCTCTACACCGCCGTCAACGAAGCACTACGATATGCATTGCAAACAGACGAACGCGTTATGGTGTTTGGAGAGGATGTGCAATTCGGCGGTGTCTTCCGGTGTACCATGAACCTGGCTGGGGACTTTGGCACAGAACGCGTCTTCAACACGCCCTTGAGCGAGCAGGGACTCGTGGGGTTCGCTATAGGAGCAGCTGCGGAGGGCATGAAGCCAGTAGCGGAAGTTCAGTTCGCCGATTACGTCTTCCCCGCCTTCGACCAAATACACAATGAAGCGGCCAAGTACAGATACCGGTCGGGGAGTACTGGCGTCAACTGTGGAGGACTAGTCATCCGCATGCCATCAGGCAGTGTCGGACATGGCGCACTGTATGACTCCAGCAGTGCTCCCTCTTGAACTCGGCTGACACGTCACTAGATACCACACACAATCCCCAGAAGCCCTCTTCACCCACACGCCCGGTCTACGCGTCGTAATACCCCGCTCACCCGTCCAGGCCAAAGGCCTCCTCCTCTCCGCGATTCGCTGCCAAGATCCCGTCATATTCATGGAGCCCAAAATACTATACCGCGCGGCTGTCGAACACGTACCCGTTGACGCGTTCTACCTCCCGCTCAACAAGGCTGAAGTCCTCAAGACGGGCAAGGATGTCACGATCGTCTCGTACGGCACACCACTATACACATGTTCAGCGGCAATAGCAGCAGCAGAGAAGGACTTCGGATGCAGCGTTGAGCTGATAGATCTGCGGACGATATACCCCTGGGACCGAGAGACGGTCCTGGAAAGCGTGAAGAAGACTGGAAGGGCGATTGTAGTACATGAGAGCATGATGAATGCTGGTGTTGGTGCGGAAGTTGCTGCTACGATTCAGGAGAAGGCTTTCCTTAGACTAGAAGCGCCTGTGAAGAGGGTGACTGGGTGGGCGACACACACCGGGCTCATGTTCGAGCAGTTCGTTATTCCGGATGTCACTAGTAAGTTGCGATATATTGACATGTGGGTGCTCTCTTTTGCTGACATTGACAGGGGTCTACGATGCGATCAAGAAGACTATAGACTATTGAATCAATCATCTTCGAGACGATGGCATGCAAAGCTGCGATGATTGAGACCCCGCTGACAGGCCCCTGCTAACCGAAGCACAACCCCAAGTAATCACGATCGCGGCGTCACGAGATGAGCGCATACCAAAGAAGACAGGCCTCTAGTGTACCTGCATACCCTATTGGCTGTTGAAAGATGACACATCCCCCAGTTGGTCAGAATTGGAAGTCCGTTCCGTCTGCTCCTTCCTCGCCCGAGTGCAGCGGTAGGCGCCTGCTGTCAGACGTGGCTTGGATCTCTCATTCGTTGAGATGCCAACATGTCTCATGCATCTCTGCTTCAGCTACAGCTGATGCTAAATGAACTCTCAATCTTAGCCCCGCAACTCTCTTTCGTCTTCTTTCTTCTTCTGGTTGTGTAGAGATCACATATCTGCTATACAATTCGCACGCTCTAGCTCGTCTCATCTGGTCACATCTTTCGCCGTCAGTCAAGCCGCCTCGCCAGCCTTGCCGACGGGTTTGTCGCCGCTCAGCCTTGCGGCATTTTTGATCTGCGCATTAGCTCAGCCGCAGCTTTCTGCCTTCAAATTGAGTCTCCGCGCGGCTCTGTCATACTCCAGCTGTCCTTCGTCGCTTCCAGTTTCGTTGCTGCTTTCGTCATGCCTCCCACCGCGACTACCTCCGCTGGCGGTGGCACGTCAACGGTAATGCCAATCGACAGCACGCCCACTCTCTCTTCCGGTTTCGCTGGTGAAGAGTTCATCAACAATCTCGGCAGTGATCTGGCACCTCTCCTGACGCTATTCGGCGAACAAGTTACAAAACAGTTTCTCAGCATGTCGCTTGGATGGGCCGATCATATTCTGCTCGCTGTTGGCCCGTTGGGAATCATTACAACGGTCGTTTCGGCAATCCGAGTCTCGAATGTCAGAGTTCTGAAAGCCATAATTGGACGGTAAGTGATTCCTGTCCTAGCCCGGTACTGTGATTAACGTTGGCTTACAGTGCGCGGGAGAAACTGGCGACCGCAGAGCTAGAGCTACTCTCTTCGACATCAGATGCCACTTCCGAACTTTGGACCGAGGAAGGAATCGTTCGCCAACCAGGCCATGCCACAATCCTTGAGATGGTGGCCTATAAAAGGACGTCCAGCAAGATGGCCTTAAGTCACGATGGGACGGAGCTCGAAACCCCTATTGAGACTCATATCGGCGATCTCAGTGAAGCCTACAACGTTGGCGTTGTTAGTCCCACCCAGGAAGGCCATTCAAGGATGCTCAAAAACTTGATAGGGTATTCTGAGAGGGTTTTCTATTCGGCTTCTTTGATCTCAAGCCAATCAAAAACCCTGAAGGATCTCGCTAGAATTCACGCAGAAATTGTTGAGCGGAATGCGGAAATTGTGTATAGGGAGAAAGACATTGATTTGCTTGCAGAACGCGCCGAAGTTTCCCTGCTCACAGAACTCGCTGGATCGGTTTCAAAGCAGGAACCATCGAGCGAAGAACTGTATGAGTACGTTGACGCATCAAAGAGAAGACTTAATAATATGATCGCTGAAAATGACGCTATCATTGACGTTGCACGGCAACTTGTCAAGAAGCTTGCCGGTCAGCCACCGAACCTCATACTGAACGTATACAACACTTTTCCTAAGAGTGGAGAGCTATGGGCATTTGTGATGATTGGGATAGCTCTGCAATTCGTTGCGGTGGCAATACCGGCAATCATGACCTATCACTGGAGAAAGCCGAAGGGCTCACAGCCTGTTCAAGACTACGCATATCCGACCTTCCTTTTGGGAACATGCTTACTTATCGTGAGTATAGCATTATGCTCGTACATCATCGAAGCAACGACTGCTGAGCAGGTCTTCATACCAACGGACGATTACAACGTGGAAAACATCTTCCGGTTGCAGCTGCAACAAAATATGGGTGATCAGCCCTTCAAAACATACGTCATTTTAAATCATGCCGGAGACAAAAAGATTCGCACTTCAAGATATGATCCAGAAGAGACGCTCGGACAGGATGGCCCGCACAACCTAGGAGCCGGCATACAAGACGATTCCTCGGAGTCTGGCTCATACGACTCACCTACGAGTCATTGGGACCGTATGGTGAGATGGCTTTCGGGTGCTGCTTCATATTCAAAACACGCTGCAGATCAGGCAGGAAAGACAAGTACTAAAGCTCAAAAGTCGACGGTCATTGTTGCTGTGATCCTCTGTTTCGTTGGGTTCATTTGCCAATTTGTCGGATTAAGAGCGCTACACTGGTCCGCGACAGTCATACAGCTTGGTATTACACTTCTCATGACCTGTATCCGAGCCTGGATTCGCAGAGGCATTTCGAATCAGCCCATGACTTTCCAGCTTCCAGATTCCGACCCAAACTGGATAGCACTCTCCCTCGGTACAGCTTGTCGTAGTAAATGGCCTCCTAAAGATAAGCCCTGGCCAACGAAGATTGCCCCAAGACTCAATCTCTGCAACACAGTGCCGGAAATGCAATCTGTACCTTGTACAGAGCTCATTTCCAGTAACGACTCGAGGATCCAGCTGCGGCGAAAGTTGCAGTCGTTGTCGACGCACAATGATAGTGATCTTGAGCCATATGTCCGGACACTTCTCTCGAATATGCGTAGTTTTTACAAGTGGCTTGACCCTAAGTGGAGGACGAGCGGTCGTGGTCAAAGCAGGTCAATCACGTGGTCGCACATAGTCGAAAGCAGTGGTATCAATGACTCCGGTCTACGAAAAGCCCGTCTAAATCTCACAATGTCTTTCGACTTACCTTCTTCTCCGCCAGATGAGCAGGAGCTGTTCAACAGGAGCATTTTGCACGCCCTACTGTCGGTTTTAGGATATCAGAGTGGCCCGATTTCACATTACCGATGTATCACGAGGGTATCTTCTCAAGAAGACTGGATCAGAAAAAGAGATTTTCTTCAGGCACAGTTTTCCGAATCCATGGCAGATGGACTCGTATATGACATGTACTTTCTTTCGACTACAGGCCAAATCTTTCGTTACAATCGAGGCAAATGGATGCTTCACACGTCTCAGGAACATCACCATTCGTTTGCGAGTCTGAGTATCACAGGCATGCAGCCCGTGACAGGATTTTCGAGTGCCGGCAGAAAACCTTCGTACGGTTACCTTCTTGCTCCTCAGGAAGACACCACAATGACCAACCAAGCTTCCGAATTGTTGGCCGGTTTGATGGATGGGGTGTGTCAGGAGACCAATCCGAAGTACGACCCTATAACGAAAACCTGGTATGTGGTGTATCAGGCGACCAATCCGAAGTACAACCCTATGACTGAAAGCTGGAATTTGGAGTCGCAGGAAGAACATGAGACGATTCACGTATCCTACATCGTGAACAAGCTTAAGAATACGTATTTCATGAAATCAGAGATGGATGCGAGGCTGCTAGTCGTTTAATCGCTTGCGCGATGCACGGTATGGAAAGATTCTGTACGCGCAGACGAACCTACTCCTGAATCTATCCCGCTTCCTAAACCTTCCTCACTAGCGGCACCCGACTATCATCTAGAGCTCAACCAATCCCCATACCAAAAACATCCATAGCTAGCGCCTCTAGATTCGTACAAGTACAGGAACACAGGCGTTAATGCGCAGCACATTCCAGCGTTGAACCACACAAGGCTACCTCTGTTGTAAACGGACCGGTGGATAGCGGCGTTGGAGCGCCGGGATTGGGAGAAAGTTCACGAACTCTGGCGCAGACAGCGAAGGCTTCGAAGGATGAGTCGAAGCAGTGATGAATTCCTACAATACAATGTCTTATTACACCTATTTCTGACTTGACAAAGCAACGGATACGCTGAACAGTTGGATGCCGTGATGCTGTATCCAAAAGAGTTGGCCAACGAAATTTCAGAAGCACTGCTTGGCTCTAGTGCCGACTGCTACCGCAGCTGATTTCGGGGTTTAGCCTATGTGCATCACTATGTTCGAAACTGTGAATAAATGCTCAAAACTATGCATGTTTCTTTATCGAGTATGTTATATACTGTATGAGGATGTGACTTCTACGTACGCGGTACCGATAGGCATTCAGCCATTCTCTTGTGACCTCAGACACGCAAACAACCGATACAAGGGGAACGCTAAACAGGTTTGCAGTCCATACCAAGGTAGAAGCAAGCAGATTAGGTGATCTGACGTCGAAGTAGGCTCCTTGGTGTCTACTCAGTTCTTTCCAACAACACCCTCAGCCAGCTGCCATACCCGCGCGAGCACCTCCTCCGCCACCTCGCTTTCAAGCCATGCGCGCGCCTTTTCAACAATCAACTCCCAAGTTTCCTCCTCGTCCTGCATCTTCTTCTCCAGAAACAGGACTACAATCGCAGTAGCCAGAAGCCTTTCGGATTTTGAGGCGTTGAGTTGAGCGTTAGCTAGGCTAATAGCGTCGCGGTCGAGATACATTTCATCTAAGGGAAGCTTTCCGATAGCGTCCCATGACCCTTCAAAGGACTGCCGTGCGATGAGGCGCTGGAGGAGGGTGCCGGTCTCTTCCTGTACTTTCTGCCTTTGTGGTGGAGAGAAGGAGGGGCCCATGGCCGACCGACTCGACCGTTTCATCGAACCCAACCGACCCGTTGATTCTAACACTTGCGCGGGAGATAACGTGCGCAGCGCTGACGGTTGGCTAGGATGAGCCATGGGTGCTTCACTGGCCTTTTCGAGGCATCCAAAACCCATGTCTTTATCAGAGTCGGAATCGTCCACTGCGCTTTTCGTACCAAATAGTACAGGGCCAGTAGCCATCTTTCTAGCTTGGAAGTGCCCGCCTTGTCCGCCTCGCCCGCCTCGCCCGCCGCCAGTACGGCCAAAGGGACCGCCACCGTAGCCTCCACGGAACATGGGGGAGGGTCCAGACCTCGCCGACGCGGATGCAGGTCCACTGCCAAATCGTGTATGGCCACCATAAGAAGCGGCTACCGGCGATCGGAGGGCTTGGCCATGCTCCAGGACCTCCCAGTCATCGTCATCCGCTAGATCACTCCGTTTGATTGTCGATTCCAGAGCTTTACGGCGTTTGTCGGCGATTTCGGTCTCATTTGCCTCTATCGCTACAAATGAACAGTACTTCCCTCCGACCTGGAACTCCACTCCAAGACGAACAGCCTCGCGTCTCTGGAGCAACAGATACTGAGAGCTATATCTTTTCCTGAGCGAGACGTCAGTATCGCCAACGGTAGCTTCGGATAGCCATCCATGACCCTCTTCGAGCTCCTGTGTTGCTTTACGTGCAGCAAGCTGATGAATCATCTCGTCGGCCTCTTTGCGTACTTCGACCGGAATTTCGAGTTCCAAAGGGCCTTGGGGTGAGGTGCCCTTGAGAACAACACTCTTTGGTTGCAAATGTGATGACTCTGGAGACATGAGGAGATAGACACAGGTACGGTTGAACGGAAAGAGCGCTGGTATCTCGTGGGGTGTCTGCAAAAGCGTTGGGCGCTTTAGCTCCGGTAGACCCGCGAAGATGTCTTTTGACTCGCCGTCCTTGGGATGCTCTTCTACTACGTCCGGATTGTACAGCGAGATGGGCTTCGCGTCGGCGTCTGGGGCTTCCATTCGCTCTTCGTCGTTATCGTTGTCCAGGTGAAGGTTAATACGAAGGTTGTCGGCAACAGACTCGACGCTGTCATCTTCGTATTTGACTTGGAGACGGTAGTCCTGGATATGAGGGGTGAGTGCACCCTTCAGCATGCGAACAATCTTGCTATCAAGCTTGTCGTTGTTTGCAACCATCTGAGCGAAGCCTCTTCCGGCCCGAGCGACGCCTTCAATCAGCGCACTAGACACACCTCCACCTATACCGATGGGGAAGACACGGACGTTGCCATTCTTCGTGTGCTTGGAGACGTAGTCGAAAAGCTGATCTTGAGCCCAGATGTCGCCATCGGTAAGTAGCATGAGCTCGGTAGGAAGTTCGGTGTTGCGAGCTTCGAAACAGGCCTTGACCGCTGTGAGTGTCTCGGTCCCGCCAAAATTGGCCCCGAACGCTTCTACATGTCGAATAGCCTCCTCCAGTGTATCTTGGCCATACAACTGACTCTGTTCCCAAAGAAAGGAGTGGCTGCTACCGAATGAACAGATGTTGAACATGCAGCCGATAGGGATCGACTTCAAGAAGACCTTGAGTGCCGACACCAGCGTGGGGATCTGATCGCCCATGCTACCCGATCGATCCGCAATGAAGATGATCTCGGGCTTTTGCGACTTGAGATTGAACTTCGGTACTAGTGTGGTCATCAATGCTCGCTGATAGGGGAGCGTTGGGTGGGTCTCCAGGATTGCCTGAGGTACGCCGACGTCTTTTGCAACCACCTGTAATACGAAGTCCTTGTCCAGGCCTGTGGTACCTAGTGAAAGCGTTGCTGAGCCTTGTGAGAACAAGGCTTCCTCATCGATGGTACTTGTTGAGAGCGACCCAAGTGTTACCTCGATGGGATGTGATGGCGAAATGACCTTTTTGATAGGAATACCTGCTGCCATCTTGACATCCACGGTAATGGAGATGCCTTTCGAATCAATCTCGGCCGAACTCTCCTGGAGCTTTCCGGGAAAGGATCCGTAACGGGGCGAGACGGACGCAGGCATGGTAAGACGAATACCATCGACTTCGGCATCGTGCTTTAGCTCTTGGATATATTTGATGGACACATGCACAGATGCGCCTCCGGGGATGTTGCTGATGGCAGTTGAGAAGACATCCGCCGCCTCATCTAGTTGTTCAAGCAGCGCTGCGGCTTCGCCTCTCTCCTTGGCCTTTTCGTAGGTCTTCCTGGCTTCGTTCTTCTCCTTGACTAGGCCGTAGATGGTACGCTCGCTAATCTGGCAGAAGAACTCGACAACGCTGACGCCATCGAACAACGGAAAGGCATATCGGATCTGATCCAATGACTCCTTGGACCGGTTCACGAAGGTCTGCGTCAGGGTAGTGCGGGCGGCCGTGGAGATGATCGTCGTGTGAGCGTCAACCTTGATTTGGGCGAGGTATGTTCGCTCCCGCGTTCCGGGATGGGAGATGTAACAACCGCACACGTGGCTCATCGTTGCTGTTCTTGTTCGAGGATTCAGATGAAAGGAAAAGTTGTTAGGGTGTCTCGAGAAACAGCGCGCACGCTCTTGATATACTTGACCGGCCGGCTGCTGCCTGTTACAACCCTGGGTGGGAATTTCCTACCGCTGAGGTATGATAGGCCCCCAATGGACACAGGACGTGATTATCATGGTCGTGCCGAACTTCGAGCTCATGAGTCACAAACTGCGGGGGCCGTACCATCAAAGGGTCCGGACTATGGTGTTGAGAGCCCCGTACCTCGTTTGACGTTGTTCCCATTGGTGAGCCCTTCTCTTTTGGTAAGTACCTTATAGCTACCTAGGTAGTACTTGTTTTATTCGACCATTCCAGAGTTTCAAAGCTCGCAGAAGGAGTCGTATCCCACACCTGGATGGCTACATGATGCGTGGAATCATTGGTTTAGTAGTTTGTGCTGCGATGTAGCTGCCTCCCCGGCTACCCGAACTATTCAGGCATCCTAGATTTTGAGGGGCGGCCCGGCGCATCCATTAGGCCACGCGAGAGATGGCTGTAGCAATGAATCCTGGACAGCGCGCGAAGATGAACGCCTGCAAATGCATTTTGTGATGTCGCGCGTGTGGGTTGACGGAGGAGAAAGACGCCGAAGTGTCGCGTCGCCCGATTTCTCAGACACCAACTGTGTCATGACGTCAGGCATCATCGCACACTTTTGAAACCTCGCGTCTGGCCGCGATGATATATACGTCGCCCATTAAGCGCTCAGATGTCAAGTCTACAACAATAATACCTCGCTAACATAATCACGCAAGATGGAAATCCCAGGGTACGACGCGCTGGTGTATTACGCCACACCACCTAACAGCTACATCGGCACCACCATCTTCCTCTCCTACATCGTCGCAGCACTCTACGCGACTATCAAGATCAGCTACTCGCTCTACGCTCAATACACAGCCATATTCAACACTTCTAGCCCGTCAAAGGATGAGAAGCTCAGTGCAGGAAAGGCAGCGCGAGCGCGCCACATCAAGATCTACGCGTTCCTCGCTTCGATCAGCTTCGCGACATTGTCCTACCACATGCTCATGTTCTTGATCACGCACTACCTGGAATGGAGCGGAGATAAGAGCCGGAGCTTTAGTAATGTCAGCGTGGGGAAGGTGAAGAGATGGATGCTGGAGTCGACTTTATTCCAAGATTTCGCGCAGGATCTGGTCAAAGATGCGCCGAACGCGGTGTGGACGCAGGCAGCGATTTTGGCGACGTGGTTTTGGAATATTTATATGGCGCAAAAGGGTGGGTAACGTTCGATACACACGCGTGAGGGTATGCTAACGTCTACATAGCGAGAACGCGTAGATACGACACGTCGATGGTGCGCACGTATATCCTGCTAGGCCAGATCCTACCGATTTCCTTTACAGTTTCGCTTTTCCTGATCCAACTCCATCTTTCATCTCCGGATATCGCAGTCGCGAATGGAGCACCTAAACCCGATGTCACGACCAAACGTCGCAAGCCGATAGCAACACTGCAAATCCCGAATATTCTTCTCAACGCGGCTCTACTCGCACTTCCAGCTCTGCGATCCAACTCAGTCTTCAGCGGTCTACTTCTTGTAACTCGCGCCGTTTTGTTACTTCCTCATTTTTCGGCCATGAGCTTGAGGGACGCAGATGTAGTCAAATGTATTACCGTGTCTGGTGGATTTGCGGTTGCAAATGCGGCGATGATGAGGAAGGATCTCACGCCTGGCAGCATCGTGGGATCTTTAGTAAACGGCGGATATGCAGTGAAAGCCCTAGGGTGGGATGCGGTATTGGGTCTAATAGTGTATGGCGTGTTGGGATGGGGCGGAGGGGTCTGATTACACGACCAGCTGCCTTCTGGCTATCGATCAAGTGCCGCATTCATGCTATGAAATACCTTATACAAGCAAATCCCTACACTGGTTTGTAGAATACATCAAGATAAAAACATGCAAAGTAGGTGAGCTGACGTTGATGTAGGCTCTAGGGTGTTCAGTTTCTTCCTACTTTGACGCGGAAAGGTGAATCATAGGTTCCCTGCTGCATTATGCGGTGCCATGTTCAAGTTTGCTTGGTGCATCGTTACCCCTTCCCTTCTTGTACCAACACACTCTCGCACCTTCTGATACCAAATGTTGAACCAACGGTGCTGTAGCTTCCTCCAGAAGCGGGAGAACGGCATCGTATATGAAGTGGACGATGAATCCCACCTTCATTCCCTTAAGGTGTTTGAGATGACGAAGGTACCATAAGGGTTCAAGCTGCTTGGCGTATTGAGCTTGAGTCTTGGTGCCGCAGTCGAATTTAAGCTCGATCTGGATGCGGCGTATATGCTCCTTCGGATCGCAACTAGTGATGAGGACGTCGTAGTTCAGTGTAGACTTGAGCTCGTGCATCACTGCCACCCGAAGCAGTTTGGTGCGGTATAAAGTCTCTGCTAACTCGATTCGGTAGGTCTCGTGGACGTGTTCGTACACTGCGAAATGTGGAATCTCATCGCCTTTGATGGTGCGTCTCTTGATACCGAGTTGCTCGGGGTTGCTGGTAAACTCTGCAAGATTCCAGTCCGTGGGATTATCGACCATGAGTACCTGATGCTGACGGTTGATACACCGGCTCTCGAGGATGTACGTATAGATGATATCGCGGAGTTCCCGAGGTAACTGGTGCACCATCTTCGAGGTTAGC
>Ga0265780_10010466_pt1 | contig 11049 bp, 15 predicted proteins | sample P1T30metagenome_FD_192432 | JGI IMG/M metagenome (GOLD analysis project Ga0265780, IMG submission 192432) | Plant litter microbial communities from East Loma Ridge, Irvine, California - P1 T30 | ecosystem: Environmental > Terrestrial > Plant litter > Unclassified | place: USA: California... | reverse complement strand
GGTATTCCATCGGGGCGACGCACACGCCACGCGCGAAGCGGTCGAAGAAAGTCGTCCTGGACAGGGCGGCCTTTTCGGCCAGGGCCTTGACCGTCCAGGGATGGGCGGGATCGCCGTGCATGTGGCGGATGGCGATACCGATGCGCGGATCGGCCAGTCCGCGCAGCAGGCCTGGGGATGCTTCGGCCATCGAAGTCGAGCGTAGGGCCTCGATCAGCAGGATCTCGACCAGCCGGCCAAGCACCAGGCCGCGGCCCGATCGCTGTTCGAGGGATTCGTCCCGCACCAGTTGCACCAGCACGGACAGCCGCTCGACGCCGCGCAGGTGCAGCAGCGTCGGCAACAGCGAGACCAGCAGGCCGGCATCGGGGGAATCGAAGGCAAAGTAACCGCCGAGCATCTGTGTTTCTGGCGGGCCTTCCTGGCGGCCGTGGCGGATCTCGATGTCCTGGCCTGGTGGCGCGCTCGGGTCCATCTCGACCGGGATGGCGGGGGCGATGCTCGACAGCGTGAACCCGGGAGTACGCGGCATGAGGACGAAATCGCCGGCCTTGAGCAGCACCGCTTGCTCGCCGTCGACGGCCAGCACGCATTCGCCAGCCAGCATCGTGCAAAAGCTCGGCTCTCCGAACTCGGCGTAACGAACAGCCCAGGCGCCGGCGCCAGCGATCACCTTCGAGAAGACAGCCTTCGGTTTCAGCAAACCAATGATTTCTGCCAGTGGGTCGACCATTCTCGGACTCCTGCGAATGAAAAGCGGATTCTGGATTATAGCTAATCCGGGTCGGATGTTTTAAAGTCACCGCACTCCCACTTCAACAAGGAAGCTGCAATGAAAACGATACTGATCACGGGCTGCTCGTCCGGCTATGGCCTGGAAACCGCTCGCCTGTTTCACCAGAAAGGTTGGAACGTCGTCGCGACGATGCGTACGCCGGATCCCGCTGTGCTGGCGCCTGCGGAGCGTCTGCGGGTCGTGGCGCTGGACGTGACGCGGGCCGACAGCATCGCGCAGGCCCTGGCGCTGGCAGGGCCGGTCGATGTGCTGGTAAATAATGCCGGCATCGGATTGTTCGGGGCGTTCGAGGCGACGCCGATGGAGACCGTGCGTGACGTCTTCGAGACCAATACCTTCGGCACCATGGCGCTGACACAGGCAGTCGTGCCGCAGATGCGCGCGCGGCGCTCGGGCCTGGTGATCAACGTGACATCGAGCGCCACGCTGGCGCCCTTTCCGCTCGTTGCGGCCTATACCGCGAGCAAGACGGCGGTCGAGGGATTCACGGAATCGCTGGCGCTGGAGCTGGCGGGGTTCGATATTCGGTGCAAGCTGGTCGAGCCGGGGTATGGGCCGACCACGCGCTTTGCGGCGAATGGTGTGGAGCGGATGCAGGGTTTGCTGCCCGATGACTATATGCCGCTTGCGCAGTCGATCTTCGCGATGCTCGGCCAGTCGACGGCCGTGACGACGGAAGCGGCAGTGGCCGAGGCAGTGTGGCGGGCGGCGAATGATGCCAGTCAAACGCTGCGCTATCCAGCTGGGGATGATGCAGTAGAGCTTGCTGGGCGCCAGTGATCGCCGTCAAACTCAAGGCATCGATCGATCGAAGTTGATTACTGCGTAGGTCGGGCCAGAACCTGAAGGACGACTACGACATTGATCGTTGTTTCCCATTCGCCGCCTGGGTCTGCGGGGACGCGTGGAACCTGATGCCTGCATCGACGCGGATCAACAACGAAAAGTCGAACTGCCTCATTACGCAAACAGCCGTGGAACGGGCCCGCGAGCGGATCACCGAATGGTGGAAGGAAGCGTTCCTGTCGGAGGGGACTAATGCACGGCACCGCTTCTTCCTGGAAGCCGAGCAAACGCTTCCGATGCTAGAGGCAGCCGCTTCACCAGCAGACTTGATCCATGCGATGAAAGTGCAGCGCGTTCGCCTGGCGAAGGATCACGGTTGCGGCCATGGGAGCCAATTGCAGCCAGGGAGCGATTTGTACCCACTCCTGATTTCAGCTAACCGGCAATATTCTTGGCGGAAGCGGTGAGATTCAAACTCACAAATCGTAAGTGCTTGTTTTATAAAGAAATATATTACCACACCGATACGAATTTGTCACACCAACCTGACACACCTAGTTTAGCAGCACCGCACTGCTCCGGCATGACGGAAAATTCATTTCTGCTCCCTCTGCCATACACATCTCATCACCGCGTGACAGAGTCCGATACCGGCCGCGCTGAAGGCAGATTAGGTCGAAAACAATGATGCCCACGAGTCCGCATAGACCCTTGGGCACCATTCAAATCAAACAACAAGCCATCCTAGTTCAACCGTACCTGCGGATGCTGGATTGCCCTACCTCATCGTTCGCTCCACCCGAGTGCACATCACGTAGAGCCAGGTAGCGTAGATGCCGACAAATTGTCGTCATGCTCCCCCGTCCCAGCACGTTACGAATATTCAGTGGACCAATCGACCGGCGCTCTTTTTTCAGCCGCACGCATGCGCGCACCACATCCACTATCGTAATTCCTGGCCTACCTGCCATGTTCCCTCCTTTTCAACGCCGTCCAAGTTGACGGCTTCTACGTGTAGGGACAATTCGAAAGGGAATTTCGTAACCGAAAGTTGATGCACAGCGCGGAAATATCGTTCATCCTTTTATTGTCAAAGCGATGGGAGCACCGAATAAACATGAACGACATTTCACTGAACACCGGCGTACGCACAATCCTTCACCTCTCCCCTGCCGTCTGCGCTGCTGCAGTGATAGCAGCACAACGGCATGGGCTCAGCCTGCAGGAATGGCTGGACCATCACGTCAGCTACGCCTTGGCTGACGACTATCTGATGACTGACGATGGAGTGGATGTGGTGGCCCCTTGGTCACTCTCCACCGCAGAATTGTTCGCACAGGTGGCAAACAGCGCTCCAGAGGCGCTATGCGGACGATGGGCTCTGTTGTATCAACGCGTTCAATTGGAACGCTCACTATGGTCGGAGCCCCGACAAACTGTGGGAGATATCGATGACGGCGCCCCAATCGACGAACCTTACATCTCCTTGCCGAAGCTACGCGCTGCCTGGCCTCGTCTATGTGCCGCGCACTTCTGCATGTAATGTCTCAGCAATACAAATGGCAGGTCGGTCGAGCTATCTTCTCAGGCCCGGCCTGCCGTTCTTCGATTCAGCGATGCTTCGTATCGATATCGGAGCATTGCCACGCCGCCAGTGCCGCCCTCTTTTAAAAAGACTCCATCTGTGCAGTTCATCGTAGCAACCGTAGTTGTGGCTTGGAATTGCAGAGGGCTTGCACTAAAAAGTTTGTTGGCAATAGGATGACCTCTATCGACCAACAGGATGAGCTAGGATGAAAAACCGCAGTGATGTGCTTGCGTATATCGACGAGGCACTCGACCAACTAGGTTGCCAATATGATGAGGCTTCGATGGAGCTGTTGCGCCAACGCTTAAACGAGTTGCTCAAGCCGTTTGATAGCCTATACGACCCGCCGTGGGTCGCATTCCACTCGATATCGGTTGACCAGCGCGGCGCGCTCACAGCGGCAGTGGAGCCACTGCAAATTCAGCAGGACATCTGGGAATGGTGCCGGGGTATCGAGGCGTATCTTGGCGGCCGCCTGACCATCAAACCGCACAATGAAGTGGACGTCCAGTCTCTGACGGCAATGCGCGGGCCAGGAGCCTGACATGAAGCCGCTAATCTTCTTGGACATGGACGATGTGATGTGTGTCGACGACCAGTATCACAGCACCGAAATGCTGCTGTATTTCCAAGCAAAAAAAACCCATTCGGCGGAGCTTTGGGAGCATCTGGTTAGCAAAACTGCCGCCGAAAATCTACGCCAACTTCACGCTGAATTTCTACCGTTGTATGTCATCAGTTCCTCATGGGCGACGTTCCTGTCTCGGGAACAGATGTGCGAGGCATTGACGCGCACCGGGCTCGAATTCATCGTTAAAAATTTGCATGATGATTGGAGGACTCCACGGGCGCTCTCATCGAGCCGGCGCGATGAAATTGAGTGGTGGCTCGAAGCGAATCGAGAACCTGACCAGTCCTTCCTGGTCATAGATGATACGCACAGCGGCCACACGCTAATGGGCTCATATCTCGCACATGAGGGACACCTTGTCTTATGCAGTGCCGGCGGCCGCACTGGCTTCAATAGCGATAAGCTTGAGATAGCCTGTAGGCGCCTGCGGCGGCAGTTAGGAGGCCTGGCATGAACGGCGAAATTCCAACCCCACGGCGGGAAGCGCCAATTGTAAATTACGAGGGTATCCCATTCGTCTTTGAGTTTAAAGGAAAGTATTTCTTCGCTCTTCAATGCTCCGACAATTCTCGATGCGTTGAAGTCAGCAGGGGCTTCTTCAATTCGTCCGTCCGGGAGTTCGGGTACGAATTCAAAGACACGGATGAAACCATCCGCATATGCGTGGATGAGCTCCACAAGCGCACAACTGAATTCTTCGTAATGAAGAGAACTTAGTGCGCGCCTCATCTCTTATGCCGGCAGGACTTGTCGCTTTTCCAACCGCAGCGGCCTCGCACTGATTTAGCCTGAATGGGAGCCCAATATGAGCAAGAGCAAGCGCACGAATTTGAGTATAGACGCTGGCATTTGGTGTTGAGCGGGCAAGCCAAGAGCAAGTGGATTGGCTGATGCGCCGAGCTACTACAGCTTCAGCACCACGGGACAGGTACGCCCGTGGCGCCGGCGGTCCGTATGCCGTCGGCAACCGCACGCGCCCTGCTCTCAACCTGCCTGACGACACCGCCTCTCGTGATATTGGCCAGATTGCAGCTGCGCTGCTCTACACTGCCGGGATGAAGTCGCCGCATTTGTAGCATAAGGTGTCAAATGATGATGACGCGCGACGAAATACTGAAGCGGGTGGACGAGCTGCTCGATACATATCAGCCGTATACTAACGACAATCTTGGCTGGCTCGGGCTTCAGCTGGAGGAGCTGTTCGACGGCGAAACTGGTCCGTACGTTCCAGAGATACAGCGCGTGCGGCACCTTAACGGGAAACTGGTGGCAACGGTACGCGCGCCTTTCGAACAGGACGCCGAAGAGTGGTGCGCCGCGATGCAGGATTTTGTTGAAGGCAGATTCGACGTGGAGCCAATGGATGTAAGGCCGTAGTACGCACATCCGGCAGATGCTGTCCCTTAAATTAGTCATCCACCAGACTCGAAGAAATCATCCCGGGGTCACGCTGAATTGCTAGCTCGCCGAAGCTCGAAAGACCATCACGCTTTCGCGCTGCGATAACGATGTTTGCGAACCATTCTCTATGATTTGCCTTGAGCATGTCACCGGTCAGCAATGAGCGACCACTCGTAGCGGCGCATAACGGAGCCCCCTTGCTCGTTGATGCGCAATGCGCCTGCATGCGGTAACGCGTACCGTCGGTAGGCCGATGGTACCGGCTCGTGTACTTTCCCAGGTCCGTGCCGATGGTTTGCGCTCCGCTTCCATCTAAACTTCGGCAAGCGGGCTCTTCGCTTAGCGCTGCGTGGCGCAGGCGTAACCGCCACCGACTTTGCCGCGGTTGTGCTCGCTACCGAGGCAGCTGAGGCCCTTCGCCGCCGCTATATCATGCTCGCCGATGTCGAATCCGCGCGCCAAACGAAGGCAAAATCTGAGACTTCTGAAAAGAAGAAATGCCACGCCGAGGCAGCGGAACACGATGCGCGACATGTTTCTCCCGGAACTGTTGAGGAACCACGCTGAACAGGCGCTCTTAACGTGAGCAGCCCTTCCCCCTTTAGGCCGAACTTGACGTTCGGCTACATTCGCTCTACCGTTAGCACTTGGAAATGGAGAGTGCTAATTTCAATCGGAAGAGCTCATGGCCACGCAACAGCAATTTTTGGACTTCCTTTCAGAAATCGAGCCGAGCACCAGCACAAAGGACGTGTGTGCTAGCGCGCACAGCACCTTGCGGACAAAGCTGGCGGGCCACGATACCTACCGTCACATCCACGTCAACACGTTCTTGTCAGGTTCATACGCTCGAAATACTGCGCTTCGACCACGAACGTCGAACGGTACCTTGCGGCGTCCAGACGTCGACATCATCATGGTTACCAACTACACCCCGTGGGACAGCCCAAGTGATGTCATAAGGACACTCCGCCGAACGCTGAGGCAGTTGGGTTACGAAGAAATCGAGTCCAACCGCCGCTCAGTCTGCGTCAAACTAGGGGCGGTAGAGATGGACGTCGTTCCCGTCATCGCGACGGCAGACGGTGGCTGGCTCATCGCTGACAAGAGCGAAGAACGATGGTTAGTCACCAACCCGATGGGCCATAACCAATGGGCTACGTCGGTCAACAAGAAAGCCAACGGTAACTTCAAGCCGCTGGTGAAGTTGCTGAAGTGGTGGCGCCGCGAGAATTTGCCTCATCTCCGCCGGCCTAAGGGGTTCATCCTCGAGACGACGGTCGCTGACCTAATGGACTACTCGGAGAACAGCTACGAAGAGTTGTTCTCCAAGCTTCTCGAGCGCATCGTTACCGAGTATGAGTGGTTCGCCATGACCGGACAGGTTCCCTACTTAGAGGACCCCAGTGTGTCGGGTAACAACGTCTTTTCTCGTGTAAAAGCCGACGAATTCAAACGCTTCTACGATATGGCGGTCAGCCACGCAGCGCTTATGCGCCGAGCGCAGAAGGAACAGGACGCAGATAAAGCCCTGGCGTTGTGGCAGCGCGTTTTCGGTGACCGCTTCAGAAGGCCGGCAGCGCGTGCAGGCGGGCTACTGCAGACCGCTGCTGCGGGGGGGCTGGGTCTGACCTTCCCTTCGCATGCTGTTGTGCCTCCGAATAAGCCTTCAGGCTTTGCTTGATGCGGCTCCTTCTCGAACAGCCGGTCCGCATGCTGGCTGAAACGCGCGCGCTCGCGACGCTTGCCAGCGAAGATACTCGGCTGACGAACTTTGCCTGGGGCTTGACGCCTTCTGGAGAAGTTCGTGTCGACTTCGATGTGACAATTCAAGAGAAGGCGTACGAAGCGGTTCTCGTCTATCCCGACCTGTTTCCCCAGGCGCCTGCCTTCGTTCGCCCGCGCAATATCGAGGAAGTCTGGACGACGCACAGGTACCCGGCTACCGGGACGCTGTGCCTTGAGTGGGGTCCGGATAATTGGCATCCGGACGTGACGGTCGCCGACCTGGTTCGCAGCACCATTAAATTGCTCGCATTTGAGGAGCTTGGGGCTGCTCTCGGCCTCGACGCCCCGTCTCGGCATGAGCTCACGCCTGGCCAGCTCCTGCGGGGAGAACACAGCCGTTTTATCGCGACTCAGGGCCTTTGGGCTGCCATCGATGCCAATTTCGACCAGCGATTCACTGAACTGACCACTCGCACCTCGGGGAGGTTTTCAGACCTAGTCACGTTAGCTACGAAGGTGGGAGATGACTCGGCTCCTGCCCTGAGCGAGCTCCCGAAGGAGTTCTCCGACCTGTTGTCTCTGGGTAGATGGCTTCGAAAGGGTTGGGTCATTCGGGTCAAAGATTGCTCCAAATTAGCCGCGGAGGTGAGTACGCAGAGCGTTCTCCGCGGGCACCTTAAAGACGGGTCCCGCTGGCCGTGGTCCAGTGATGACGACCGCAGTGCGTTCTTGATTCTGGTCGATGATTTCAAGACAATGCGCGCATTTGCGATAAGTGACAGTGATGGTGGGCCTGCCTACGAGTATCACGTGGTAGGCGCAGCAGCGAGCGTTGCAACACGGCAGCCAGCACGCAACGCCGGGCTCGCCGAGAAGCGCATTGCAATCGTTGGTCTGGGGTCGGTTGGGAGCAAGCTTGCTGTTTCACTTGCGCGGGAGGGAGTTTCCAGGTTCCTTCTGATTGATGACGACGTTCTGCTACCTGAGAATCTCTGCAGGAATCATCTCGACTGGCAGTCGGTTGGATACGACAAAGTCGATGCAGTGCACGGCGCAATATGCCTCGTGCGTCCAGACGCAGACGTTCAGACCCGGGTGTTTCGGTTTGTGGGCCAAGAAAGCTCCTCATACAACACCTCTGTACTAGAACAGGTCGCCAAGTGCGACCTCGTCATTGACGCCACAGCGAGTTCAAAGGTCTTCGCTTCTCTCGCTGCAATTTGTACACGCCGGCAAGTTGCCCTGGTGTGGGGCGAGGTGTTCGCAGGGGGAATCGGTGCTTTGATGGCGCGCAGCATCCCTGGACGTGACGCTGAACCTTTGGTCATTCGCGCTGCTATCAACTTTTATCTGGCCAAGCTGCCTGAGGCGCCGTTCAAGCGAGCTGAAGGCTATGACGTCGACGACGGCCATGAGGTGCATGTGTGCGGCGACGGCGAGGTGAGTCACCTGGCAGCTTCGCTCACTCAGTTTGCTGTAGATGCGCTTCTCGCGGAGGCTGTTCTACGATTCCCTGTTGCCGCATACCTGATGGGCTACCAGCAAGCTTGGGCATTCGAGGCTCCGTTTCATACGCATGCCATCACGTGCCCCCCTGCTTCTTCCGAAGATTCGGTTGCTCTGGATGCACAGGCGAACGCCACAGCCTTCGAAGAGCTGATTTCGGTTTTTACCGATAACAAATGCTGACGGTGTCCATTCCTGCGCACGTTCAGCAGACGCTGCACAGCGCCCTCAAGAATGCAGGCACTGCGGAGTGCGGCGGCGTATTGATGGGCGAGCATGTCGGTCCTGACCTCTTTGCTCTGCGCGCCCTAACCGTTCAAGGTGGAGGGTCGTTCGCGAGCTTCGTACGAAATGCCAGGACGGCATTGCAAGCACTGACAGCGTTCTTCCATCGCTCCAACGATGACTTTGCTCGATTCAACTACTTGGGCGAATGGCATTCACATCCGAGCTTCTCTGTGAAGCCGAGTGAGGTCGACCACCGGTCCATGCTAGCCATAGTGACTAATCCGGCCGTACGAGCAAATTTTGTCGTTTTGCTTATCTTTAGGCTTGGCGCAAAGGGAGACCTGGAGGGCAGTGCTCATACCTACCTGCCCGATGGCTCCATTTGCCCTTCAACACTAGTTTTTGAGACGTATTCATGACAAGCCCATTGTTCGACAAACAGGCGACCGGCGGCGGCATCGCTCGCAATGGTTTCGATTACCAAGATGCCTACCTGATGCAGCATTTTCCTGTATTCCTCGCACAAGGGGCATTCAGCCATGCTGTGAGTGAAGTATTGGGCGATATTGAAGTTCGCTACTACAGGCCATCTGGCGGGACGTACTGCGTCTTGTACGAAGCAAAGAGGAATCAACTGACGAAGGCGGCCCTATGGGCCGAGGTCGCGCGATTTTTCGAAGTGTTCGAGAAAGCGCCCGACGAGTACGTTCGCTTCGTGCTGGTGTGCGGTGACTTCAACGGCGAGTTAAACCCTCTTTTTAACAAGCTGGAGCGGTTGCGCGGACCCGGCACATCTTTGAACAGCGACTCGGCAATCCGGGGCTCCGCTGAAGCCGACATAATTGCAACCGTCGAGGGCTTCGGCCAATCTAGTACGATTGCGAGGTTTGTGCTGGAGCGAGTCTCCTTCGTAAAATACGACGACTCCCAAATAGATGGCAACTTTGCATCGGCATTGGTGTCGAGTCTGCCTGTGGTTGCTGACATGCGAGGCAGCGAAATCGCAGCCTTCCGCTCCACATGCAAGAGTCTCGTTGAGCACTCCATCCGAGGTGTGGTCACACGAGCTGCGCTCGAGGCGGCGTTGGTCTCGGCGGCACCTACGATGTCCACTGTATGGAGGGCGAATGCCACTTCTATCGACCTAGGCTTATCCGCACCGTCAAAGATTGAGGAACTGCATCTCGATGTCGCACGGTTCAACGGGCCAAATCGTGGCTCACTAGGCTCGGAGTGGCAGCAGCTCGCAGGGCAAGCACAGCTCTTGGGGAAATTCGTTCATGAAAGTCGTTACAGGCGCGCGGTGCGACTTTCAGCAAAGCAACGCATGTCCTTGGCGTGCTTACTCGGCTTCTCTTTCTCTGCGACTCGGGACTTCACGCTAGAGATGTTGCACAACGGCGTGATATTCGACACTTCAGTCCACGAGCGCGCGGCCGTACCTCCGTTCACCAAAGACGAAATACCTGGAACGGATGTAGCAGGACAGGGCATCGTTGCAATCACGTTCCCGAATCCCGAGTGGGCCGACATCAAAGTGACGGCTGACAGCCGAGGACTGGGTGATGCTGCGTGCCTTCATCTTCACAGCCCGGCGACGGTGGGCACGGTTCAGGAACTCAATGCCCTGGTCCATGAGGTTAAGGCAGCGCTCTGTACTTTTCGCAGTAGTCACCGCATTCAGCGTCTGCACTTGTTTATCAAAGCCCCCTCGGTATTCGCCATGGCACTCGGCCACCGTCTCAATGGCGTGGGCGCTGTGCAGCTATACGACTGGGTGGACAACCAATACCAAGCCACCGTTCAGCTGAGTAGCTCGTAAAGCAGGCCATAAACAGAGATGGTTTGTCACAAGCAAAATAAGATAAATCGTTTATACGAAATATCCAAGGTTCGAACTACAAAGCTCTGACCGCAAAGGCCATCTGCAAGAATTTTACGACGTCGTCAAACTATGGTTGCACCGTAAAAATGGCAGCTCTCACCATGGGCAGCTTGAGACGTTCCAGTACAGTTCCCCGCTGTTCAGCCGCCAGCCCAGCAGCCAGTTGCAGAGCTTGGTCAAACATGCGCAACAACGAGTTCAAGTAGCCCTCGTCCGCAAAACCGAAATCACTGCTGAATCCCGTAGCCTGCTCGCAATAGAAGGTCATCAGCTCAGCCAGTCTTCCGGCCTTCCGACGGCTTTCTTGGAGTCAGATATCGCTTTCTAGGCTCTGGAAATCGAAGTATCCCGGCCCCGGCGGTTGCGCCATCCGAAGGCCTGTTACGCCTTTCTTAAAGCACTTCCGCATGGTACAGTGAGTTTCCAAGTGGAAATAGGGGGCACCATGACATGGATTCCAATTCGAATTGACTTTGTAGAACCTGGCACGCAATGCCATC
>Ga0265780_10010465_pt1 | contig 11049 bp, 12 predicted proteins | sample P1T30metagenome_FD_192432 | JGI IMG/M metagenome (GOLD analysis project Ga0265780, IMG submission 192432) | Plant litter microbial communities from East Loma Ridge, Irvine, California - P1 T30 | ecosystem: Environmental > Terrestrial > Plant litter > Unclassified | place: USA: California... | reverse complement strand
TTGCGCTTGCAATTCACAAGTAGATATCCTCCGCTTTTGCTCCTGACACCGCCCCAAGCCTGTCTGACTCAAAATAGGCAGTTTCCCTTACTTGTTTAACAACATCTTGAGCACTGCATTTCACTGCTTGCGCAACAAACTTCGCCAGGGCGGTGGCCACCTGTTTTAGTCATCACTCTCATCAACATCGCCTTCTTGCCGACCACGCAGTAGTGGTTTTTATTTCTTTTTATCATGATTTTAGTCACTGGAGCCACCGGTGGGTTAGGCCACGAAACCATCGACTTTTTGCTCACCACCACCCCGGCTGCGGAAATCGCCGCCCTAGTGCGCGACATCAGCAAAGCCACGGACCTCGTGCAGCGGGGCGTAGACGTGCGGCAAGCCGATTATTTTGACTACCCTGCGCTGGTGCAAGCCTTTCGGGGCGTCGATAAGGTGTTGCTGGTTTCTACCGTGGCCTTTACCGACCGGGTGCGCCAGCACCGCAACGCCATCGACGCCGCCAAGGAAGCTGGGGTAAAGCATCTGTTCTACACCAGCATCCAGCGCAGCACCAATTTTGTGCTGGAGGAGGTCACGGAAAGTGACTTGGCCACGGAAGCCTACCTCAAAGCGTCTGGGCTGGTCTACACCATTCTCCGAAACGGCTACTACTTTGAAGGCCTTGGGTACCTGATTGGGCGCGAGGTGCCGGACGCGGAGATAAGTTTCCCGGCGGGAGAAGGCAAGATAGCGTTCATCAAGCGGACCGAACTGGCCGCCGCCACGGCCGCCCTGCTGACCAGCGAAGGTCATGACAACCAGGAGTATACCCTGACCGGGAGCGAAGCTTATTCGTTCCACGACATCGCCCAGGAGCTCTCCAAGTTAGCTGGCCGGCCCATCGTCTACAAAAGCAGCGAACTGGCGCCCTACATCACGCAGCAAGTAGCCGCTGGCTTCCCCGAAGTCGTCGCCAACTTCTTTGCCCAGTGGGGTACCGCCGCTCAGCACGGCATGCTGGCTGGGACGCACGATACCGTCGAGCGTCTATTAGGCCGCAAGCCAACTTCGCTGCGGGAGTACCTGAAAACGACTTATTTCCCGGGTACCTGACCGCTTGTGGCGGACAATACCCCAGCTTGGCCATCCTCTGGTGTCATCAAGGGACGTGTAAAACTATCGTCCCCGCCCTCTTATGGCGCATTCGTAGCTATTCAGTAGCATTCGAGCTATTGGGTTGCCGAGTCGGAGGTTTTCCCTTAGTTGTTGGCCAACATCCCATTTCATTCCCCGCTGCTATAAGAAGGCCATAACACGGCCGGCCCTACGCCGTAGCACCGCCGCAGCTGGAGCCACTGCCGGCCGTGCAGCCGTAGCAATGCTGATTCACCACAATGTTGCGTTGCAAAAGCACATTGGCATCGAAGTCGCGGATGTGCTGCACTGCACTGGCGGCCTTCAGCTCCAGCATTTGGTTGAAGTCGCAGTCGTAGAGGTAGCCGTCCCAACTTACCGAAATGGTGTTGCGGCACATCACGCCCACGGCAGCAGCCGGGTTGAAGGCGCTCACCAGCTTTTCCATGTATCCGGTATAGTTGCCCGATTCAATCAGGAAATCGAGGTAGCGGCTGACGGGAATATTGGTGATGGCATAGAGGTCATTGAACACAATGCCGAAGTCCTTGGCCAGTGCCCGCTTGAACTGGTCCTGCAAGCCCTTTTGTGAGCCAGGCAGGAAAGCTCCGTTGGGGTTATACACCAAGTTGAGGCGCAGGCCGCTGCCTTCCTGCCCATAGCCCACGGCATTGAGCATGCCCAACGCTTTTATGGAGGCGTCGAATACCCCGTTGCCACGCTGGCGGTCGGTAGTTTTGGCGTTATAGAAAGGCAGTGAGCTGACCACTTCAACATCGTGCGTCTTAAAAAACGCGGGCAAGTCGTGGTATTTCTTATTGGCCACGATGATGGTCAGGTTGCAGCGCACAATGATGTGGCGCCCCAACGCATGAATCTGCTCCACGAACCAGCGAAAATCCGGATTCATTTCCGGGGCGCCACCGGTTAGGTCCACCGTGGCAATGTCGGTTTGGGCCAGTGCGTCGAGGCAGAGCTGCATGGTGGCACGCGTCATGATTTCCTTGCGGTCGGGCCCGGCATCGACGTGGCAGTGCCGGCACACTTGGTTGCACATCTTGCCCACGTTAATCTGCAGCACGGTGGGGGCTTCCGGCGTCAGCGGAAACAGGCCGGCTGCCCGCAGCTTCTCCTGAAAGGCGGGCAGGTGTGCCCCTTCGGCCTGCGCCGGCCGCAGCACGGTAAGCTGAAAAGCCGTGTCGGCGAGCTGATTGCCGGCGGCTTTGAGGGATTTAATCATAACAACAGGTACGGCACGGGCCATGGGCGAGGCCCAAGCCTACATGGATAGCTCCTTGGCTTTATTCATCATCTGCACGCCGTGCACTAGCACTGCGCCTCCTTTGATGGCAGCAGCTACGTGCACGGCCTCCATCATCTGGGCTTCGTCGGCGCCTTTTTGCAGCGAGTCGGTGGTGTAGGCATCGATGCAATAAGGACACTGCACGGCGTGGGCTACGGCCAAGGCAATCAGGGCTTTTTCGCGCTCGGTCAGCGCGCCTTCCTTGAACACCTCGCCATAATAGTCGAAGAACTTGCGACCGGCTTCGGCCTGCCACTCGGTGATGTTGCCAAATTTGGCGAGGTCGGCGGGGTTGTAATAGGTTGACATATTAGGTTTTCGGTTATGTACGAAAAGAGAAAAGCGAATAGATTGCCAGAAAGTTATTCATAAAACCGCCGCAGGACGGTCGGCACCATCCAATCGCCAAAGTACGGCTGCAAGCTGCCCGATACTAATTGATTTGTAGCGAGTAGAAACGGCAACGCGAACCTTACACAGCGGGCAGAAACGGCGGTAAAGACTGAGGGTGCAAAACCGGCAGTACTGCATGAGCAAGCCTCCGTATACCAACTATCTGTGCGCTTGGGAGCACGGCTTTTCGGATTGCCAAGTACCGAATTATTAAGCCGAAAACGAGAAGCTGAACTTCCGGAGCGGGGGGCCTAAAAAGTTCGTCGGGCCTACATCTTGCACGGCCTGTGCTGCCGTATATCTTCGGCAATGAATCAACTGAAGACTTCTCTCCTGGCGGCGCTGGCCCTCAGTGGCGTCGCGTTTACGGCGCTGGCCGTGAGCAGAGGCTGCATCAACCCCGTACCCGCGCCTACCTACGCGGTACCGTCGGCCAGCACGCCCATCGACCATACGGCCTACGGCCGGCTGCTAAAAAAGCACGTCAATGCCAAGGGATTTGTGGACTACTTGGGCTTTAAGGGCGATGAGAAAGAATTCAATCAGTACCTCGAACTGCTCAGCAAAAACCCGCCGGCGGCCAACTGGAGCAAGGCTGAGCAAATGGCCTATTGGATTAACGCCTACAATGCCTACACCATCCGGCTTATCCTCGACCACTACCCGGTGAGCAGCATTAAGGACATTGGCTCCAAAATCAAGATTCCGCTTGTGACCACGCCCTGGGCGGCCAAGTTCTTCAGCATCGGCGGGGAGAAAATGAGCCTGGATAATATTGAGCACGGCATTCTGCGCAAGAAGTACGACGACCCGCGCATTCACTTTGCGCTGGTGTGCGCCTCCATTTCCTGCCCCAGCCTGCGCAACGAAGCCTACACCGCCGAGAAGCTCGACCGCCAGCTAGAAGACCAGGGCAAGGACTTCCTTAACAACCCAGCCAAGAACAAAGTCGGCAGGACCAAGGCGCAGCTCTCGAAGTATTTCGACTGGTACAAAGGCGACTGGGAGAAGAACAACCAATCGGTAGCGAAGTGGGTGAATAAGTATTCCACTACTCCAATGGACGCCAAAGCCGAGGTCAGTTACCTCGACTACAATTGGAACCTGAACAAGCAATAGCCGGCCTTTGCCGGCACGCCAAACCAAATAGCCAGTCGGCGCTTAAAGCTAGGCCCGCTTCCCTCCTGCCCTCACAACAGATTTAGCCATTTCCCCAAGCACTTGCATGAGCTACTTAGATACCACCGCCGACGTGTACCGCCAGGCGGCCCAGGAGCCCCAGATAGGCCTGTGCTGCACCACCAACCCCGTGTGGCAGCTCCCCGGCCTGAGCATTCCACCACGTATGCTATCTATGAACTACGGCTGCGGCAGCACTGTGAACCCGCGCGACCTCACCAATAGCCCCACCGTGCTGTACGTGGGCGTGGGCGGCGGCATGGAGCTGCTGCAGTTTGCCTATTTCAGCCGCCGGCCCGGTGCCGTAATTGGCGTCGATGTGGTGGAGGAAATGCTGGAGGCCTCCCACGCCAACATGCTAGAAGCCGAAGCCCAGAACGACTGGTTCAGCCGCGATTTCATCGACCTCCGGGCCGGCGATGCCCTGCACCTGCCCGTAGCAGACGCCAGTGTGGACGTAGCCGCTCAGAATTGCCTGTTCAACATCTTCAAGCTCGACGACCTGAAGCTCGCCCTGCAGGAAACCTATCGAGTGCTCAGGCCCCACGGCCGCCTCGTGATGTCGGACCCCACCTGCGAGCAGCCTATGAGCGAGGAATTACGCAGCGACGAGCGCCTGCGCGCCCTGTGCCTCACCGGCTCGTTGCCCCTGCAACAGTACCTCGACCTGATTACGTCCGTCGGCTTCGGCACGGTGGAAGTGCGTGCCAAGCGCGCCTATCGGGTGCTCTCGCCCCAGCACTACGCCACCAGCGAGTTGATTTACATTGAAAGCGTGGAGGTGTGCGCCATTAAGGACCCCATGCCCGCTGATGGCCCCTGCATCTTCACGGGCCGCACCGCCATTTATTACGGCGGCGAGGAGTACTTCGATGACCAGAAAGGCCACGTGCTCATGCAAAACCAACCCCTGGCCGTGTGCGACAAAACTGCGGGGGCCCTACTGGCCCTGGGCCGCAACGACATTTTCGTATCGCCCTCCACCTACCATTACGACGGCGGCGGTTGCTGCTAAGCCCTGGCTGCGTGAAGCGGCCGGCTGGTTCCCTCCAATTAGAAGGCATTCCGAAAACATAGTAGCGGTGAAATTGACGCGCCAGCATTCAGTTGGCAGAAAGGCAGGCCACGTTATTTCTCAAGCGCAGGGTCAATCACGTTAGCATCAAATTCGGCGTTGTGCTTTTTATAAAGTGGCGTTGGCTCCACCGTCACGAACAATTCCAGAGTGGGGCCGATAATCAGCTCCAGCAGGTGGCCGCCGCGCACGCTGCCATCGGCGGCGGCCAGGTTGAGGTGGGAATGCGGCGCGGGCTTGCCGTTGAGCACGGCAATGTCGCCGGTCAGCGACGTCACTTCCGAAGGCTCAGTGATGGGGATGACCTTGAATTGCTTGTGGGTGTAGTCATACACCCCAATCCGGGCCGACAGAGCATCGCCAATGGCTTGATAGTGTGCACTCTTGACATTGTACTTCTGCGCAAATTCCGTCAGGCCCGACATCACTTCGTCGCCCTTGGCAAACACCAGAACGTAGGTTTTGACTTGTCCGTTGGTGCTCAGCAGCTTCACCTTCATGCCCGGGGCTTTGCCCAATTCCACTGGCTTGCCCGATGCGGGCGATACATATTCCTGGGCTTCGGCGGCAAAGCTCGCCCCGACAACAAGCAGAGCGGTGGCGGCAAGGTGGTTAAGCAGCGTATTCTTCATGGTTTTACTTGCTAAGTGATAACAACCCATACGGCGCAATCAGCGACGGCGCTGCCTACTTGCGCTCCAGGCGGAAGACCTGATAAGGTAGCTTGGGTAGATGCGGGCCTTTAAGAATGTCTGTATTCATGTGCAAAAGATTATAGCTGACTCAAGAGCACATAGTTAGCCAGCCATTTTTATATGAATTGGAGTGTGCGGGGTGTATAAATGGCGTATGCCCGTCGGCTGGCAATGTCCAGGTTGAATGGCCACGCATTGAGTTAGCTAATGTCTGAGCAGTTGAATTTTCCCTACGGATTGACACACAAAAAAGCCCTGACCAATGAAGCCAGGGCTTTCTGCCTGAAACAAACTATGAATGGGGTGCTGCTTATAGGCTATTCATTAGTCCTTCCAAGTCCCGCTCGCCTGCCCGCGTTTGGGCGCCGGCTGCTAGTGCCCGGTGGGTTAGCTCCAAAGCTGCTGGCGACTGAAAGAGGCCGCCCATCAGTTGGTTTTCGATTGCCAAGCCCTCCTCAAACGAGCTCAGCGACGCTTGTACCGCCGCCTTGGCCGCTGCTGCCACGCCCACGGGCAGTGCCGCAATCCGCCGCGCCAGCTTCTCGACGAATCCGTCAAGTTCTTCGGCTGGCAGGGCGCGGTTAATCCAGCCGTAGCGCTCGGCCAGTTCGGCGTCGAAAAGTGCCGCACCTAAAATGGCTTCCAGGGCCCGCGGAGCGCCTACCAGGCGCGTCAGGTACTGGGTGCCGCCCCCACCGGGCATGATGCCCATCTGCACTTCCGGCTGGGCGAGGCCGGTGCGCCCGCTCGCGGCAAAACGCATATCCAGAGCCATTAGCAGCTCATTGCCGCCGCCCCGTGCCAGGCCGGCAATTTTGGCAATCGTGACCTGCGGCAGGGTGCGCAGCTGCTCGTGGAGCTCCTGCATTGGGTTGAGCGGCGACGGCTTGGCAGCGGCCATAAACTCAACCAGCGCCGCTGGGTCTGTGATGAAATGCATATCGCCGTGGGCGATGAAGAACTCCGGGTCGGCGCTCTGAAACACGATGACGCGCACCTGCTCGTCGGCGCGGACAGCGGAAGCAAACCGCATGAGCTCCGTGATGAGGGCGGTATCCAGCACATTGAGCGGCGGATGGCCAATGGTAACGGTAGCCAGGCCGTGGTCGAGGGTGATGTGCAAGGCGTGATAACCTTGGTAGGCTAGCGCAGATGGAGCCTGAATTGATTCTTGCATGACTGTGATAAACAGTGATTAATGAATTTGTACTCAGCCGCTCAAAACCGGGCTGATTGGTGAGCACAAACTTCCGCTGCTCCAAAATGGCGGACAAGAATGGATAAGTTTATCGCCTATTGATACTTTTGTGGCATAGGGCAATATTTATCCCTATACCCTAAAACGCGCTCTGCGCGCAGCCCCCAATTTGCTCGTTATGTATCAGAAGAAGATTGCGCCAGACTTTGGCTGCGGCATCGTGCTGACCAAAGAAGTGCTCAATGGCAAATGGAAATCCTCGCTCCTCTACCAGATTGCGATGGGTGTTCAACGGCCCAGTGCCTTGCAACGGCACATTCCTGATGCGACCCGGCGCGTGCTCAACGTGCAGCTCAACGAACTGGAGCGGCACGGCCTCATCAGCAAGACGATTTATCCCCAGCTGCCCCCGAAAGTGGAGTACAGCCTGACCGATTTTGGCCGCACGCTGCTGCCCGTTATTGAGGCCATGACCCGCTGGGGAAATGAACACCGGGAACGTCTGGAGCAGATTCTGCTGGCCGAGGGTACAACAGAAGTGGATTAGCACACTCTATTTGTAAACAGTCGCTTACGCAGCCAAACCCAGGCCATATTTTGCTGATTTCAGCTGGCAAAACTGGTCGCGCTATTTTAACTGCTGAGTGGCGTAGTCGTGGTGCTTCTTGCAGGAGCGCACGAAATGGTTCGTGTCGGTAAGACCCAGCTCAAAGGCAATTTCCTTCATGGTTGGCTGGTTTACTGAAATGCAATGGCGCAATACCAGTTTGTAAATCACCAACTGGTAGCGTAGGTGCTTATCCTAGAACAGCTTACCAATGTGCCTAGGTACCACGGGCAAACGCCGCGCCGTAAGCCAGCGCCACGGCATTTGCCCGTGGTGATGACCTAAAGCGTAGCCAAGTCGATGACGAAGCGGTAGCGCACGTCGCCTTTTACCATGCGTTCATATGCCGTGGCAATGTCCTTGATGTCAATTAGCTCAATGTCAGATACAATGTTGTGCTCGGCGCAGAAGTCCAGCATTTCCTGGGTTTCGGCAATGCCGCCGATGGTGGAACCGGCCACACTTTTCCGGCCCGGAATCAACGAGAAAGCGGCTACTTCCATCGGCTTGGGCGGCGCACCGACCAGAATGTGGGTGCCACTGGTTTTGAGCAGCGAGAGGTAGAGGTTCACGTCGTGGTCAGCCGACACGGTATCGAGGATAAAGTCGAAGCTGCCTTGCACGGCCTTTACCTGCTCCTCGTCGGAAGTGACTACGAAATGGTGGGCTCCAAGAGCTTTGGCGTCAGCTTCTTTAGCGGGTGAGGTACTTAGCACGGTAACGTCGGCACCGAAGGCCACGCCGAATTTCACGCCCATGTGGCCCAGCCCGCCCAGGCCCACCACGGCCAGCTTGTGGCCCTTGCCCACGTTCCAGTAGCGCAGGGGCGAATAGGTGGTGATGCCGGCGCACAACAGCGGCGCCACAGCGGCTAGGTCCAGCTTCTCTGATACGTGCACTACAAACTCCTCGCGCACCACAATGGTATTGGAGTAGCCACCGTAGGTGGGCACGCCGTCGCGGCCGAGGTTGTTGTAGGTCTGGGTGTTGCCTTCCAGGCAGTACTGCTCCAATCCGTCCTTGCAGTTGGCACAAACCTGGCAGGAATCCACCATGCAGCCCACGCCGGCCAGTTCGTCTACTTTAAAGTTCTTTACATGGTCGCCCACTTTGGTGATGCGTCCCACTATTTCGTGGCCCGGCACCATGGGAAAGATGCCCGGAAACCACTCATTGCGGATTTGGTGCAGGTCGGAATGGCAAACGCCGCAGAAGAGGATTTCAATCTGCACGTCGTGCGGGCCGACGTCGCGGCGCTCAAAATTCCAGGGGGCCGGGTCGGTGGTCGGGCTCTGCGCCGCGTAGCCTTTAACTTGAATCATGGGGGTATTGGCAAAATGGTTGAGGATGGCAAAACTACCGGCCCGCTCCCGGCGCCGACGAACAACTTTCAAACAGCTTTTGATACAATTCAAACCGGATGGCGGAACGCCAGGGGCGTGGTGCCGGTGTGCTGTTTGAAGAAGCGAGTGAAGTACGTAGCGTACCCAAAGCCGAGGCGCTCGGCAATGTCAGCCACGCTCCAGTCGGTGTGGTGCAGCAGCATTTTCGCTTCGTTCACTAGGCGCTCGGCAATGTGGGCCGTGGTGGGCTTGCCAGTTACCTCCTTCACCGCCCGGTTCAGGCTGTTGACGTGCACGGCAAGGCGGTCGGCGTAGTCCTGCGCATTTTTCAGGATGGGCTCGTCCGACGGCGCCGTCACGGGGAATTGTACGTCCAGCAACGTCAGGAATAGGTTGGTGATGCGCTCGGCGGCGCTGGTGGCCACGGCTGGGTAGCTGCGGGCGGGCTCCAGCCGGGCCGCTTCGTGAATGATGAGCGAGAGCTGGCTGCGAAGCAAATCGTACTTGTGGGGGTAGTCTGACTCTTGGTCGCGGCGCATGCGAACGAACATCTCCGTCAGGTAGCGCAGCTGCTCATCCGAGAGAAAGTAAACCGGGTTACCGTCGACCTTGTAGAGCACCGAGTCTTTCAGGCTGACGCCGCGCATGGCCGAATGCAGGAAGCTTTCGGTGAAGCCGCAGACGTGGCCTTGCTGCTCGGCACCGCCCTCCACCAGTTCCCAGGAATAAGGCACCAGCCGGTTGGTAAACACCAGGGCCGGCCGGTCCACGGCGTAGCTGCGGGTGGCATAGTGCAGTTCGTTGGCCCCTTCCATCACCAGCACCACCTTGAAATGGTCGCGGCGGCTAAAGGCCCCCATTACCTGCCGGACCTCCTCCATGGTTGCCACGCAGATTTCACCAGTGAGCGCGGGGTAGGCGGAAGGCGGGGCGAGAAGGTGCGGCTGCGGCATGGGGTTCGACAGCGCCAGCATAAGGCGGCGCTGCCCATATAAACCCCGAATGGATGCAAGTGGTTGGATTTGCGCGGCGTACATGGGCATAGGCGAACAGAACAAGAGTTACCGTAGTCGCTCGCAGGCCGTTGGGTTACAATGGCGCAGAGCTATTTTTGGCTACGTTGGAGCAGCCATAAGTAGGCAGCAAAAGTCGCCCCGTGAGCCAGCTTTCACTTATAACTGTTGTATTCCTGGTCCGTTACCGGTTGCAGCCAGGTCACGATGCCCTTTTCAGTATTGACGTTGAGGGCAATATGCGTCATGGCCTGCTTGGGAGAGGCCCCGTGCCAGTGCTTCACGCCCGGCTGGGCCTTGATGACCTCGCCCTTACGCAGCAGGCGCACAGGTTGGCCCTCTTCCTGGTAATAGCCCACGCCGTCGGTGACTAGCAAAATCTGGCCGGCTGCATGCGTGTGCCAGTTCGAGCGTGCACCCGGCTCAAATGTGACGCTACCGCTCACGCAATTAAAGGTCGCATCGTCTTTCACCAGCGGATAGAGGTACACGGTGCCCGTGAAATTGGCAGCCGGAGCCCGCTCACCTTTCGGAAAGAGGGGGCCTTGGGCGGTTTTACCCGCTGGGTGCCGGTGCTCAGTTTGGTGCTTGGCGCCAAAGCCCACCAGTAGCAGCGAAGCACTCAGGAAGAGGGCCATCCGGCTCTTTCGAAAGGTATTCATGATATGAAGTCGTGAGATGGTTAAATAGGGTAGCACAGGGCTCACCGCCAGCCTATTTAATTTTCAATTCCGGAATCAGCGGGTCCGTATCAATTAATTCCAGCTCTTGCACCATCGCCAAGGTGCCCTGTTTATACTTCAAAAAATGTGGCGTTTTGACGTGTGCTTGGTATGCGGCTTCGTCCGCATACATTTCGAGGATGGTCAGGTGGTTGGGGCGCTTCTTTTCGAATACGGCATACAGCGTCAGCACTCCCGCCTCTTTCCGGATGGAAGCCTCAATTTCGTCCTTCAGCAAGGCTTTGTAGCTGGCCAGTTGCGTGGAATCGACCACAATCCGGGACAGCCGGACTTTCTGTGGCTTTTGAACCGCGGCTTTGCTGTTCCAGCTGACCACGGCCAGTGCCACGCCAACAAGCAGCGTTGCTTTCATAATGGGTTGGGAAACGTTCATGGCGTCGG
>Ga0265780_10010464_pt1 | contig 11049 bp, 12 predicted proteins | sample P1T30metagenome_FD_192432 | JGI IMG/M metagenome (GOLD analysis project Ga0265780, IMG submission 192432) | Plant litter microbial communities from East Loma Ridge, Irvine, California - P1 T30 | ecosystem: Environmental > Terrestrial > Plant litter > Unclassified | place: USA: California... | reverse complement strand
CACAAGGGTCAATCGACAATTCACGATTGAGAGGTCCAACGATTCCATGCCCATAACAGGACTTCAAATCATGCCCCTTGCAGTCGCCGAACGACTGCTGCCTGACGTAAATCGGGACGAGTTCCGGAAGCGAGGCGAGCAGTTTCTTACTTTCTTGACACCGCAGCATCGATACTATCAAGGTACTACCTTGACGCAATCTCCTTGCGGGGACATGCTGTTTACCGGACACAAGTCCGACTACGACTCTCACCGCCTATTCGTCGAACGAGTCGAAAGCCAGGTCGTCATTGATTTTGAGCGCGGTATACAAGCGAATCCTGATTGGGCGCCCCCCAATAGAGAGGTCGACCTGTGGAAATCGGATTCCGCTGAGTTCGAAGACCGCGCTAGTAAAATAGACGTTGAGAGGGACAATATATGGGACTCGAGGGTCAGTGAAGAGTTTTTGGAGAAGGAGGAGGTCAAGCGGCAGCGGTGGAACAAAAACGACGAATTACCGGACGGGGATGATCTTCTGCTTCTTCCAGGCAGAGTGTATGGTTTTCTTCTCCGGACAAGAACCTGGGGTGAGTTCACAACCTTATCGTTGACAATGAAGTTCGTGAACTGACACGAGATCAAGCATGTCTGCGGCTCAACGATCCTGATGGAAAGTATCTCACACACATCGATCGTCTGACCGATACCTGGCAAGACCTTGAGATCCCGCAAGATCACAAAGGCATCGTCCAAGCGCTCGTCAGCACGCACTTTTCCAAAGAAAGGACCAAAACCCCGGGATTGGACCTAGTTCGCGAAAAAGGCAGAGGTGTCGTTATACTTCTTCACGGTGTACCCGGCGTGGGTAAAACAGCAACGGCGGAATGCGTTGCGGCATCTTATGGCAAGCCTCTTCTGCCCATTACCTGTGGCGACTTAGGACTCCAACCCAAAGAAGTCGAAGCAACACTGCAGACATCATTCCAACTCGCACAGGCCTGGGACTGTGTCATGCTCCTCGACGAAGCAGACATCTTTCTGGCACAGCGCACAAACCAGGACATTGAAAGAAATGCGCTGGTCAGCGTCTTCCTGCGAGTACTGGAATATTACGAAGGCATCTTGTAAGCCAGTCTGATCCGACCACAGGATTTACAGAGAATTAATACGTGTTTTAGGTTCTTGACAACAAACCGAATCGGTGCATTCGACGAAGCTTTCAAGTCCAGGATACACATGGCCTTGTACTACCCACCGCTGAACTGGCAAACTACCGAGAAAATCTGGCGAAACCTGATCCACCGTACGCTCGAGTCTCCCACGACGAAAGTGAAGTGCAGCCTCGACATTCTGATCGCATTCGCACGGCAGCTTTTCGATGAACAAGAGAGGAATTCCGACCCAACTCACTGGAACGGTCGCCAGATCCGCAACGCGTTCCAGAGTGCGATTGCTCTAGCTCGCAACGAAAGTTCCGGATTGGACAAACAGGTCGTGGTCGAGCCCCGTCACTTCAGCACCGTCGCCAGAGTCTCCAACGAGTTCAACACATATCTATGGAAAGTCAAAAGCGGGCGGACTGATGCAGACATCGCCAAAGAGGTCCAATCCAGATATGACGGCTTCAGTCCTACCACATACGCCCAAGGACCTTCCGGGAGCCAGCCATATCAGTACCCTCCGCCAGTACAGGTCCAAATGCCGATGCGACAGGTGATACCGAGTGTCAACCAGTACCAAAGCTTCCCGATGCAGCAAGCTGTGCCTCAACAGCCTGTCTATTCGACCACGACCGGTTCTCCATACAACCCGAACCAGCAAGTATTCTACACCCAGCCGCCACCTCAGTTCAATGTTCCGCAGGCATATGGGACACAGCAGTCTCAGTATGCTCAACATCCACAAAACCCACTCGCTCAACAACCGCAACAGCAGGCAACTCCGGCCTCGCCTGGCCAACAGTTCCAGTCAGCTCAGGTGCATACTGTTCATACCCAACAGGCTCAGCCGGCGACGCAGAACGGCTACGTGACAGGTGGAGTCGTTGATCCGACTGCTATGCCGCCCCACAGTGTTCAGCCAGGTAGTGACCCACGCGGGTGGCAATAGCGACCGAATCCTAAGCATGAGGATTTCAGAGTGTATCTAAAAGAAAGCGGTGCGGACGCGTTCAGAACCTGGCTGATGTTGGAGTCGAATAAGTCACAAAGTCGTATGCACTAATTTATACAAGAGGCATGTAATTTCTCTGCTACCGTTGGGGTTTCGGTGTATGTATGCTCGGTAGCTCCACTGCCTGTACGCTCCAATGTCCGCTGCACACCTCCGTCGGCCTTTCAACAACGGGTAGCTCATGTGCAAGCACCCACGAAGACGACAATTCTTGCGCCGAATCCGCGGATTTTTCGTGGCACGTCGCGAATTCGCGGCCATGCATGTATTTAGTCAAAGCGATATCTGCCTCACTTCCTGTTGAACGCCGCCGCATTTGCCGCTTTCTTCGTAGCCAGCAAATGACTAGTGCACCCGCCAACAGGCCAGAGCCGAACACTGCACCCAAGGCAATTCCGGCTATCGCGCCAGCCTCCAACCCTGCCGTGGCGCGATCCGCTGGGTCAGGAGTCGCTGAAGAAGCTGTATTGTTGATCGATGTCTCGTTCGTTAAATCCACGTCAGGCGGCGTAATTTTGGGCGGCGCAGTGTTGACCTTGGGTTTCTCTGCGCAATCACCACCAACGCTGACTAGTCGTGTATCGGTTGTTGCATTTGCTTGCCATATTGTCCAAGTTTCGGCGTCCAGGTCGACCATTATGTACGCAGCGGAGAAGAACGGTCTTCCGATGATGGACACATCGTTGACGTTGTCGTTGGACGTAGGTGTGAATGCGATGCCCGGTGAAGACGAGTCTGTCTGGAAAGCGCCATCCGGTGCGACATACTCTCGAGGTAAGATGAGAATGTCGTTTGATAGGGTGAACTTGGAGGTCCCATCGAGGATCAGGGACAAGTCTCCCCCATAACTGATGCGACAAATTTTCAGCAGAAACTCTTTGCGATGTGGACGGCTCACTTACTCTCCATCAAGCCTGTATGAAGGCACTTCCCAAGGCTGATCCGAAGGCGTGTCATCTCTCGTGGTGCCGGTATAACTCTCGAAGCGATCCATAAAAGGGTCGGATCTAAACGTGACGACGGATGGAAAGTCGAGCTGAATGCATGCCGTGATGACCGAGGGTGCGAGCATATCTGCTTCGGTGCCGTTTGGAAAACCCAAAACCATATTGGTGACAGTAAGGTACATCCCAGAGCCGCAGCCTACGGCGGACGGCAACAGTTTCTGCGTAATATTCGGTCCTGTCACTTTGGCCGCGTCGTAACCTCCGAGCACGAGCTGGCCATCCATGGAAAGCGACGACGAGGCACTGTTGAGACCCCACCAGAACGAGTATGTTCGAGAGCTGATATGTCCTCTATCGTGCAGAGCATTCAGAAGGGTTGAGTTCCTTCCCAGTCCGATATTTGCTTGCGTGTCGAATATCCCGCCCACGTCGAAGCCGGGCATACCGATCGGGAAGTCATCCATGGTGATGTTGCCCATATTGAGGGTATCAGTTGCCCAGTCGTTGTACCAGACATGCGTCCCAAGCGCACGAAACGTATCGCTGGGATCGCCCCCAGCTCCGTATACATCGAGATCGTCCGAAGCGGATGTGGATAAGGAAGCATTATAGGTTCCACCGCGCATAGTCTGACATTGAGTCTTCGTGGTGCCGTCGATACAAAACGGTGAGCTTGAGTTGTAGACCCATGTATTGTTCAGGAAACTGGCAGTCCATCATCGTGAGCTTTCGTTCTTCAGGTCTGGCTGGTACTACTTACTTGTGCGGTAAGAATGATATATTCTGAGGGGGATTACCGATAGATAGCGGTATGCCTCGCATAGCATGTCCGCTAGCAAGGTCGACGTTAGTGATTGGTAGCGATAGAGGTTGAGGGTCGGAACATGTTCCTGTTGCAGACCTCGTCTGCGCGAGTTGTAAAAAGAGCCACAGTAAGAGACTGACTGCCATATCGACTGGTATGTGAAAACAATGTGAAGATCGACTGTACGGGAGCGAACTCTTGCAGTATTCATTTTGGACCTGCCTCGCGTGACTGCTGTGCCGCATGCATAGTTACCGACCATCTGTTGTGATAAAAAAAGACTTGCAGACTCGCAGACTACTGTCGTAAGCGCCAGGATTCTGCAAGCAAATCAACAACAACGCAAAGACGCCAGAATGGACTCTTGACAGTGACCAGGTTGCGTCTGCCGCATGCGCCTGCTGTGCCGTACGCTTACCGAGAAGCCTGCTATGCAAAGGCACACTGTAGACGACGTCGAAGTAACCGGAAACTTTCTTACGCGCCGGTTCGCTCACGATGCAGAATGTCGTTGAGCATTTGTGCTCGAGCATCAGCAATATATACCGATGCCTGGTCTTTGGGGTTTGATGGCCCAATCTAGCACCAGGTGGCTCCTAGACGCGCAGTATCCGGCGGCCCGATGGTCTACATAGTTAATTCATCTCAGGCTGAAATGGACTCGGTCAATGTGGGTAGATTGCAATGATTAACGAGTTAAGTGCTCTAGGTGGCGAAGACGAATTGCTGTTTTCGAAGCACGATATCGGGTGGTTGGCCTTTCGCTTGTCCACCAATAGGGTTCGATGGTCTAGAATTGTCGGCCCACACAACGGTGAGCTCCAATCGGCCAACGCGCTTCGTTTCATTTACGCGCCCAATCCAGCCATCCCGGTCAATGCTCAACCATCTCCACGATGAAACCACGTACTTCCTATGACAGCGGTATCACTGCTACTTATTCATGAAAACCTATCTTGCCGGTTGTCCGATAATCGTGCCGCCCGAATCTGGCCTGCAAAGTTGACTGGATCGGCCACGACCACCAACCAAACTAGGCCTATCTTCCACGCTACACGGATTATCATGCTGCTTGGACGATGATGAACATGCGATTCTTCCGAGTCAGAATACTTGCAGGCGCAGCCATCAGTCTTCTGGTATTGTTCTTGCTCTCTTCGTCTTCGAATCGGAACCACTTCAAGATCTGGGATCCGGAACGCCAGCTACTTGCAGAGCGAAGAGAACATGTAGTAACATCCTTTGAGCACGCCTGGTCAGGCTATAGCACCCATTGCATGGGTCACGACTCGTTACATCCTGTCTCCAACACATGCGACGACGATTTCGGCGGCTGGGGTGCATCCGCTATCGACGCCCTCTCCACCGCGATCATGATGGAGAAGGAAAGTGTTGTGCTAGACATTCTGCGGTTCATCTCTGACCTGGACTTCTCGCACGTGGAAGGGGGCACTAGCATTCAGGTGTTCGAAGTTGTCATCCGACACTTCGGTGGCATGATCTCCGCTTACGACCTTCTCAATGGACCTTTCGCCCACATAGCTGTCGATAAGCAGCTTCGGAAGCGTCTGTATGAGCAGATGGTCCGCCTCGGAGACATCCTTACTTGTGCCTTCAAGACTCCTTCCGGCATACCACGCAATTGGCTCAATCCAGTAACATGCGCCACAGACGACGGTACATCGAACACTTTAGCCGGAGCCGGATCCGTAATACTCGAGTTCGCCCGCCTTTCAGAAATCACCGGCAATCGCATGTATGCAGAGGTGGCCCAAAAAGCCGAGTCTCATCTGCTCGACCCGCAACCAAAGGCGAACGAGCCCTATCCAGGACTACTAGGGTCGTATATCCAGGTGTCCGATGGACAATTCACGAGTGCCAAAGGCGGCTGGGGTTCGCTTTCGGACTCTTACTATGAGTATCTTATCAAGGCTTATGTCTATGACCGCAAAACTTATGCAGCCTACCTGGAGCGCTGGACCGTCGCTGCAGACTCCACGATTCGCCTTGTCGCATCAAAGCCATTTGGCCGAGCCAACGAAGTTCTCCTTCCGTTCTGGGAGGACCAGCGACGCTTCAATGCTATGGACTCACTGTCTTGGTTTGCCGGGGGCAACTTCATTCTCGGTGGTATGGTGACACATAACCAGACCCTCGTCGATTTCGGCCTCATGATCGCGGACACTGCAGGTGCATTGTACAAACATACTGCAGCTCATCTTGGGCCTGAATGGGTTCACTGGACACCGGATTGTAGCCCCGACTGGGGTGAGAAGCACTGCAGTGGATACAACTCTGTCAGGCCGGCCGATACATCCTTCCAGCTGAGACCTGAGGCTCTGGAAACGTGGTACTATGCATACCGTGCAACTAAAGATCCCAAGTACCGCGAATGGGCGTGGGACATGTTTCTCGCACTCAACAAGGTCTGTAGAACAGACACCGGCTACAGTGCTATCAGCGATGTCACAAAGGCGGATGGCGGCCAGAAGCTCGACAAGCAGGAAAGCTTTGTATTTGCTGAGTTGCTCAAATACATGTGGTTGATCCACGTTGAGGTAAATCGTGGTTTTTCGTGATCATGGGTATACATGCTGACAGGTTCTAGGATGCACACGCTGGTTGGCATGTACAAGACAGCCGGACCGGCGTGGTGAACGAATGGGTGTTCAATACCGAAGCACATCCACTCAAGGTTGCGGGAGAACCAGTGTAAGCCGAGCGGTAAACTGCTGTGGCACCTGTAAAATCTGTATAGACATTGATTTTTGTGCCTCCTTGCATTCGAGGGACTTCACATTCATTCCAACTACGAAAATCGAGCCTCACTCACGACACCAGCCTATGGAGTCAAAGGCACGAGGTATGTATTCTGGTGATCCGAGAATTGTTGGCAGCGAATCCATAGACATCACCCCTTAGAGCCTGATTTGTGGCTTGCTCTGGCTTGTGCCGTCGCGATAACCATCGAGTGCAGCGTTTACACCTTCAGCCTCAAGACCCTCCAGCATCGAGAAAGACGTCGGACTGATTGCTCCAGCTGCCACATAATCCGTCAACCGCTCCCACATCGCAACGCAGGTCGGCTTCTTGTACAAGAACAAGCCGAGGACATCGAGCAACTCATGACCTCTGGTGTTCTCGACAACTCCCACAGGTAGCAAACGAGCCACTTTCCCCGGGCGATGGTCCGAAAGAGCTCTGAGAGCAAGACTAAGTCCTTCCGGCATGTTCACCGCATCCAGAGCGTATGAAACGTCATTCCCGGCAGCTTCTTGTACCTTGGCGATTATGGTGTCTTCGGCAAGATGGCGATCAACGACGTGCGTCGCGCCCAGCTTCTTCAGCAGTGGTTCGTCACCTCCAACGACGATGATGTTCTGAATTTTCGCAAGCTTTCCAAACTGCACTGCGAATTTGCCACAGTTGGAGCCACCACCGACGATCAGTAAGCTGTCGGGGCGAGTTTCGTCGTCCTGCCACGGTGCTGGCAGCCCCAAGACGTCGAAGAGGGCTACGAACGCGGCAGATACGTTGGTCGGCAAAGTCGCCTGAGGCCATCAATTAGCACTTGCTGATCTTGGGGTGTTGAGAAAGATCCTACCGCTTCCTCATCGGAGATGTTGTCTGGCGTCTTGGCGCAATTCACAACGTCGGCCAACGCATACTCCTGCAGTCCAGACTGGGAAGAATCGGCGACAGTGCCGGATGCCAGGCTCATGACGCGATCGCCAACTTTGAAGGCCGTTACGCCATCTCCGACCTGGCTCACTATTCCGACGACGTCCTTGCTGAGTATAGCCGGTAGCTTGTCTGCGATGAGCAAGCCAGTGTCTCTGCTTCTTTGATCGTGCGGGTTGAGTCCTGTAATCATTGTCAATGATTTGATCGTTCGAAACGCACCCTAGATCGATACGTTAACTGATCGTTGGACTTACCAGCAACGCTCACTTTGATCTGGACTTGATCATGTCCAGGTTCTCGAATCGGATGGTGTTGAACGAGGACAAGTGGCTTGCCAATCTCTTGGACAAGGAGAGCTCGCTGTGTTACTGCCATATTGACTTGATATTTCTCGATGAGGTAGAAATAGATTGAGGAGCTGATGATAGGAGTAGAGAGGTTGTATGATGCTTTCCCGACAATCGTAAGGGTGAGGTACATGTACTATATACACCATTGAGCGTCACACTCGAGTCAGACCCGTCGACTCCACACAACATTTTACGACGCTCAATGTGAATGTTGGCATGTTATTCATGCGGCGTCGGTGTATCCTTGCGTAGCTTGTGATGTTCTTTGGTCTAATCTGATCTAATCGCTGTTTGCCAAGCCAGAGCGGGCAGTCTTTCCCCCGTCTTCCGATCCTGATGTTGTGCGCTACTGAATCGCCCTTCTTCCATCTCGCCCTTTCGGTCCCCATTGAGGGAAGACCATCTTGATATTCTTTCTACTGCTGAGCAATCACCGCCATCTCGGACTCGGGCTCAAAAGCGAGTCGTGCTTGTTATGCTCCAGTTAGTCATGCTCGACAAGAACACTTGGCTTTTTGACAGGTAGCCAGTTTGGCAGAAGTTCCACCACTCCTTTCGCACCTCGCGATTCGCCTTTTTCTACACCACCGCCGGAAGCCGGTATACACGATGCCCGTGTCACTTCTGAGAGAGCTCCACGGTGTCCGCCAGTTCAAGCTATGCCAACATTCATCCACGCTAGCAAAGAATTGCTCGAAGACGGAAAAGGAGATCAGCTGACAGGCAGCTTCGACGATGCGACCGAGCTAAAATCATCCAAGTGGATACAAGGGATCGTTGCTCATCAACTGATACATACGACCATAGGTCAGTGAGAACTGGGCATCCCGTCCGCTCTGCCATACATAAGCACTGAACCGGGCGACTAGTACTAGAGTGGGTGACCATCTGGGAATCCCGCCTGTTGTATGTTTTTGTCTTTTTTCACACCATCCACGCTTGTGTCATGTTGGCCATACCAACAGCCTGTTGCGATTCTCGAGCTGGCTTCCAATCGTTGGTAGTCAGGTAGGTAGGTACCTCGTGGGATATGCGAGGAGTAATGATTTTCTTTGGCCCTGGACTCGAGTCCAAGAAGGGTTCTTTTGGTTTGCAATTATTCATATGTTTACATGAGATTATTAGGGTGAGACGGCCGGCTGGCCTTTATTTCCGAGAACAAGTTCAGCGCCGTCTAGACATTTCCCGGAATTTCCAATCGACGGCGATGACGGTGCAAAATGTACACGCTTCGACGACCACCGAAGCCGGCGTCGTTGCAAGCCGTCGAAGCATCTTGAGGCCGCAACATCAAGAGGCCCGGCAGGCAAGACCTCAGCACTCGCCGATTGGCCCATCGCCATCGCCAGACTCATCTTCCGATCCGATGCCTTTCGACTCGTTGTCGACATCAGGTCTTCCAGCATCAGCAGCAGCACCACCACCATCGCCGCTATCTACCCGCCCGCGATGCTCAACTATAAGCTTCCTCTCCGGCTTCGCATGCAACCAAACCTCGTTCCCCGTATGATCCACAACGCCCTTCCGCTCCGCCCTCGCGCGCTTCAACTTCCTGAACAACTTCGGACTAATACGGTAAGCCCACTCATGGCGGATCTTCAAACGGGCTGCCAGCCATTTGTTGTCGGGCCGAAGCAGCTGAGAAGACGGGATGCGATCGAGCAGGCTCAGCTCGTGCTCTAGGAGGCCTTCGTTGTCGAAATGGCGGAAGCCGGCGGTCAGGTCGGCGGGCATGACGAGGCTGAAGAATTCGAGCGTGGCGTTGACGTTGATGTCTAGGGCGCGGCGCGGGTTGGCGACGGCTTTTAGGAAGAGGGAGCAGAGGTTTGGGTAGAGGAGGGGGAAGTCGGACTGGTTTTTGTTAGTCTTTTTTTGTCGTTGTTGGGGTTTGAGATGAGAAGGACAGGTCATACCTGAGACACGTGGACGGTTCCGCGGACCGTCATCAGCCACGCCGGGGCTTCTTGCGGACCAGCCTGGGCTTCTTGCACCAGCGCGTCGACTTTTTCGAAGTTGGCGGGCCAGTAGGTGAAGGCCTCGCTGTTTATTGCGAGAAGAGGTACTTTGATACGGTGGTCAGGCCTCTCTTTGCTGGGCGGCCGAGTGCCCGCTCCCCATATGTCATAGATGATACCCTGTGTGTAATAAGGAAACCGTTCCGTGTCACGCAGCATGTCCACGACCGTAGCAGCGCCAAAGCTATGCCCGCACGCTGTGACGTGATCCAATCTGATGCGGTCTTTCCACGAACCCCAATCAATCCCTTCAAGCCCAAAGGAGCTGGAGCCTTTGAAGCCTTTACGGCGTAGGTTGTGGGTGGCGATTTCTTCACCTTTGCCAGAGGCTATGACGCGCAGCACCCGGTACGCCTCCTCGATCTCTGCCATTCGCAGGTCGATCTGTGCTTGTCGAAGCTCGGTGTCGACGCCTTTGGGGTTGTTGGGCCCACTGTCGAGTGGGTTGTCAAGTGGGAACATGTAATCCACGATATCGTAGTCGTGGTCCTTTTCTGTCTGCCAATGGTCAATGTCACCACTTTGCTCGCGCTCCTCTCGACTGCCATACCCCGTCTTGGCATGGTTTACGTAGCTGCGTGGTCCGCTGCCGTCACGGTGTTCAACGGCACACACCACGAAGCCGTAACTTGCAAACTCGCCGCATAAGGACGAGTACATCGTGCGAGTACCGCCGAGGCCATGTGAGAACATGATTACGGGAAAACAAGGGAGATCAGGCGCGTTTGGTGGCTTCTCCCCCTCAGTAGTCTTGATGTTCTCGCCGAGAGTCTTGATTCCCTCAGCTGGCGGCCAATGTCGGGCAATGCCCGCGTTACGATATGCAGGAAGTTTCGTGAAGAGAGCCGGCGCAAACACAGGCGCCACGACAGCAGTGGGTAAGCCCGCAAACTTCGCGTAGCCTTGCACGATGCCGTACCGTGACCTTCCAAGCCACAGTTGACGAGACAGGCGTTCAGACTTTGGAGGATGGTGGCTTTCCAGGCTTGCCGGGTAATAAATCGTCATGAGGACGGTTTCCAGTTGAAGGACATGTTTCTTCTTCCGTGTGATGTGATGGGAGATCACTCTTGGGTCGTCGGCGGGAACTTCGA
>Ga0265780_10010463_pt1 | contig 11050 bp, 8 predicted proteins | sample P1T30metagenome_FD_192432 | JGI IMG/M metagenome (GOLD analysis project Ga0265780, IMG submission 192432) | Plant litter microbial communities from East Loma Ridge, Irvine, California - P1 T30 | ecosystem: Environmental > Terrestrial > Plant litter > Unclassified | place: USA: California... | reverse complement strand
GTAAATTCCAGATCAGCTTTTTTATGAGTTTATCTTCTTTGTAAACTGGTAACAAAATGGTGTATACCGGCAATTCGTCATCAACAATGTTTTTGACCTCACTTTTGGTAACGGCCTGGTAAAGTTCGAATTTTGAACCTACCAGCGATAAGAACAATTTAAAGGTAATAGTGAGTAAGAAGAATGTACTTAAAAATACATTCAGAACAATGGATGTGACCTTAAAGTTTAATACCAGTGCCGATGCTACGAGGCCTATAAACGTAAATATAAAAATGAGTTGCTTTGAGGTAAAGGTGGTTAATGCCGAGCTCGCATTATCGCTGTTAAGGAGTTCAAACACGGCTGATTTAACATACTTTTGCCCCAGCAGTTTGTGGCTCAACCAGGTAATATCCAAATCGGATGCTACAATGATAGCAGGTTCAAGATTATAGGTTAAACGTATAAAATCGATAAACAGCTGATCGTCCGGATCGGCCATAATAGTTACTAACCTGTTATTTTCTACACGCAGTGGCATAGCCAGGCGCTCATCAGCAAATTTCAAGTCAATTTTATCCAGTACTTCCTGGTTGTAAGCTTCTTCACGTATTTGCTCCAGTACATAACCTGCATTAGTTAGGGAGCGTTCGTAATTCTTACGCGATATAAAGCCGAAGTTTAGCGCAATTTTAATAGCCGATGAACCTATTTTTGCAGAATAGCTGTCTATTTTAACACAGTCTTGTTCTGTCAAAAAGCCATCCTGAACCAGCAGCCTGAAAATTGAAGAATTCTTGGTGCCCGAATATATATCGTCGGTATCACTTACAGTCAAACCTTCATTTAGAGTATTGCGCATAGTTGAGAGTATACTATAGTAGTTTGTAAATAAGTAATAGCAGGAAATGATCATTTCCTGCTATTACTTCAGTCTGAGCGGAAATTATTCGCCCAATATATCTTGCGACCTTTGTACCTTAGAACGTACGTACAAGAAGCCTAATAATACAAGCACAAGTATGCCTAATAGTACATACAAGTTATAACTTTCCCAAAAACGAGCTAAACCGCTTTTAGCATCAGTATATTCAATGTTATCGGTAGTTTTATCTATGTTAAACAGATACTTGTTGTTGTTAACGTCAGATACGCAAACGTTGCTGTTTAAGGTTGATAGCTGTTCGGTAATAGCTTTTGAGGCTGAAAGGAAGGCACCGTTCAAATCTTTACCGGTAGCGGTAAGTACCAAAATGGCGTTATTACTGCCACGGCCGTAGAATATTTGTGCTAAACCATTCGAAACTGAATCTGATAGGGTATAAACAGGTTTACCATCTTCGTTATTATATAAGCGGAAGGCGTGGTTAAATTTGATAGGCGCATCAGGGAATTTATCCATTAATGGATCATCCTTATCAAGCAACGCTACAATGTTGTATTTTTTCAGATCAGCGTCGGTAACTTCATTTGAATAAGTAAATACTGGGAAGTTGTTGCTGTTCAAGTTATTGTTTAACTCATAAATTACTTCGCCAACAGCACCGGCAGCATACTTAGTATAGTTTTTACTCACTACAATACGGGTACCACCTTCGTTAAAAGCTTCCGGGTACTGGTAAAAACTCAGGGTGTTATTTACAAACGGGTTTCTTGATTCCAGGTAAGATTTATCAACATCTATTTCTCCAAAGAAATTCAGGAAGCTATTCTGGCAGTTGCCTGTTGATGGGTAAAACCTAAACTCCGCAGTTAAGGAGTTGTATTTACGGTGCTGGTAACGGTTAACTACTACCGATACGTTTAACTTACCCGATTCATTTAACTTTTCACTGCTAATCAACATACCGTTTAGGTAAACGTTAAAAAAGCCGCGGTCGTTAGCACTCATGCCGCTGTAAGTACCTGCAAAGTGCATTTCAACTTCTTTAGGGGTAAAGCTAAAATCACTATTCTTAAAGTTGTAAACGCTCCTTAACGAACCAATACCCGACATGAAGTTAGATACGCCACCCACATCGCGGAAGGTAAGTTTGGTACGCTGCTGATTAAGATTTTTTGCTTGATCGTTATCGGCAGTGTTTACTACCAGGTAATTACCAAAGGCAGAATTTAACACGTTATAGTTGCCCAATGCCGTTATTGCTTTTTCGTAACCGCCATCGTCGGCACCGGTAATAAACAGTATTTCGTTACTGGAGAAAGCCTGACGTGCCGCTGAAATGGAACTTAAGTACCGGTAACGGTTGGCGGCAGTGTCAGTATTAGAACCTTTGTATAAGTATAATAACCCCTGGCCACCTTGTGGTGTAACCGAAATAAGACTGCGTTTATCGGCTGGTAGCTGATCCATGCTACCTACCATTACATAATTTTTTATGCTATCAGGAACTTTGTCTGCAGCATATACACGCAGATCACTCACTGCAAGCGATCTTTTAATTTTGTTATAAGCCCAGGCTACTGCTTTTAAATCGAGCAAACCAGGATTACTTGGGTACACAATAGCGGTTTTAGACTCAAATGAGTTGCTGATATTTACTTTGTTGGCTAAAGCGCCGCTACCTTTAACTAAAGATAAGTAAGAATAACCTTTAACCTTAATCCACATAGCCGGGTTATCCAAATCCTTACACTTGTTGTCGGTAATGGTTAATAATGTTTTAACCTGCACCTTTAAAAACTGGCCATTATCAGTTAAATAACTGCGGTTTAAGGGTATAACCAAACGCTGTATCGAATCGCGGGTCATACGGCCGCTATATACGGGTTTATCTGCAATTAATATGTTAACGTACGACAGATCTTTGATCAGCGCTTGCGACGGCTCAAAATATAACACCAGTTTGCTGCTGTTCATTTCAACCAGCGGGTCCATTCTAAAGTAAAATGAACTAACGCCGCTCATACCATAAATCACTTCATCATCATGGCCATAAGTTTTGAAAGAAATACTGGTTTGGGCCAGCGTAGCCTTCGCAAACAGGGTAGTTACTAAAACTAAAAGGGTCAAAAATTTATTCATATTAAGTTGCAGGTTATTGTTTAGTTAATGGCGAAAAATTCTACTTTAAAATAATTTCCGTTATCGTCGCTGCGGTAAGTAAGCTCACCACCCATTTCAATGGTCATTAGTTTGGCAATGGATAAACCCAGTCCCAAACGGCTCTCAGCGGCCGAGCCTGTGGCATCGTTAAGCGTTTTTAAACGGTTAAACATTAGGTCGAGTTCTTGCTGACCAATGGCAATACCCTCGTCAATAATTTCAAATACAAATTTTTGACGCTGAAGGCTTGTTACCACCCGTATGTTATTATTAGTTTGTGAAAATTTAATAGCGTTAGAAAGCAGGTTTTGAAAAACCTGGCTGGTAAATACCTTATCTAACCTAACGTTAAGCGGCAATTTTAGGATATTATTGATCAGGTGTACATTCTTCATGCTGGCCGTATCCACTAATCCTCTAAATACCTGCTGTGCTATACCGTTAGCATCAAAGTTCTCCAGATTAAATTTAATCTCCGTCGACTCGATCTCCTTTACGTCCATCAGTGTTTTGAGCAGGTACTGCATCTTATCGGCCGATTCGCTGATGTAGTGGGCAAACTCTTTCTGGTCATCGCTCAATCGGTAATCTTCTTCCCTGATCATATTATTACTCATCACAATAGAACCAATCAGGTTCTTTAAATCGTGGCCGGCAATATTTATGAAACTGTTCTTTTGCTCATCTAACCTGCGCAATTTATCGTACTGCATATCAATAATGCTGTTTTTCTCCAATATATCGCGGTTTTGTGTTTTAAGCTGCTCATTAGATTGTTCGATAAGCAGGGTAGAGGCTACCTCTCTTTGTATAACTTTAAAGCGCGCTGTAGGTATAAGGCAAGATATTAATGCAATAATAAAAAAGTATTGCCCGCCGTTACTGATAAACAAATCGAGGCTGTATTCGCTTAGTATATTATAAAATATGGCCAGTAATACTATAGCTAACAGCGACTGAATTAGCGAGTTAACCGGTTCCCAAAAAACCTGCAGGTTAAGAAACAGGATAATGAGCGAAAACATGAGGAAGTAAATGGTAAGGTGGCTAATGTCAACAATGCAACACAACACCGCCATAACCACCGAGAGCATAAAAAAAGTAATATGCAGCAATAAACGGTAATCGAGTTTTTTGGCCTGAAAAAAGTTGTAAAGGCCATAAATGGCTACTACCACTATAATGCGGATAACTAAAAACTCTACCCAGTAGTTAGGGGCATATACAAAATCAATAATTCCTAATAACGGGTATAAAAATATAATGGTCCATATAATGTTATTAGTTAAGAACCATGCTTTTTTGCGGGTTTCTTTTTGATATTCTTCTTTATTGATTTGGGCAAGCATTGATTGTGTTTAGTCAATATTTAAATTAAAGTAGGGGATATGTTTAACAGCCTTTAAAATATTTGATGCTAAATATATATAATTATAACATAAGGTATTTTACGCTAACAAAATTCAAACTTTTACGGCTAATAGTTGTAATAGTTTGCTTTGTAAGTGCAAAAAGTACACCAACATTGGCACAAAGCCGTGCTGAGGCATTTAAGCGGGCCGCAAGTTTAGATAATGGTATCAGTATATCTTGGCTCGAACAAACGTGGAATACTAAGGCGTTAAACAGCACACCGGTTAACGATGCCGACTTTAAACTCCTCAAAAAGTTAGGTTTTAAAAGTGTGAGGCTGCCTGTGGCCTTTGAGTATTATGCCGCTAAGCAAGTACCCATAGCCAAGGTATTAAAACGGGTTGACCAGGTATTGGGTTATTGCAAGCGCAACGGGTTAAAACTGGTGATTGATTACCATTATGGAAAGCTTAATGATAGTAATCATGAAGCAGAAACGCAGTTTATTATTAAAACCTGGAATGTTTTGGTTAACAGGTATTTGAGTGAACCTGCCGGTCAGTTGTTCTTTGAGATTTATAACGAGCCGCCTCCCATGAGCCCGCAGTTGTGGAAGGATGCCGCTTATAATATTGTAAACGCAATACGCAAAATTGATAAGAAACGCACCTTGCTGGTAGGTGCATCAAATTATAACAGTATTTACGAGCTCAGCCGTATGGTGCGACTGCCTGATGAGAATATTATTTATACCTATCATTTTTATGAACCTTTTTTCTTTACACACCAGGGAGCGGCCTGGGTTGGCAATCAGGCAGCAACAACCGGGGTTCCTTTTCCCTATAACGTAGAAAATTTTCCAGCAATTAACCCTAAAGCAAAAGGAACCTGGGGCGAAACCAACTATTACCAGTATAAAAATGATGGCAATGAACAATCAGTTAAAGATAAATTACAAATAGTTAAAAACTGGTCGGGCACTTATTACGTTCCTGTAATATGCAGTGAATACGGAGTTTATAACCAGTTTGCCGATATACAAAGCCGTTGCCGGTATATTAAAGCAGTAAGATCAACACTTAAGCAGTTAAAGATGCCTGGTATGATGTGGGATTATGATGGAAATTTCTCTATATTTAAAGGTAAACCAAGCCTTAAAACGTTGCCCGTATGCATGCAACAAGCTATTGGCTATGTAGCTAAAAGTAACAAATAAATAATGTTTGAACCGGTTTTTATGACTAACTTTGCTTACTAACTACGATTATGAAATTTTTTGAAGAGAGCCGTCGCGAAGTGATGAAGCACATTGAAAAATACATGCTCGAAAAGATGCATGAATTTTTGAAGCCTATTGATCAAATTTGGCAGCCGTCTGATTTATTACCTGACTCAACAAGAGATACCTTTTTTTCTGAAATTAAAGAACTGCAGGAAAGCGCGCAGGGCTTATCATACGATTTGGTTGCTGTTTTAATTGGTGATACCATTACCGAGGAAGCTTTGCCTACCTACGAATCATGGTTAAGCATGGTAGAAGGTGTGGATAAAAGCGAGCATAGCGGCTGGATGACCTGGACCCGTCACTGGACGGCAGAAGAAAACCGCCACGGCGATCTGCTAAATAAATACCTTTACTTATCGGGCCGTGTAAACATGCGTGCTATGGAAGTATCTACCCAGTATTTAATTGCCGATGGTTTTGATATTGGTACTGGCACCGATCCATACCGTAACTTTATATATACCTCATTTCAAGAGATGGCCACTAACGTATCTCACCGTCGTGTAGCTTCTTTAGCTAAAAGGGATGGCGATACGCTGTTATCAAAAATGTGCGGTGTTATTGCCGCCGATGAAGCCCGTCACGCTAAAGCATACAAGCACTTCATGGAAAAAATATTTGAAGTAGATGCAAGCGAGGCTATGCTGGCATTTGAAGATATGATGCGCAAGAAAATTGTAATGCCAGCGCACTTCTTACGTGAAGTTGGTTTAAAGATAGGCCAAACCTTTGGCCACTTTACCGATGCTGCCGAGCGTTTAAAGGTGTATACTGCAATTGATTATGTAGATATCTTGAAGACACTTATTGATGAGTGGCAAATAGAAAGCATGACTGATTTAAACGAAGCTGGCGAAAAAGCACGCGATTACATAGTCAAATTGCCAGACCGCTTAATTCGCGTAGCCGAACGTATGAAAAATCCAATGCTGGAATACAAATTTAGCTGGATAAACGGATAACACCTCTTTCCTATATTTTAAGAAAGATGAATTAATACCATACAGAAAAGGTGACTTGGATAACAAGTCACCTTTTTTATTTAAAGCTCTTTAACCTGGAAGATTAGACAGGGCTTACGATTCCTCGCTAATTGATTCAATATTATCACGGCCCGGATATTCCATAAACAGGTTATTCATAATATCTTCTATAGTTAACACATTTACATCATCGGTGTAATGTTCTGATTTGGTAACGTGCAACTCCTGGTCGTTCACAATGGCTATTCTAAACAAGAAATCTTCGTACATGTCTGGCTGCGCAATCTCCAAGCCGTTAGGGCTTAAAGTATAAACAAAGTCAATATCTGCCTGTCGCTGCTTTTTAAAAAGAGGAGGCAATTCAGTTTCTAAAAATGATTTTAAATCTTCAGCATTTACGGGGCCTTTGGTATGGATGATCTTCATAAGTTTACTGCTAATGCATAATTTACAAGCAAAAGGGTAATATTGTTTGTGCCGCTTAGGGTACTCCAATAAAAGAAACACATATTACTTTACATTTGTTAATCATTTTTCAGCTGTTTATGAACTACAAATTACTTGGCCGGTCGGGCCTTAAAGTTTCAGAGTTGTGTTTGGGTACTATGGGCTTTGGCACCGAAGGTGGCTGGGGTGCCGATGCGCAAACCAGTTTCAAAATTATGGATGCTTATGCCGAAGCAGGGGGCAACTTTTTAGATACCGCCAATGTATATAAATTGGGCACCAGCGAAAAGATCATAGGCGATTACCTGACCAACCATGATCGTGACCAGTTTGTAGTAGCCACCAAGTATACCTTAAAAGATAATGGTACCAATGTAAACGCATCGGGCAATAACCGCAAAAACATGATGCGCAGTGTGGAGCAAAGCTTAAAGCGGCTGCAAACCGATTTTATTGATGTGCTTTACCTGCATATTTGGGATAATATAACGCCTATAGATGAAGTACTGCGTGGGCTTGACGATCTTATTCGGCAGGGAAAAATAAATTATGCTGCTATTAGTGATACCCCCGCATGGGTGGTAGCCAAAGGAAATACCATGGCCGAACTGATGGGTTGGAGCCAATTTATAGCTCTGCAGGTAGAATATAGTTTAATACAGCGTACCCCCGAGCGCGAATTAATACCCATGGCTAAGCACTTTGGTATGACGGTTACACCCTGGGCACCTTTAGCGGGCGGTGCATTAACAGGCAAATACCTGCGTGGCGAAAACGGCCGCGTAAAAGCAGAAAGTAACCGCCGAAACGAAGGCAGCGAACGCATAACCCGGGAGGTTATAGCTATAGCCGATGAACTGGAGGTAGAGCCCGCCCATGTTGCCCTGGCTTGGATGATGCAGAAAGACTTCTCATGCATACCCATTGTGGGTGCAACTAAAATAGAGCAGCTTACCCAAAACATTAAAGCAGCACAGGTGCAGCTTAATGCAGTACAAATGGACAGGTTAGATAACGTAAGCAAGATCTCTCTTGGTTTCCCCGGCGATTTTTTTAATGAAGATAACGTTAAACTGAATTCATTTGGCGGGTTTTACGACCGGGTAGACAAGCGATAGAAATCTTATTTATAGATCATACTCATCACAGAAATCACACAACAAAGTAAATCCCGAGCCGGACATCCAAAATCAGTAATCAAAATTTGTATCTTTGCACCCTGATGCAGTTAACAGAAACAACAGTTAAACAGGGATTTAAAGGCTACAATAATTATGGTGCCTGGTTGCGTAATAAGTATAATGGCCACCGGGTATTTAAAGTAATTGTTGATGGCGGTTTTACCTGCCCCAACCGTGATGGCTCTAAAGGTTACGGCGGTTGTACCTATTGTAATGTTGATTCGTTTACACCATCTGTATCGCGCCAGGCACCAACCCTGCGCGAGCAGGTAATTCAGGGTATGGAACGTGCCCGTAAAGGCAATAAGGCCGATAAGTTCATTATCTACTTTCAACCCAATACTAATACCTATGCCCCTACGCATTACTTAAAAATGCTGTACGATGAGGCGTTGAGTATTGATACCGAGAATATTGTTGGCCTCAGCATAGGCACCCGCCCCGATTGTATAGACGCCGAAAAGATAGCCCTGCTGGAAAGCTATACCGACCGCTTTGATGTGGATTTGGAAATGGGTATGGAATCTATCTACAACGAAACGCTTGGCCAGATCAATCGCGGGTGTACGCATGATGATCTGATTAAGGCGCTGAAGCTGGTGGAGAACAGTAAGCTGGATATTTGCGTACACACCATTTTTGGTTTCCCTTGGGAAACACGGGAAATGATGTTGCGTTATGCCGACGAGATCAATCGCTTTCCGCAAATTAAGTTTGTGAAGTTCCACCACCTGCACATTGTAGAAGGGTCGGTTATGGGCGTAAAATATAAACGTGAGCCCTTCAAGCTTTTCAGCCTTGATGAGTATGCCGATTTTCTGTGTGATTTACTCCCCTTGGTACGCCCCGATGTGGTGATTCAGCGCTTGTTTGGCCTGTCTGACCGCGAACTGCTGATTGCTCCTAACTGGCAGTTAAAAAAATCCGAAATACAATATTATATAGATCAGCGTATAGAAAGCCGCGGCATTATACAAGGCTCGGCATTGATGTAAGTATTCTTTTGGTATTTGCTTTGTAATAAACATGCTATTAAGTAAGAGTTTAATTAAGCTACTGTGTCTCAAAAAACGCTGCAAAACTATATCCCAGCCTTAACCGGCGTACGTGCCCTGGCCGCATACCTTGTTTTTATTTCCCACTTCGAATATATTTTTGATGGAAATTTTCCTCATGCCGTGCAAAGATTTCTACAGGAGTTCCATATGGGCGTTACCATATTCTTTGTGCTATCGGGTTTTTTAATTACTTATAGATATTATAATAACTTTCATCTAACCAAAGACTGGTTTAAGCAATATCTCAAAAACAGGGTAGCGCGTATCTATCCCATGTACTTTTTGCTTACCATGCTGGCTTTTTTATACTATTATTTTACGCACGATGCCAAGATCACTAAAGGCTTCTTTTCGCCGGTATTATTGCTCTTAATGCACGTAACTTTTATACGCGGCTTTTTTGCCGATTTATGGGATACAGGCATAGCCCAGGGCTGGTCGTTAACTGTAGAAGAATGCTTTTACTTTTCGGCGCCATTTATATTTCTGCTTTCTAAAAGATTTCGTAAGCTGTTCATTCAGCCGTTTGTAATTACCGGTGTTGCCTTGCTGTTGGTACTCATCTTTCGCAACTTTAACTGGTATGGCTTCTTCGGTAATTTCACTTTTACCATGATCTATACTTTTTTAGGCAGGTGCTTTGAGTTTTTTGTGGGCATACAACTGGCATTCATTTTACTCAATAAAGGAGTGGTACGCAACAATAACATCAAGTATACGTACATAGGCTTTTTGCTGATGATGGTTTGTGTAGGTATTATGTCGCAATTGGCTATTCCGAAAGGCTGGATGGCAGGTTTGCATAATCCGTTTGGTATTATTACCAATAACTATTTGCTGCCGCCTTGTATTGCTATGTTCTTTTATGGTTTGCTAACCGAGCGTACTGCTTTTAAAACCATCCTGTCGTTCAAATTTGTTGAGTTATTGGGCAAAAGTTCTTATATATTTTACCTGATTCATTTAGGTTACGTTCGCGATTTGCTGAATGGTTGGATTAATGGGGCTAACGACTGGATCTTTGAGTTTTACGACAAGCATGGCATAAGCTGGGAGCATTCTCCATTCGAGAACGATATAGTGAATTTACTTATCCAGTTCATATTGCTTAATGCATTATCTATCTTACTATTTAAAACTATTGAGGAGCCTATGAACCACTACATCCGTAATTCGGATTTCCTGATCAAGGCTAAACGCAAAAATCCTGTGAGCGACCCTGTCCTCATAAAAAATTAAAGCCGCTAAACTGTTATATACTGCGTATTGATGAAAAAAACTTACTTGCTAAGTGTATTTGCCCTGTTAATGATAAGCTGTGTTACCCGTGTATACGCTGGTTGGCCTATAGGTAAGTATCGACATATTTTTACACCCTCTTTTACCTATTACACCTCTAAGAACCAGTGGGACAGGCAAGGCAAAAAAGTGAACGGCGGCTCAGGTACCCGGTTTGATGCTTACTCTATAGGATTATTTGGTGGCGTAGGTATTAGCCGCCGGGCCGATTTGCTGGCCAGTGTAACCTTAACCGGCCAAAGCAGCCGTATAGGAGGCCAAAGCCTGCCATCGGTAACCGGCCTGGGCGATGCTACCCTCGGTTTAAGTTATAACCTGGCACACTGGAAATACAAAAGGTTCCTATCCATACAAGGAACAGTAATTGCCCCACTTTACACCGTAAAAACTACCGGTAATACATTTGGATATGGCGT
>Ga0265780_10010462_pt1 | contig 11050 bp, 10 predicted proteins | sample P1T30metagenome_FD_192432 | JGI IMG/M metagenome (GOLD analysis project Ga0265780, IMG submission 192432) | Plant litter microbial communities from East Loma Ridge, Irvine, California - P1 T30 | ecosystem: Environmental > Terrestrial > Plant litter > Unclassified | place: USA: California... | reverse complement strand
GCCACTGCCAAAAGACTTTCAGGATTTGGCTGTAAGGTAATTTTTCACGATATTCTTCCCAATCTTTCAGATGAATTTGCCACTCAGGTCAGTTTAGAAGAATTGAAAGAAAGAGCTGAAGTGTTGAGTCTTCACATTCCTTTAAACAGTGAAACGCATTATTTAATTGATGAAAAATTCATTGCAGAGATGAAAAACAGTTTCTATTTCATCAACACAGCGAGAGGCAAAAACGTTGAAACGAAATATCTAGTTGAAGCTTTAAAATCAGGAAAAGTAAAAGGCGCGTGCCTCGATGTTCTTGAATATGAAAAGGCTTCCTTCGAAAAATTAGATTCTGAAAATGATGATTTAAATTTCCTCTTAAACTCCGAGAAAGCCATTGTAACACCACACATCGCAGGATGGACGCATCAGAGCAAAGAAAAACTGGCGCAGGTGATTGTGGATAAAATTGTGGCAGGGTTTATAGATTGATTTTTAATTCGGCAGATTTCAATATCTTTGGTGTAATCTTGCTCAAAGTAGGGAGACTTTGCGTAGCGGGTGAAATCCTAAGAAAATTTAAAGCGTATTTTTCTTTTTTCGTCATTTATACAAATCAACTTTTGAGAAAATTTAGCCACTCATTACATAATGCTCTAAAATCCTGTAATGAGCATGTAAAAGGATATTTATTCTGAGCATCTTGATCCCAATATTCTATCCCGTTAGATTCAATAAAAGCAATGTCGTCATATTTATTTGTTAAACCTGTATCGTTAATTTGATTATAGTGACCTGCAATTGCTAAGTCAAGGTTTTGAATAATTTCCTCAAGAATTTTAGTGTCAGTAAAAGCTGATATATGTGCCATATCCCAATCATCAGTTTCCGCAGTTTTAAATGTGTATCCATTAACTGTTTTTTTAACTAATTTAATTCCTCTTTGTTGTAATATTCCCATAACTGCTTATTTAATAATCCATAAAATTAGGATAAATTGTATTTAAATTTGTAGTTGATCCGTGATCAAAAACCATTTCTATTGTCATTCCATCTGTTGCTCTGCCAACATAAATATCTTTTTTTTATAATTTGTCCCCGCTCCCGTACGAATCCTTTCGTGTAGTCTTCTTCAGAAAAAGCAATCCTGTTTTCAAAGCACACAAGGAGAAAATTAATAACTCAAAAACAGCAATTAAAACATATCTTTTTCTATAAATATTGCAAATCAGAATTAAGGCTTATCAACATTTTCTCTTCTTATGATTAATCAAATTCAAATTGAAAGCCTCAGCCGTTGAAAAACTTAAGGAATGATTCCGTAAACAAAAATCTGCTTTCCGTAGCCAACCCTGCTCCGTAAGAATTATTGTGGTCAGTATTCGAAAAGCCAAACATAGCTTTTCTTACAATACTAGCACCAACCTAATTATAAACTTTTAAAACAAAATCAAAGAAAATCAAAAACTTAGATATAAATTCCTGCTTCCAAATTGAAGCGGATTTCCTTTCAATTATGTTAAATAATTCATAATTTACACTCCGGTTTCAGTCATTCTTTTTGGTTTTATTAAATTGCCGTTCATTTTTTAATTGGCTATGAAGAAGTTTAAACTGGTATTGGCGGCAACCGTCTTTTTGTTGAGTATTTCATGTAAAAATAAATCCGAAAAAAGCGATGCGGCACAGGCCTATACTTCCGGTCTTCCCAACTTCAGCAATGTCAATTTAGATGAGGTTTTCAGCAAGGAAGATTCCTATCTTTCCGGTAAAGATGCCACAATTCAGTACATCAAGGGATATTACGACAAAGTTTGGGACAGAGGCAATCTGAGTGGCGGAATTCTGGTAGCCAAAGGTGACGAGATTCTCTTCGAGGGCTACAGAGGTTTTGCAAGAGAAGGAAACCAAAATCCCATCACCAAAGATACTCCGCTTCACGTGGCTTCCGTTTCAAAAACAATGACAGCAATGGCTGTACTTAAACTGATCGAAGCCGGAAAACTGAAACTTACAGATCATCTGGCAGATCATTTCCCAGGATTTCCTTATCCTAATGTGACCATAAAGACCTTGCTCGACCAGAGAAGCGGACTCCCAAAATACGAATATTTTATTCCTAAAATAAAACCGGAGCCCGCAGAGCTTTCGAAGAAGTACATTACCAATCAGGATGTGCTCAACATGCTGATCAAGTATAAACCCGAGCTGGCAAGAGACACCGACACCGGATTTATGTACTGCAATACCAACTACGCTCTTCTGGCTTTACTGATTGAAAAAGCCACCAAAATGCCTTTTGCGAAAGCAATGAAAGAAATGGTTTTTATCCCCTTAAAAATGGAGCATTCCTATATTTTTGAAGAAAAAGATATTCCTACAGCTTCGCAATCCTTTTATTTTGGTGGAAACAGACTTTATCCATTAGACCGTTTGGATTTAATTTATGGTGATAAAAATGTGTACACCACACCGAGAGATCTTTATAACTTTTCAAAAGCCATGTTTTCTAAAGATTTCCTGAAGCCTGAATTAAAAAATATGATCTTCGAACCTTACAGCAACGAAAAGGCCGGACAGAACAATTACGGTTTAGGTTTCAGAATGAAAATTTTTGACAACGGCGAAAAACTCACCTATCACAACGGGTGGTGGCATGGGACAAATTCGGTTTTTGCCCATTTGCTGAAATCCAAAGTGACCATTGTTGCCATTGGAAATAAATATTCAGGAAGAGTTTATACTGCACTGGCTCTGGCAGGTCTATTTGAAGACTTTCCGCCCCAGAAAGATAAGCTTCATCACATAATGAATGAAAATCAGGACTCTCTGAAAACAGGAACTGAAGTTTTTGGAGAATAATGAGTATTTTTGCGCAAATATCTTCATGAAAAGAATTTTTTTATTTTTAACACTCTTATTTCTTCTTCAATCCTGTGCGAGAGTAGGCTCACCCATTGGTGGCTCTAAAGATACCATTGCGCCAAATGTGATCGGTTCTAATATTGACAGTACAAGAATTAATGTTTCAAGAAATATCCAGGAATTAAGAATAGATTTCGACGAGTACATCACGCTCAAAGACATCAATAAAAACCTGATTATCTCTCCGCCTATCAAAAACATCAAGAGAATTCTCCCATCCAATATTGCCAATACATCACTTTTAATTCAGTGGACAGATACTTTGCAGGCGAATACCACTTATAATTTCAACTTTGGAAATTCAATTGCAGATAACAACGAATCCAATATTCTGAGATACTACAATTTTGCATTTTCTACAGGCGAAAAGCTTGATGATCTCTATATTTCAGGTGAGGTAAAAGACGGAATGGCCATTAGAAAAACAGCATCTTCGGAAAATAAAAAAGTAGTGGGTCTGTACAAAGTTTCAGATACCGTAAACTACCGCGAAAAGCCTTACTATATTTCAAGAGTGGATGACGACGGATATTACGAACTGAATTATCTTTCACCCGGGAAGTATAAAATCATTGCCTTTGAGGATGAAAATACCAACTCTGTATACGATCCCGGAAAAGAAAAAATTGCTTTCCAGAAAGAAGAAGTGAATATTGAGAAATCTATTTCGGGTTTAAATTTAAGAATGTATCCTTCTAAAAAGCCTGTTAAGTATCTCGAAATGAAAGAAATGCCTGGCGGAATTCTGATGACTTTTGAAGGTAATCCTGATACTGTAAAAGTGAATCCGCTGAGCGAGAAAATGAAGGATTTCAAAGTCACCCACAGGCCAAAATCTGATTCTGTTAAAATCTGGTTCGATGCTGTGAAAAATGAAATCGGACAGGGAACGACAGAAAATTTAAAGTTTACTTATGATGCGGGTGTTATAAAAGATTCTCTTTTTAATGCTTCGCTCTTTTACAAGTACAATACGAAAAACAAAATGTCTTTAGAAAATGGGATAGGAGGCAATCTTCTGGCTCCGAAAACTGATTTTAAGTTGGTTTCCAATTATATTCTGGACAAAATTCAGCCTGAAAAATGGACATTAAAATCTGACAGTCTTTCTCAGAACTTCACTGCCAGAATATCGGAAAACAATCCGTATGAAATTCTGATCAAGTCAGATTTTCTGCAGGGTAAAAAATATCAGCTTACCGTTCCGAAGTCTACTGTCTTATCTTATTATGAGAAAAATACAGACTCCAAACGGTTTGATTTTGAGTCTGATAAAATTGAAAATTACGGAAGTCTGACTTTCAAACTGACCAATGCTCCTGCATCAAGCTATTGGATCCAGCTTATGGATTCTGGTGAAAAAGTTGTTTATCAGAAATATACTTCGGGCCCTGAGGTCAAGTTTGATATCGTAAAACCTGCGGAATATATCGTAAGAATTCTGGTAGACAATAATGGAAATAAATTCTGGGATCCCGCCGATTTCAAAAACGAAACTTTTGCGGAAGATGCCTTTGTTTATTATAAGCTGGCACTTTCACGTCCACTTTGGGATTCCGTTGAAAACTGGGATCTCAAAGATACCAAAACTCTTGATCTGGAAGCCATCAAGCCTGCAGCTCCTTCAGAAAAAGAGCTGCAAAATAATACCGTAAATCCACTTCAGTCTGGAGGAACAATGCGGAATGACAGCAATATGAATCTTCAAAACAGAAGGTGATGAAGACGGTGAAAAAGGTTTTCTTTTGGGTATTGACAGGCTTTGTGCTGATTCAGTTTATTCCGGTAGATAAAATTAATAAACCGATTAATCAGAAACTCAATTTTGTGACGGTGGAAAATACACCTGATGCAATTGCTTTATTAATCAAAAATGCGTGCTATGACTGCCATTCGGACGAAACAGTTTACCCAAGATATGCTCAGATTGCACCCATTTCATGGTCTGTAAAATCACATGTAAATGATGGAAGGAGACATCTTAATTTCTCAGTATGGCAATCATACAATAATGATCTTAAAAAAAACATGCTTGAAAAATCTGTTCAGACTATTCAAAATAAAACCATGCCTCTCCCTGGGTACAGTGTTTATCACAAAGACGCCAATCTTTCGGTAGCACAGCAGACAATACTCAAAAATTATTTTGAGTCAGTTTTAAAAGGCGGTAAGCTTTAATTAAAGTTTTTGATATAGTCTTCAAGAAACCTTTTTTGTGAATCGAATGCAATATCATCAAGGCTGATTTCACTTATAGGAATCCAGACTGTTTCAGCAATTTCCGAGATTTCCAAATCCACTTCAAATTTTTCGGCAACTTTGTATTCAAAGAAGAGGTCGATGGTATTGTAATCTATGTCTTTATACTGATAAACATTTGGAAGGCTAGCAAGATACTTCAGATCAGAAATATCGATTTTGAGTTTTAATTCCTCATATAGTTCTCTTTTACATGTGTTTTCTGCAGATTCTTTCGGGTCGGTAAATCCACCCGCCATATCCAGTTTTCCTTTTTTCGGATCCTGATTTCTTCTGGTAAGAAACAGTTCATTTCCACATCGGATAACCACAGCTACAGCTCCTGCAACATTGTTGTAAAGAACGAAGCTGCATTGCGTGCAGCTCCATTTTTTTTCCTGATCCCAAAGAAGCGTATCATTGCCACAGTTTGGGCAGAATTTTAGATTTTTCATTGTGCAATATTAGCATTTCTCGGGTGAAAATTCAAAATTACATCGCGCAATTCTTCATTTTTCAGATGCGTATATACTTCTGTAGAGGTGATGCTTGAATGACCCAGCATTTCCTGTATAAACCTAAGGTCAGCACCATTTTGCAGCAAATGTGTTGCAAAAGAATGTCTGAAAGTGTGCGGCGAAATTTTTTTGCTCACTCCAGCCTTATCGGTGAGTTCTTTAATAATTAAGAATACAATCACTCTGGACATTGAAGTCCCGCGGCTGTTTAGAAAGAGAGTATCTTCGTGTTTTTTGGCAACTTTATATCCAGACCTTACATCAAAAATATAGTCTTTTATCAGATCTGCTGTATAATGTGCCAGCGGAACAAATCTTGTTTTGTCACCCTTACCATTGATTTTAATGTAATTTTCCTTAAAATTAATATTTGAAATTTTAATATCAATCAGCTCAGATACTCTAAGTCCGCATCCATACAATACTTCAATAATGCAATGATTTCTTTTTCCTGTTTTGGATGAAATTTCGATGGCGCCGATGATCTTATTGATGTCTGTAAGGCTCAAAGTGTCAGGTAGATAGAGTCCCAGTTTTGGACCTTCAAGCAGGGCTGAAGGGTTGTCCTCACGAATGTCGTCTTCCAGCAGGTATCTGAAAAATGCTTTGATAGATGATATCCATCTGGCCTGTGATCTCTCACTGAATTTTTGCTTGCTGAGTTTAAAGATATATTCCTGAAGATTATCGTACGAGATCTTGTCTGGTCCTAGATTTTCAAGGTATTCTTCGCAATAGTCCTTTAATTTTTTAATGTCGCGCAGATAAGCGTCGAGCGTGTTTTCTGAAAAATTTCTTTCAAAACGAAGAAATATTTCAAAGTCTTTAATTTTTTCTTCCCAAGTCATTTGTGTGTTTTTTAATTGTTTTCTTTAATTTAAATCATCCTCACTTACCTGTATTATTTCAATATTATGGTTTTTTAAAAATGCTATGCCCTCATCATCTGAGTAGGCGTTGATGAACACCAGTTTTTCAATTCCCGCCTGTAAAATAAGCTTGCTGCATTCTTTGCAGGGCGAGAGTGTAAGATAAAGCGTAGATCCCTTTGCTGACTGTGTGGAACCTGCGAGCTTAAGGATAGCGTTGGCCTCAGCATGCAGAACGTACCAGTGTGTTTTCCCTTCTTCATTTTCGCAGCAATTCTCAAATCCGGACGGTGTGCCGTTGTATCCGTCAGAGATGATCATTCTGTCTTTTACAATAATTGCTCCTACCTGTTTTCGTTTACAGTACGAAAGTTTTGCCCATTCCTGAGCCATTTTTAGATAAGCTATATCAAACTTACTGTGTATCTGCATTGTTTACCTGAGATAATTGATGTTATCTAATTTAAAAGTTAGGTTTCCTTTTTTCAAGAAAAGCAGCTACGCCTTCTTTTTTGTCAGCCAACTCAAAAACTTCTCCGAAATATTGAATCTCGGTATCAAATCCCTTTTCTGTATCTGATAGATTCACAGCGCTTATAGCCTTTGCAATAGCCATTGGCGAGTTGTTGGCAATCGCAGTTGCAAGTTCTTGCGTTTTATTTAATAGCTCGTCAGAGGAATAGACCTCGTTTACTAGACCTATTTCTTTTGCCTTCTGCGCCGAAATCATTTTTGCTGAAAAAATCATCTCGTTGGCTAAACCTTTTCCGACTAATTTGGGCAGCCTCTGTGTTCCCCCATATCCTGGAATCAAACCTAAAGTTACCTCCGGCAAACCGAGTTTTGCGTTTTCTGATGCATATCTTATATGGCATGCCATTGCAAGTTCTAAACCTCCGCCCAGAGCGAAACCATTAACAGCTGCAATTACAGGTTTCGACAGGTTTTCTATTTTATTAAAAAGCGTATTGTGACCATTTCTGGCAAGTTCTTCAGCCTCTTTTTGTCCAAAATCTGTGAATTCCTTAATATCTGCTCCGGCAACGAATGATTTTTCTCCGCTGCCTGTAATGATTATTACCCTGATATTTACATCGTTGTCAAGATCATCAAAGGCGTCAGAAAGTTCCTGAATAGTTTTGGCGTTCAGGGCATTAAGACTCTGCGGTCTGTTGATTGTGATGACCGATATTTTGGTTTCCTTGCTTACAAGTATATTGTCAAACTTCATTTTGGCTTAATCATTTAATAATATGCAAATTAAAAATTTTTTTAATAAAAACATGCAAAAAAGCAATTTTTTTCCACTTTTAACAGTTTATTCTGAAACGTAAACTATTTATTGTGATTCATCATGTTTCCGTCGATGCTGATCTGCAGTCCTGTAGCAACCTTCATTCCAAGCTCAATATTGGCTCTGAAAAAATGACATATCTGTCTGTTGATGATCTCATCTTTTTTCGGGCCGTCAATACCTTTCATGCTTTCGACGATATTATGGATAAGTCTTTCACGATCTTCCTGCTTCATTGCCTTTGTATATAAAAGTCCTGGCTGCGTATAATGATCATCGTCATTTTCATTTCGGTTGTAATTGGCAACGTGGTTGCTGTCGAGTTCGTATTCGAAATTTTTGTATGAAGCATCCGGCTGAATATCATCAAAACTGTTGGGGTGATAATTTGGCTTGTCCTGATAATGACTTGAATCTGCCATAAAACCATCACGCTGATAATTATTGATGGCGAAAGGGCATCGGTTTACTTCCAGGTGATGCGCATTTACTCCGACTCTGTACCTGTGAGCATCGGGATATGAGAAGAGTCTTCCCTGAAGCATTTTGTCGGGTGAAAAACTGATTCCGTTAACCAAATTGCTTGGCGAGAATGTAGATTGCTCCACGTGGGCAAAATAATTAACGGGAATTTCATTCAATTCCATTTCTCCGACTTCTATTAATGGAAAGTCGTCATGGGACCAAACTTTAGTAATGTCAAATGGGTTCCAGCGGAATTCATTAGCCTGAGTTTCGGTCATGGTCTGGATGTACATCGTCCATTTAGGGAAATCTCCACTTTCAATGGCATTACAAAGATCTTCCTGTGCAAAATCGGGGTTTTCACCAGCCATTTTTACGGCTTCTTCATTTGAAAAATTCTTGATTCCCTGTTTTGTTAAGAAATGAAATTTCACCCATGTTCTTTCATTCCGATCATTAATCATAGAAAACGTGTGCGATCCAAAACCGTGCATATGTCTGAAGCCGTAAGGTGTTCCGCGATCTGACATTAAAATCAAAACCTGATGAAGAGATTCAGGATTTAAACTCCAGAAATCCCACATCATTGTGGCACTTTTCAGATTGGTTTTGGGAACTCTCTTCTGGGTATGAATGAAGTCAGGAAATTTCTTGGCGTCTTTAATAAAAAAAACAGGAGTATTGTTACCCACTAAGTCCCAGTTTCCATCTTCAGTATAAAATTTTAAGGCAAAACCACGCGGATCCCTTGCTGTATCTGCACTTCCTTTTTCACCGCCAACGGTTGAAAATCTTGCAAACATTTTACATGAATTTCCCACCTGAGAAAAAAGTTTGGCTTTTGTATATTTTGTGATATCTTGAGTAATAGTCAGTTTGCCATAGGCTCCTGTTCCTTTGGCGTGCACAATCCGCTCCGGTATTCTTTCTCTTACAAAGTGTGCAAGGTTTTCCTGAAGTACAAAATCCTGTAGCAAAACAGGGCCACGTGCACCAACGGTTTGTGAGTCCTGATGCTCAAAATAGGGAGCACCGTTTCCTGTGGTTAACTTTTTAGTATCCATATATTTATGATTTGTCGTTATTATTTAATTTTTAAGATTCAAATTTAGATGAATTTTTAATTTACTAAACCAAAAACGTCATATCTTTGTAATAGATAATATTAATCGAATGAACATTCAGCAATTGGAATATCTTATCGCGGTAGATAAGTACAAACATTTTGGTAAAGCGGCGCAGGCGTGCTTTATTACGCAACCCACTTTAAGTGCTATGATTCAAAAGTTTGAGGATGAGCTGGATGTCAAAGTTTTCGACAGAACTACACATCCAATCCGCACCACGGACGTGGGGCTGCAAATTATAGACCAAGCCAAAGTCATTATCGAAGGAGTAAATGAGCTTAAAAATAAAGCAAATCTCCTTAACAATATTTTGGGTGGAACTCTTAATCTGGGAATTATTCCTACTGTTTCATCCTTTATTTTACCGACTGAAATTTTCAGTTTTTTGCAGAACAATCCTAAAATTCAGATGAATGTAAAGGAGATGACAACAGATAATATCATCAAATCTTTAAAATCAGGTGAACTTGATGCGGGAATTATCTCTACGCCATATGATAATGCAAACGAGTTTTACAATGATTTCCTTTTCAATGAAGAACTGATGATTTACAGTTCTGATACCGAAGCCAACAAGAAAAACACCTTCATTGTTCCTGAAGAAATGAATGTAGAAAAAGTATGGCTTTTAGAAGAAGGTAACTGCCTGAGAAATCAGTTTGAAAACATCTGTCATCTAAAAGAAAATACGTTAAAACCTAAAAATTTAGATTTTCTTGCTTCCAACATTCAGACTTTGGTACACATGGTTGATAAAGTGGGAGGGATCAGCATTTTGCCTGAATTAGCTTTAAATCAGTTATCCGACGAACAGAAAACGAAGGTTTTTAAATTCAAAAAACCATTCCCTTACCGTGAAATCAGTATTATTTATTATAAACCGACTTTCAAGCAGAAAATTATTGATGAGCTGGGAAATTCAATCAAGAAATCACTGAAGGATAAACTGAATTATTACGAAAATCCAAAAGATTTTATAAGCATAAAACCACAGTAACCATAAAGGTCAGGCGAAAGTCTGATCTTACACATTTGTAATTCAAAGCGAAAAGTTTGAGTATTAGAAAAATAGTGCTTACATTTGCCCACGTTATTAACGAGGAAAAATTTGACCTGATTGCAACCTCTCTAAAAAAATGCTAAAACAGTAATTCTTTTTAGCATTTTCAGGCAATTATTCAATTTTTCTTCTCTGTTTAAAATTAAAAATACAAGAATAATATGTCTTATTTATTTACATCTGAATCAGTTTCAGAAGGACATCCGGATAAAATTGCCGATCAGATTTCCGACGCTTTAATCGATAACTTTTTAGCTTACGACAAAACTTCAAAAGTTGCCTGCGAAACTTTGGTTACGACAGGCCAGGTAGTTTTGGCAGGAGAAGTGAAATCTGATGCTTACCTTGATGTGCAGACGATTGCCAGAGAAGTAATTAACAGAATTGGTTATACGAAGGGAGAATATATGTTCAACGGTGATTCCTGTGGAGTGATTTCTGCAATTCACGAGCAGTCTCCGGATATCAACCAAGGAGTCGACAGAGCTGTGAATGATGAGTCTTTTGAAGCAAAAGCAAATGCCCAGGGAGCTGGTGACCAGGGGATGATGTTCGGTTATGCTACAAAC
>Ga0265780_10010461_pt1 | contig 11051 bp, 8 predicted proteins | sample P1T30metagenome_FD_192432 | JGI IMG/M metagenome (GOLD analysis project Ga0265780, IMG submission 192432) | Plant litter microbial communities from East Loma Ridge, Irvine, California - P1 T30 | ecosystem: Environmental > Terrestrial > Plant litter > Unclassified | place: USA: California... | reverse complement strand
TCCTGGCGCTGGAACCCCAAGGAGCGCTTCATCGACGATGCGGTCGAGCGCTATGCAAAGGCCTATCCCAATCTGCGCGTCCACAATTCCGCCTATCCCACGCCCGGCGCGCTGAAGGCCAAGATCCGCTGGGGCAACGTCCAGTTTGACGGCGAGATGGCGCATGACACGGACGGCTCCAATCTCATCAAGTCTCTGCTGCTCGATAACGAGGAATCGCCCGTGTACCTGCACGCCTGGGGCGGCCAGAGCACGATCGCGCGGGCGCTCAAGTCGATCGAGGAGCAGTATAAGGGCACGCCGCGATGGGCGGAAATCCGCGCCAAGGTCGTGCGCAAGGCGGTGATTCATCCCTCCGGCGATCAGGACGATACCTATGCCAAATACATCGCGCCCAACTGGCCCGACATCCGCTACCGACAACAGGCGAGCGGGGTGCTGCTCAGCTACAATGCACAGAACATGGTGAGTGAGGCGGACAGTGCCTATTACACTGCCGCCTGGATGCACGAGAACGTATCGAGCCGTGGCCCGCTCGGGGAATTCGAGCGGGTCTGGGGCGACGGCAAGCAGATGGTGAAGGGCGACAAGTTCGACTTTTTCGGCGTCGCCGACACGTCCGCCGAAGATCTCCGCAAGCAAGGCTATGTCGTCTGGACCAAGCCGCTGGGCAAGGGTGAGTTCCTCGGTGAAGGCGATACCGGCACCTTTCTGAATTTGATCGATAACGGGCTGGGTGGTTATCGTGGGGCGACGTTCGGCGGGTGGGGCGGCTATGCGCGCCACGGAGCGGTGCCGCCGGGCATGGGCGGCTTCGAACTCTCGTTCGGTGGCGGCGGCGGGATAACGCGAATGGCGACGCATCCCTTCCTCGCCGCGGTCCAGAACGATTGGGCAGCGCGCTTCAAATGGGCGGTGACGCCGACCTATGCGGGCGCGAACCACAATCCCAAGATCGCGATCGTCGGCAGCAGCATGATCACCGCCAAGTCAGGTGCAAAGCTGACCCTCGCGGCGAAGACGTCTGACCCGGACGGCGACACCGTGGCAGTCAGATGGTGGAACTGGCAGAAGGCCGGTAGCTATGCCGGCGATGTACCCGTCGAAGGCAGCGGCGACACGGCGATCGTGACCGTGCCGGCAGACGCCAAATCTGGCGACACCTTTCAGATCATCGCAGAGGCCACCGACAGCGGCACGCCCGCGCTGACGCATTACGGAAAGGTCGTCGTCACCGTCGCCCCATGAGGCGAAGACCCCGCCCGGTCGTAGAAAGATCGGGCGGCACCTCGGAGCGGCCCGGATTTAGGCCACGATCAGCTTGCGCAGACCGCCATGCGGATCGCTCTCGACGCGGCTCTCCAGGTTGAAGATCATCGTCTGGCGCCTGGCGCTGTCGTATTGCGGCCAAGAGGGCAGGGTCGGCGCCTCCGGCTTGCCGGTCTTGGCGAAGGCGACCCACGCCGGATGAATCTGCGCCGACATGCGCGCGGGCTCCGGCCCAGTACCGACGAAGTTCGGAATGTTGTCGTAGGTGCCGAAGACATAGGACAATTCGGTCGCGTGGCCCGCCTTCAGTCGTCCGCCCATCGTCGGCAGTTCGCGGTCCATGCGGTACATCCAGACCGGCGCGGTTTGGCGGGTCTTGCGCTCGGCGAGTTTGACCGAATCGACCCAGAACATCCGGTTGCCGTTCATCGCGGTGATGAGATCGGCCGGCGTATAGCCCGGATAAGTTGCGCGGAAGACCGCCGCGACCTTGTCGGCCTGCTTGGGATAGGCCTTACGCACTTCCGCGTCGAAGGTAGCCTCGGTCGCGCCCGCAAGCGCGGTGTTGCCGAGCGCGAACAACGTGCCTTCGTCCTTGTTGGTGCCGATGATGAGCGGGATGTCGGCTATCCACGCCTGCGCCTCAGGCGTGAAGGGACCGCGCGGCAAGGCGTTGCCGTCGATGCTGGGGGTGAAACCACCCGACAGGAAGCCGCCGCGATCGAGCTTCGCCACCGCGTCGACCGCCTTCTGCTGGCTATCGAAGATTTTCTGCGTATCGACGGCCGCAAGCGCGGACACGTCGCCCGGCTTGACGCCCAGCACGTCGGCCAGCGCGTTGCCCAGCGACTGCGCATAGGCGCGGGGCGTTGCGTTCAGCGCGGCCCCGCTCTGGATGATCGCCTTGTGATACAGGCCACGCGCGGGCGGCATGCCGAGCAGCAGCGACACCTTTGCACCGCCGCCACTTTCGCCGAAGATGGTCACGTTGTCGGGATCACCGCCGAACCTGGCGATGTTGGCTCTGACCCATTGCAGCGCCTGCACGATGTCGAGCATGCCGGCGATACCGGATGAGGCGTAATCCGCCCCCCAGGCGTCGGGCAATTGGGTGAAGCCGAACACGTTCAACCGATGGTTGACCGAGACCAGAACCACGCCGTCGCGGGCGAATTGCTGTCCCCAATAGGTCGGCCGTCCAGCCGCGCCCGACGAAAAGCCGCCGCCGTGGAGCCAGACCATCACCGGCTTCTTGCCCGCCAGGTCCTTCGTCCAGACGTTGAGGAACAGGCAATCCTCGCTCTGATGTTCGTCGAACGGCGCGTCGGGCTGGCCGGGCGACTGGATGGCGGCGTTGCCGAAGTGCGCCGCGTCGACGATCCCGCTCCATTTGGCGAGCGGCTGGGGCGGGCGGAAGCGGAGCGGCCCGACCGGCGGGGCGGCATAGCGCAGGCCCTTGAAGGCCTGGACATCGCCCGCCTCGAAACGGCCGCGCACCGGGCCGTTCGCCGTTTCCACGACTGTGGTCGCCGCACCGAAATCCTTGGCGAAAGCGCGCGACGTCGCCAGCGCACCGAATGCTGCGACCGACCCGATCAGGCCGCGCCGCGAGATCGTCAAATGCCCGTTCATGGCCATGCTCTCCTCATTATTCCGATGTGCCGGATTTTTTGAGATTTCCGGTGTGAAAACAAACGATAGCATTCGATGTGAAGGTCAGGGCCGTGACGTACGGATATGCGCGCAGACCGTGGATGTTGCTGCTCGTGGGATAGCGTCAGACCTCGATCAACGATCGGCGGATGGCCGCCTGCCATGTCCGGTGGATCTTTTCCCGTTGGTCCGGCCTCATCAGCGGTCGGAAAATCGTGCTGTCCTCCGCTGCATCGGGAACGTCGAGGCCGATCGCCGCAGCCGCCAGCCGCGCCGCGCCGAGTGCGCTGAGTTCGGCATTGGCGCGGCGCGTTACGGGGCGATCGAGCAGATCGGCGAGCAATTGCATCAGGAAGTCGTTGCGGGTCGCGCCGCCGTCGACGCAGACGCCGGGAAGGGCCGCGCCGATATCGACCTCCATCGCGCGGCACACGTCGACGATTTGCATAGCGATCGCCTCGAATGTGGCGCGGGCGACATGCGCCGGGAGGGTTCCCAGCGTCATGCCGGTGACGAGGCCGCGCGCACGATCCTCCCAATGCGGAGCGCCCAACCCGGCGAGCGCGGGCACGAACACCACTCCGCCACTGTCCTCGACCGTCTGCGCGAGCGCCGACAGCGCGGTTTCGTCGGCAGTCGACAGCAGCCGCGTCGCGAAGGCCGCTGCTTGCCCCGAAACGGTGATGTTGCCCTCGATGGCGTAACGAATGCCATCCACCCGGCTCCAGGCGATCGTGCCTGACAGGCCGTTGGCGGAACGCACCGGCGCCGTGCTGAGCGTCATGATCGACGAACCTGTGCCGATCGTCACCTTCGCCTCGCCCGGCGCGGTGATGCCGTGGCCGAACAGCGCCGCGTGGGAATCTCCCATCATCGCGCGTACGGGGATGGCGGCGGGGAGCGCGGTCGCGCCCGCGACGACCGTACCGAAATGGCTGTCCGAGGCGCACACCTCGGGGAGCAACGACAGCGGCACGCCGAACAGGGCGGCGAGTTCGGCGTCCCACGCGCCGCGTTCCAGATCGAGCAATTGCGTGCGCGAGGCGTTGCCGTGGTCGGTCGCATGGACCGCGCCGCCGGTCAGGTTCCAGAGCAGCCACGTATCGATCGTACCCGAGCGCAGCTCGCCCGCTTCCGCCCGCGCACGCGCGTCCGGCACGGCGTCAAGCAGCCAGGCCAGCTTGGTGGCCGGGAAAAGCGGGTCGATGCCGAGCCCGGTTCGCCTGAGCAGCAGCGCCTCGTGCCCGGCCTCCCGCAAGGCACGGCAGCGCGCCGAGGAGCGCCGGCATTGCCAGCTTATCGCGGGGGCGAGCGGCTTGCCCGTTGCGGCATCCCACAGCGCGATCGTCTCGCGCTGGTTGCTGATCGCCAGTGCGGCAGGCGTATCTTCGGGGGCTTGCGCGACGAGATCCGCGATCACCGCCTGCACGCTCGCCCAGATCGCCTCAGCCGATTGTTCGGCCCAGCCGGGCTGCGGGTGTTGCAGCGTCATCGCGCGAGAGGCGCGAGCGCGGATGGTCCCGTCGGCCGCGATCAACAGCGCCTTCGTGTTCGACGTCCCCTGGTCGATCGCCAGGATCGTGCCACGTCGGGTCACGCCTTCAGGCCAACCAGTTCGCGCGCGGCGGCGGCGATGCCTTCGGCGGTGAGGCCGGCGCGTTCCATCATCCATTCGGCCGAGCCGGTGGGCTGGAATCCATCGAAACCGATGATACGCATCGGCACGGGATGCCGCGTCGCAAGCGTTTCCGCAACCGCGCCGCCGAGGCCACCGCGAACGACGTGCTCCTCGGCGGTGACGATCGCGCCGGTATCGCGCGCGGCGGCAAGAATGGCCTCCTCGTCGAGCGGCGTGATCGTCGCCATGTTGACGACGCGCGCGGAAATGCCTTCGGTCGCAAGCGTGTAGGCGGCGGCAAGCGCGCGGTGGACGAGCGTGCCGGTTGCGATCAGGGTCACGTCGCTGCCGTCGCGCAGCACTTCCGCCTTGCCGATCTCGAACGCGCCGGGGTGATCGAGTTCGGGCACCGGCATGCGGCTGATGCGGATGAAGACCGGGCCTTCGAAGGCCGCTGCCGCGCGGATCGCCGCCGCCGTCTCGGCAGGGTCCGAGGGGACGATGACGGTCAGGTTGCGCAACGGGCGCAGCCAGGCGAGATCCTCGATCGAATGGTGCGTCGCTCCCAGTTCGCCATACGCGACGCCGCTGGAGATGCCGCACAGCTTCACGTTGGCATTGCTATAGGCGACATCGACCTTGATCTGCTCCATCGCGCGTGCGGTTAGAAAGCAGGCCGCGCCGCTGACGAACGGGATCTTTCCGCTGTTGGCGAGGCCGGCACCGACGCCGACCATGTTCTGTTCGGCGATGCCGACGTTGATGAGTCGGTCGGGAAACCTATCGCGGAACGTGCCGAGCTTGCTCGATCCCACACTGTCATTGACGACGGCGACGATGCGCGCGTCATCGGCGGCGAGCGCCTCGACGGTGCGGACATAGGCATCGCGGCAGTCGAACAGCCCGGCTGCGGCCGGCGCGGCGGCGCTCACGCGGTGTCCTCCGGCAAGGTGAGTTCCTGAATCGCGAGCGCGTACTGATCGGCGTTGGGAACGCCGTGATGCCAGCTTGCCTGATCCTGCATGAAGGAGATTCCATTCCCCTTGAGGGTGTTTGCGATGATGACGCGTGGCTTGCCGTCGGCGGGCGCTTCGATCACCTCCAGTAGAGCGGCGTAATCGTGCCCATCGATGCTGTGGACCGCCCAGCCGAAGGCGGCCCATTTATCGCCGAGCGGCTCGAGCGCGTTGGTGTCCTCGGTGCGCGCGCCCTGCTGGAGCCGGTTGCGATCGACGATCACTGTCAATTTATCGAGCTTGCGGTGGCCGGCGAGCATCGCCGCTTCCCACATGCTGCCTTCCTGCAACTCGCCGTCGCCGGTCAGCACGTAGGTGCGATAGTCGGCGTTGTCGATTTGGCCGGCAATGGCGAGGCCCAGAGCAACCGGAAGGCCGTGGCCGAGCGGGCCAGTATTGGTCTCGACGCCGGGCAGATACATGCGGTTCGGGTGGCCGTTGAGGCGCGAGTTAGGCTGGAGATAGGTCGACAGCTCTTCCTCGGGAAAGAAGCCCGCGCCGGCGAGCGCCGTGTAGAGCGCGCCGGTGCAATGTCCCTTGCTCATCACGAAACGGTCGCGCTTGGGATCGGTCGGGTTTGCGGCATCATAGCGCATCACCGCGAAATAGAGCGTCGCCAGCACGTCGGTCGCGGACAGGTCTCCGCCGGGATGTCCCTGGCGCGCCTCATAAATCATCTGAATGATGCGGCGGCGCATCCAGTTCGCGCGAGCGCGGACGGTCGCGATGCGCGGGTCCATGTCCGGCGGGGTCCCACCCGCAAATACCGGGGTAGCCAACGACTCTGGCAATGAAGCTCTCCTAATCTGGGCTGCGAACGTACCGGCACTCAGGGGAGGGGGCAAGCCAAACTTTCGAATGCCTTCATTTTATTGGGTATCGAGAACCAGATTCGAAAGTAATCGTTGATGTACCGCTGTGAATCCGTTTGACAAGGCTGGCCACGCACTGCAAGTTCCGATGCGAAATATGAAAAGACCGAAGCTAACAGGTTTCGGATCATGGCCGTGGAGGGGCATGTCTTGACGGTTTTCGTGGCCCCGCGTCGGTTCAGGCGACTGCTTTTTTCTGCGGTGCCTTTGGCTGTAGCAATGCTTGGCGGCTGCAAAGTGTTCAGCGTGGACGAGGATCGCGCAATTCGCGCCCGGCGCGGGTCCGATTTCGATGCGGCGCGCTATGTCGATGCCATCTGGGCGCGCAAGGTGATGCCTGAACTCGATCGCAAGGCGGTGTCGGCGCGCGATCTGGTCGCGGCGGTCGATGGTGGCATCGATCAGGCCGGTGCGAAGCTTGGCCGCCGCGTCGGGGAGGGTTCGGCCTGGACCTTCGTCGTGCGCGGGGAGGGCGTGGTGTCACGCGTCGATGCGAGTTCGCGGCGTGGCACGGCCGAAATCGCACTCGCCGATGTGCCCGGCCGCACCGCGCGGGTTCAGATCGGCCCAGTCGTCTCGGGCTCGGCGGTGCGCGATTCCTTGCCGTTCGTGGCTTTCAATGACTTCGCCGATCAGCTCGCCTTCGCCGATCTCGGTCGCGCACTGACCACCAGCGCGCTTGCCGGGGTGAAACCGGCAATCGCGGCTTTGCGCGTCGGCCAGCGCGTTCGCTTCCTCGGCGTTACCAATCTGCGCGCGGCCGGCGATCCGATCGTGTTGACGCCGGTCGCGCTCACGCCGGTCAAGGCGGGCTGAGCATGTCGGCGCCGCACGCCATCGCGCTTCGGGCGGAGGGAGTGGTCAAATCCTATGGCGCGACGCGCGCCTTGCGCGGCGTGGATTTCGCGGTCCGGGCGGGTGCGGTCAATGTGCTGATCGGCGAGAATGGCGCGGGCAAATCGACGCTGATGCGGATACTCGCCGGTGTCGAACGGCCCGGCGCGGGGCGCCTGCTGCTGGGCGACACGCCGGTCGCCTTTGCCTCGGTGCGGGATGCCGCGCGACAGGGCATCGGCATCGTCTTTCAGGAACTCAACCTCTGCCCCAATCTCAGCGTGGTCGAGAACATCTTTCTCGGTGGCCCCCTGCGCAGGACCGGCCTGATCGACCGCGCGGCGGAGCGCGCCCGCGCGCAGGCCGTGCTGGCCCGCCTTGGTGCAACGATCGACCCGGACACGCAGGTCGGATCGCTACGGATCGGCCAGCAGCAGATCGTCGAGATCGCCCGCGCGCTGGCCGAGGATGCGCGTATCCTGATCCTCGACGAACCCACGTCCGCGCTCAGCGGCGGCGAGGTGGCCGCCCTGTTCGAGGTAATCGGCGAACTCAACCGCGCCGGCGTGGGCATCGTTTACATCTCGCACCGGCTCGAGGAGCTGATGCGGATCGGCGATTATATAACCGTGATGCGCGACGGCGCGGTGGTCGCCTCGGCGCCGGCGGCGGACGTGTCCGTGCCGTGGATCGTCGCCCAGATGCTCGGCGACGCTGCAATGCCGACCGCGCGGCCTGCCAGCGCCGCCGCTCCCGGTGTTGCGGTGCTGGAGGTCGAGGACGCGACGGTGCGGCGGCCCGGCGGCGGCACGCTGGTCGATGGCGTCTCGCTGACGCTGCATGCCGGAGAGATCGTCGCGATCTACGGCCTGCTGGGGGCGGGGCGCACCGAATTGTTCGAATATCTCTGCGGCGCGCGTGCGGGAACCGGCCCGATCCGGCTCAACGGCGAGGCGATCGAGGCCATGTCGCTGGTCAAGCGGATCGAGAAGCGCCTCCTGCTCGTCCCCGAGGATCGGCAGCGCGAGGGGTTGTTTCCCAATCTCAAGGTCGGTGGCAATCTTAGCCTGGCTGTCCTCAAACGGCTCGCTCCGCGGGGACTGGTATCTGGCGCGGCGGAGCGCGGCGCGGTTGACAGCATGATCGGGCGGCTCGGCATCAAGGCGCGGTCGGGGGAGACGCCGATCGGTGCATTGTCAGGCGGCAACCAGCAAAAGGTCGTCATCGGCCGCTGCCTGATGCGTGGCCCCGCCGCCCTGCTGCTCGACGAGCCGAGCCGTGGCATCGACATCGGCGCACGTGCGGAGGTGTTCGACACGATGCGGACGCTATCGGTCGAGGGTGTCGCGATCGCCTTCACCACGTCCGACCTGATCGAAGCACTGGCCGTCGCGGACCGGATCGTCGTGATGGCGAACGGCCGCGTCACGGCGGACCTGCCGGTCGCGGAGGCCGATCAGGGCCGCCTCGTCAGCGCCGCCAACGGCATTCCCCAACATCGAGCCGTGCCGCCGCCAGCGATGGCGTCGCAGGTCGTGCATTGAAGGCGATCATGGCAGACAGCGCATTTCCCATTTCCACCGAAAGCCCGGCGGTGCCGGGCCGCAGCGTGGAAGGCCCGGCCCTCGGCGCATTGCTGATCCGCTTGCGCGCGTTGATCGCGCTGCTGGTGGTGTTTGCTTTCTTCTCCGTGCTCGCGCCCAATTTCCTGTCGCTGGGCAGTATGCTCATCATGGCCAAGCATATCGCGATCATCGCCGCGCTCGGCATCGGCATGACCTATGTGATCCTGACCGGCGGCATTGATCTTTCGGTCGGCTCGATCGCGGGTCTGTCGGGCATGGTAGCGGGCGCGCTGATCCTCAACGGGCTGACCGTGGCGGGCTGGGTGATCTATCCCTCGATCCCGATGGTGATACTGATCGCCATCGCGGTCGGTGGGCTGATCGGGCTGGTCAACGGGACGCTCGTCACCCGCTTCGGCGTCGCGCCGTTTATCGCGACGCTCGGCATGATGTATGTCGCGCGCGGCGCGGCATTGCTGTTGTCGGACGGCGCGACTTTCCCCAATCTCGTCGGCGCGCCCGATTTCGGGAACGAGGGCTTCGCCGTACTCGGCGCGAGCCGGTTGCTCGGTGTGCCGCTGCCGGTTTGGATTGTTGGTGGGCTGGCGCTGGTGGCGGGTTTCGTCGCGGCGCGCACGCCATTCGGGCGGTATGTCTATGCGGTCGGCGGCAATGCGCGGGCGGCGCTCCTCTCCGGTGTGCGTGTCTCGGGCATCCAGACGGCGGTTTACGTCATCTCGGGTATGTGCGCGGCGCTTGTCGGCCTGCTTGTCGCCTCCGATCTCGTGTCCGCCCATCCCGCGAGCGGCCAGAGTTTCGAACTGAGCGCCATCGCTGCCGTCGTGCTGGGCGGAGCGTCGTTGGCGGGCGGGCGCGGCACGATCGGCGGTACGATCATCGGCGCGTGCGTCATCGGCACGCTCGGCGACGGCATGGTGATGATGGGGGTCAGCGAATTCTGGCAGATGGTCATCAAAGGTACGGTTATCGTCGCAGCCGTGATACTCGATCAGCTTCAGGGCCGAATGGGCGGCTCGGGTGATCGAGGATGACGATGGCGGGAAAACGCAGCACGAAGGACGGCCCGGCGGCGGCTCCGCGCAAGGCGAAGGCCGTGCGGCGCAGTGACGGGGCGAGCGGATCGCTCCTTGGTGAACCACGGCGGATGAGGATGCTCGCCTGGTTGCAGGAAGAGGGCAGCGCGCGCGTGCGCGATCTGGCCGAGGCGTTCTCGGTCTCCGACGTGACGATTCGGCAGGATCTCGAACGCCTCGAACTCGAAGGCCATGTCGTGCGCGAACATGGCGGTGCGTATCTGAAATCGGTGCCGCAGCAGGTGAAGGCGATGGCGTTGCATCACCTCATCAACATGGACGCCAAGCGTCGCATCGGCCGCGCCGCCGCCGCTCTGGTGGAGCATGGCGAGACGATCATCCTCGATTCCGGATCGACCACGACCGAACTGGCGATGAACCTCGCCGAGCACGAGCATCTGACCGTCATCACCAACGCGCTCAACATCGCGCTCATCCTCGGTGCGCTGCCGACCTCGACCGTCCACATGCCCGGCGGCCAGTTCAAGGCGCCGACCTTGTCGCTGTCGGGCGAACGCTCGGCCGATTATTTCAAGGGGCTGTTCGCACAGAAATTGTTCCTCGCGACCGGGGCGGTTTCGTTCGAGGCGGGGCTGACCTTCCCGGCGTTGGCCGACATCACCGTCAAGCGGGCGATGATCGAGACGGCCTCACGCGTCTATCTGCTCGCCGATTCCAGCAAGATCGGCAAGACCAGCTTCTCGTCGCTCGGCGGGATCGAGAACATCCACGTCCTGATTACGGACACCGGCATCCGCGACGAAGATCATCGTGCGTTCCTCGATGCCGGAATCGAGGTGATTACCGCATGATATCAAAGCGCTCCCGTCCCATTTTGATTGTGGGAGCGCTTATCGCCGCGATTCTCGCCGGTGTCGTGCTTTGGGCGCTTCCTGCCGCCCGTGCGTCCAAGCTGATCGTCGTCATCACGCCATCGCTCGACAATCCCTTCTTCGGGCAGGAGGCGATCGGGGCGGAGGCGCGCGCGCGCCAGCTCGGCTATACCACGCTCAAGGTGTCGCATGGCGACGACGCCTACAAACAGAGCGAACTGATCGACAACGCCATCGCGCGCGGTGCGGCCGCGATCATCCTCGACAATGCCGGGGCCGATTCCAGCGTCGCCGCGG
>Ga0265780_10010460_pt1 | contig 11052 bp, 10 predicted proteins | sample P1T30metagenome_FD_192432 | JGI IMG/M metagenome (GOLD analysis project Ga0265780, IMG submission 192432) | Plant litter microbial communities from East Loma Ridge, Irvine, California - P1 T30 | ecosystem: Environmental > Terrestrial > Plant litter > Unclassified | place: USA: California... | reverse complement strand
CTTGTTCTGGCCCTCTATCACAAAACTTTGGTTGCCTGTTAAACGAACCGATCCGTTGCACAAAATACCGTTGTACTTGGTAAATTCCCCGGCAACAATTATTCTCCCATCTGCCTGAAGCAATATTGAATTTACCTCACCGCCTGTAAAGCCGCTACCGGTATCAAAACTAGCATCAGGTGTTCCGTCGCTATTGAACCTTTTAACTTCGCAGTCAGCTGTGGTATTTTGCCTGGGCTGCTGGATGACCAGGATTTTATTGTCTGGCTGCACTACGACCTGTCTTGGATACATTCCGTATGTACGCAGGGCTTGAACAAAGGAATCATCCAGGCTGCCATCGCTGTTGAGCCTGGCCAGATTGGAATAAGTTGCACCCGGAGGACTTAAAAGCAACCTACCGACAATGATAATCTTTCCATCTGACTGCAAATCTAAAGCACCTACATACGAATCAAGTCTGGAAGTATTAAAGCTGGTGTCAAGGCTTCCGTCTGGATTTAATCTGGCAACCTTGCCCGCGGGCGCATTCAGGTAATTCGTAAAGCCGCCCCCCACAAGTATCTGCCCGTTGCCCAACAATTTTAGGGCGTAAATGGGTCCATTAAAATCAGCGTTTTCCTGAAAACTATCATCCAGTAAACCGTCTATACCAAGCCTTTCTAAACGATTTCCGTAAGCGATGAGCAGTTTCCCCTCAGGAAGGGCCAGCATGGCGCGGATGTCGTAGGTATAATAAGAATGGTGGTGAAAAGTCGTATCTAATGAAAAATCTGTATTGTATCGGATCAGGCTAAAATTTGGCGTATTTGCATTCCAGCGAGGATAATATTCTTGCAAAACCACGAGTTTACCGTCTGGCATGAATACGCCGTCGCGAAGAAAATTCTTGTCGCTTTCCGGATCTACCGGCGTTGAAATTGCAGGGCCACTAAACAAGTTGTCGTTATAAACCAGTGTGCCATTTCCGGAAATGCGCTTAATCCCATTGTGGTACTTGCGGTTGCCCCGGTTTTGAATTTTTCCTAAAATAAGAAATTCATTGTCGTTATTTTGCAGGATTTTCTTTCCAGCGTAATGCGTTGTTCTTTGCTCCCCGGTTTTAAAATTTCCCTGAAGATCCAGATGGATGAATTTGTAATACGTAAAAATCTGGCCGTCAGTCGTTCGTGTCACACGCATCCTTGCCACGATTTCATTGGCATCAGAGACTTGTAAATTTTCCAAATAAGTATTCGGTTCAATCGGGATCGTATACGTTTCCTGAACGATTCCGTTGGTATCGGTATGGAGCATTTCAGTGGTATTCAACGCCATGTTATCGTTGATTATTACCAGCGTTTCATCTGGTAGCAGTAAATTACTTCCTCTTGGTGGCGTGAAAGTATCATCGCGCGTGCCATCAGCGTTAAGCCTTACAAAACCATTGACAAGATTATTATTGAACCTATAGAAGCAGCCGGAAAGCAGAATCTTACCCGTTTGCAGCACTTGCACCTTATAATTACTGTAACAAACGCCGTTTGTATCCCCCCTGCCACTGCTAAATGACGAATCTATAGCACCCGACTCGAGATAGCGCACCAGGTTGATTTGAACTCTATTTTCGGGGCCGGTGAATCCCAGTCCCAGCACTTTACCGTCGGGCTGGATTGCAAGAGCATCTGAATTTCCACCAGGGCACTCAAAAGTAGTATCAAACGAACCGTCGGCGTTAAGCCGCATCACATCTGAAGTTCCAAAACCAATGGCGCGATTTGACATGGCAAATGATCCGCCCACCAGAATTTTCCCGTCAGGCTGCACCACAATGGAATTGATCTTCGTAATGAAAAATATATTGAAACCTGAGCGATTGAACTGAAACGTGTTGTCAAGGGTTCCGTTGCTGTTCAGCCTGGTTAGTTTTTCAATCGAAGCACCATTATAGGTCGTGAAATTACCTCCTACCAGCACTTTATCGTCAGGTTGCACGGCAACAGCGGTCGCATAGCTGTTAAAACCACTTCCTTGCACAAATGCCTCATCTACTGAAAAATCTTTGTTCAGGCAAATAAAATAACCTGGAAGTGTTGTTTGCTGGGCATTATTATAAGTATTGTAAGAACGCATTCCCGCGGCAACGACCTTTCCCGTGGAAAATAATGCGAATTGCGAAGGCGGATAATAAAAATGCGGTACATAATCCCGGAATTCAAAAGTCGGGTCAATAGAAGCCGGATTCTGCGCATTGGCCAAACTAAAAACCAACAGCAATAGATAGTAGATTTTTTTCATAGGGTAAGAATTTGCTTCCAAATATAAACTATAATTTATATTGAACTGCCTACCAATGCATTATTATTGTTAAGTTTTCAACTTAATATAAAATAAATTCATCGTAGCTGTAAACAAGCTTCTCAGTGCCAGCGTTAGCGTTTTATCTGCAACCTCGGCCCGAATCGAACTACATGATACAGCATTATAATCTTTATAAATCCGCTCTAAAATGGTTCGAAAATTGTCCCGTAAGGCCGACCACAATTTAGCTTTATATCATTATAAAGTACATTAAGCATGAAAACCTGCAAGCTGCAGATTTTAGGTTTTTTTACTTAGCTCTTCAAAGTCAACACATGCCATAGAGTATGATGTAATTATTTATTACAACGATTTGACCTGGGTAATTATTTAATTTGAGGATGCTATAGTTTTAGTGTTGATTAAAATGTTTGGTAAAAAAATATTAGTTCGGTATTTAAAGAAATGTGGATCATTATGAAATTTGAAAAACTGGAGTCTATATTGTCATAGAAAATAATATTAGGACAAAGCCATACCATATATAACCCAGTTTTCGTTCCTCTATATTTGGGACGTATTAGTTGAATACGTTATTTATATTCCACTTATCTTTCCATTCAATATCTATAGAATCTCCCTTAAAAGTTACGGGAAGCCAGATGTAACGGGAATCGATAAGATCTTCTTTATGCCATTTATCAAACATGGCTATATAAGCATCTTTTTCGCCTTCTAAATGCAGTACATGAGTACTTTGTCCATAAAATGTGATGTTAGCATCTTTGCCGGAGCATGGGTTTCCCATTATCTTCCAATTGCCCAGCATGCTATCTGCAACAGCATATTCTGCTTTGTTAGGATCCCAGCCCGTACAGCCTGATGAAAGTATGTAATACTTTTTATCACGTTTAAAAACCGCCGGAGCTTCCCTTGATGCCTTAATAAAATTGCGGGTAAATTCCCCGGAGGGCCTGAGGTAGTCCGCTGTAAGCTCACTTATATATAAAGTTTCATTATTCTCTGACGAATACACATGATATGCCTTGCCATCGTCATCTTTAAATAGAGTCATGTCCCGGCTCATAGTGTTATTGGGCATCACAGAACCAAGATAAGTAAAATTACCGGTAGGCGAGTCCGATACTGCTACACCAGCGGCAGCCTTTGTATAATCATTACTATCTACATGCAGCCACATTACAAACTTTTTGGTCTTATCATTGTAGATTACTTTTGGCCTTTCCAGCACCTTCGAATAATGCAGGTCTGAAATAGTATCCTTCATTTCCGGCTTCAAGACCAGCCCTTCAAACTTCCATTTTGTAAGATCCTTAGAGGAGTAGCAGGATACCCCGCCAGCTTCGGTACGATAACATTCCCAATTGGGTACTTTAGGATTTCTATAAGTGGAATCGCCTTTGTATTCACCATACCAATAGTAAGTGCCATTATGATATAAAATACCGCCGCCGTGGGCATTGATTCTTTTTCCGCCCGTATCAGTCCATTCTGAACTGGAGACAATGCTTTTTGATACATCTGCGTTACCCTCTCGTACGTTTTTAGTCACACAGGAAAAAAAAAGCAATCCCAGCGCTAATGTAGTTATACTATGTTTTTGAATCATATTGTATCGAATTAAACGATTTGTCTATAATATCCCAAGTAGCCAAATATAAACACTAAATGCCTGCCAAGACCAAATCTCATATAGTAGGACCAGCGAATAAAATATAGCTAGCCGCCTTAAACTGATAGAAATAATCAGTGTAATTTAGTGCTAACAATTACGTTATAGTTGGTGTAAAATTACCATTTTTTTCTTGTTTTTTCTATCTAGTACAATTCAGATATTTTCAACGATCCAATGTACAAGTTTCATCATCAGTACTCAAAAAGAAACTCGTAAAAGGAGAAAGTTATCGCATATACGAAGGTTTTAAATGACTAGTAGGTGATTGTTCGCATTACTCTATTACAGGTCAATATGACAGCCGCTATCATTACAGCGATCTAACGGAATCCGAACTTTTAGAAATGTTCAATATCGAAATGGTTACGGGTTACTATGGCAAAAAAGTTTCTTACGATCCCATTTATAATGAAGTAACGATCAATGACCCTTTACTGGATTATCGAAATACCTTGTACTGGAAACCGGATTTAATCACAAACGAACTGGGAGAAGCAAACGTATCCTTTTTTGTTCAGATATAAATACGGTGTTTCTGGGAAGCATTGAAGGAGTTAGTGGGGATGGCCTGCTTGGGGCAGCAAATTTTGAATTTACAGTTAAAAAAATAAGTCTTGGAATCCGGGCACTCCATAATCTTAGAAACTCCTCCAGAAATGATGGATTTTGCTGTATCTTTAAGCTGAGATAATCAATTCAAATAAGGGAAACCTATTATCGTTTTAAAATGACTGCTGAAGAGATTATAGAGAGCATAACATCGCGAGACACGCACAAGGTGTGGGAGTCTGCTTGTGAGATAATTAATTGCGGACAGGACCGTACATTAGTAGCTCCATTAATTAAATACCTTCCGGAAATAAAAAGCAGCACGGCAGGCTTAGATATGGGTGGCGCATTTGCGCCAAATCAGCGGTTTATTGATTTTGCTATAACAACAATCGAATTCCACAAGGATAATGAAGGCTGCCCTTGTGCGTTGTTTACTAAGAAATATAAATTTACTAACGATGTTGTAAAAAAGGAAATTCAGTATGAAGGTTTCAATCCTGACAAAGAAGCGAAGAAGGGAAATATAAAAATAGTAGATACCACCTATATCGATAATAATTGGGTAAACTATTATATGGTTGAATGTGCGAAATGCGCCACACGTTACAAAGTCGAGGAAAGAGAGGGGCATTTTATGTTTTGGCGGTGGATCAGAATATGAGGGGTATACCTTAGCTGTTTTATATCTATCTTTCTGCTAATCGCAAGCTATGCCCATTATTTACTAATTTGCTACCTTTATTGCAAACATGAAAAGTACAGACGTTATTATAGTTGGAGCAGGTGCAGCCGGACTTATGGCTGCCCATATGTTAATTAAGGCCGGACAAACTGTGACAATCCTCGAGGCCCGGGATCGTATAGGGGGAAGAATCTATAAAAGTAATAACCCTTTTTTTTCGGGCACTGTAGAACTTGGTGCAGAATTTATACATGGAGACTTGCCCGTAACGCTCAATCTACTAAAAGAGGCAAACATTAAAACCCATACTGTAAGTTTCGAAATGTGGCAATACCAGGATAATAAATTTGAACAAAGCGAAGAGTTTGTAGATGGTTGGGATAAATTTCTTGAGAAAGTTAACGCTATAGTTGATGATATGACATTACAGTCGTTTCTTAAAGAGAATTTTGAAGGTGAGCAATTTGCTAAAATGTGTAGCCAGATAGAAAATTACGTAGCCGGGTATGATACTGCCGATATTAATGACGCAAGTGTATTCGCCTTACGTAACGAGTGGAACCATGAAGATGAAGATGCCCAGCACCGTGTTGCAGGAGGGTATAACAGCATGATAAAGTATCTCGAGCAAACGTCTATTAAAGGTGGTGCACAAATCGAGCTCAATAATGTAGTAGAAGAGATTATATGGAGGGATAATGAGGTAAAAGTTACTACCGCTGCAGGGAAAACCTACGCTGCAACTAAAGTAATTATAGCAATGCCTTTAGGTGTTTTACAGGCACCTGATGATGCAGAGGGTTCAATTCTGTTTCAGCCGCCTTTGCCAAAGCAAAGAGAAGCGTTGAGAAATATAGGCTTTGGGTCTGTAATAAAGATTTTACTGGAATTTGAAACGATTTTTTGGGAAGGCGATACTATAAAAACTGCATTTGGTACCGACCTTTCTACAATGGGATTTCTTTTTGCTGAAGAGGAAATCCTAACGTTCTGGACACAGGCGCCTTTACAGAGCCCGCTGCTGACAGGATGGCTTGGTGGTCTGCCTGCTAAAGTATTAGTAGATGCCTCCAATGAAGAAATTTTAAAACTTACGCTTACGTCATTAAGCAACATATTTAAAATTGACACTGAAGAATTAAAGAGTAAGCTTATTGCCTGGGAAGTAGTGAACTGGACAGCAGAAGCGTACACCCGTGGATCCTATGCTTATGATAAAGTAGAGAGCCTCGAGGCTAAGAAGTTATTACAACAGCCGGTTAATAACACAATATATTTTGCCGGAGAATACTTGTATAATGGGCCGGCAATAGGTACTGTGGAGGCTGCTTTAACAAGTGGTAAAAATGCCGCCGAGATGGTGCTGAAAACCTAAATGTTTCGGCATAGTTTCCAGGAAAAGGTCAATTATTTAAAATTCTTGAGAAAGTCTTCTTTATAAGTGGGAGATATTTCTACTTCAGCGCCATCTTCAAGGGTAATGTAACCACCCTTATTGTATAGTTTTACAAAGTTTAAATTTACAATATGTGACTTGTGCACTCTTAGAAAGGGAAGTGGCAACATTTCAGAAAAGTGTTTTAGGAAACGGCATGCCATTTTCTTGTTACCGTTGGTAAGGTAAAGGTCGGTGAAATTGCCATTTCCTTTTAAGCGTACAATCTCGTCCATTTTTACAATCTCGAAGCCCTCCATAGTAGGTAATATCACCTGTTGTTTTTCCGGTTTCGGTTCCCTGAAATTTTCAACAATCACCTTGTTGCGGTTAAATAATTCCTTGTTCATTACCTGTTGCTGCACTTTGTTCACAGCAACAATAAGCTCTTCTATACTTATGGGTTTAAGCAGGTAATATGCCGCACTTCTGTTAAGTGCCTTAAGCGAATATTCAGAAAAAGCAGTGACAAAAATAGTTTCAAAGTTTAAATCGGCGCAGGCTTCCAGTACATCGAATGCGTTGCCAAAGGGCATTTCTACGTCAAGAAATACAAGCTGAGGCTCCAGGTCATGCAATAATGGGACAGCCTCCCGGCTATTCTGTGCTTCTCCCACAATCTCTATCTGCGGACAGTATTTTGTAAGGTAGCTTCGTAACACTTCGCGTGCCGCGGTTTCATCCTCTACAATTACGCTTCTTATCTTAGAATAACTCATTAGGGTTTATGTATTATAGGAAAAGTAATCTCAATAATTGTTCCTGTTTCCGGACCCGCTTTTTCGGTAACCGTAAAATCCATCTTGGTTTTATACAATTCATTCAGCAAAGTCATACGCTCTTTAGTATTCGTGAGGCCGCGGGACTGATGTGCTTTTTGATTATGCGTTTTTAGTTCACTACTCCGTGCAGGGCCTATGCCATCGTCATCAATAGTAATAACAATCCTTTTCTCCATAAGCATAACATTCATTTTCAGCAGTCCTTTACCTTCTTTATAACGCAATCCATGCCAGATAGCGTTTTCCAGATGCGGCTGAATGATCATGTTAGGGACCCAGATGGTCTCAGGATCCAGTTTTTCATCAACAGTTATTTTAAAGTCAAATTTATCCTTAAAACGCAGGTGCTCCAGTTCGAGATACTTAGTCAGGTTTTCTATTTCGTTACCTAAAGTCACGAAGTCTTTATTAGAGTTCTCCATGGTATTACGCATCAGGTTAGAATAGGACGTAAGGTACTTATTAGCCTCAAGTTCATTATTCTGTGCAATGAACTGGTTAACGCTATTAAGGCTGTTAAACAAAAAGTGCGGATTCATTTCTCTCCTTAACGACTGCAAAGCAATTTCTTTGTTCTTTGTTTTTATCGAATACAATGCTTTTACAATAAATGCTAACAACAGCAAGAGCAAGAGCATTGAACCCAAAAGAAAATAGTTAAAGGTGTTTTTTCGGGTAATAAGTTCTTCTTTAAACAGCTTTTCATTTTCAAGGCCGCGTATCCTTTCCTCCGTAACTTTAAACGTTTTGGCATCTGTCAAAGATTTATCCGACAATATAATACGGTCTATATTTTTTAAAAATTCCTCATACAGCTGCATGCTTGCCTGGTCGTCTCCAATAGATTTGTAATATTCTACAAGCTGCAGGACGCTTTCCCTCGCCTCAAAAGTTTCGCCATTGACAGATGCTATTTTGTAAGATTCTTTAAGCGCGCTTACAGCATTGTCGGGGTCATCTACTTTAAAATATACAGAAGCAAGATATTCCAAACGGATAATTTGTGTGTCATGATCTTTATTTTTTACCGCTAAAGACAATATCTTTTTAAGAGCATCTATAGCATCTTCATACTGCTCACTAGCAACATAAAGTTCGGCTGCCTCTCCGTAAATTTTTATCGTTTTTCCGTAAACATTTTCCGCATAGGGCAAGGCCTGCCTGTACTGCTCTAACGCACTAACTGTATCGCCATTGTAAAGGTTCAGTTGGGCGAGTTGAATATAGGTATCAGCCGTCTCTGCCTTTCGTTGTTGTTTTCTAAGCAGGGACAAATTTAAGTTGAGGTATTTTTCCTGACTCTCTACATTACCTTTATTTTTAAGCCTGTTGTAGTCGTTTAAGTTTAGTGACTTAGCGATAGGATCGGTATTAATTAATGTAGCAGCTTTATAGTTTTTTGTTGCAGCATTAAATTTGTTTTGCAGCTCCTGCACGCGCGCTATGTTTCGCAACACCCTTGCTCTCCCGGCGGTAAACTGAGCGGCAGTATATAATTCCAACGATTTAAACAGGTATTCTTCTGCTTTTGCAAAATCATCTTTATCAGATAACTCCCTTGCTAAAAGTTCATAATTGCGGGCAATTGTAGTATTATCGTCTTCAATTAATGATTTCTCCAAATTATTAACCGCTTTCTTTAACTGTACAGGAGTCTCCTTTTTTTTCGATACGCCGTTTTGCGCCTGTAATGGCGTGGGCAGCAGTAGCAATATTTGCAGTAATAACAATATATGTAAGAGACGGTACATAGTAGCAGTATTATAGTGTAAAGGTAATTTAATTTTACAGCCTTTTCCTATTGCCTTCACCAAGTGAAACCCCTGTTTCACCACGTCTGTAAATTACCAACGGGATAACATCATACATTTGTCTAAGATAAACGTCGAAATAATAACTATTAAAACATAACATCATGAAAAAACTAATTGTATTAAGCGCAGTAGCAATAATGGCTACATTTTCTTTAACAAGCTGTGACAAGAAAGAAAAAACTACAGAAGAAACTACAACTGAAACTGCTGTTGATACTGCAGCTACAACTGAAGTTGAAACTTCTGCAGAAGATGTAGATTCAGTTAAAACTACTACAACTACTACAGTTGAGACTGACACTGTAAAAAAATAATCCGATCCGGATAAGATCTGCAAGATCACATTATAAAGCCTTCAGTGAAACTGGAGGCTTTTTTTGTTGTCATTTTTTATTGAACTATTCATGATTGTTATTTGCATTGTAGTAATACTTACAAACTGAAACACTTTGTTACAAAGCAATATTTCATAGATTAAGTTTGAAGAATTTTGGCTTGCTTTTTGTAACTTTGAGTGAACCACCCACATTCTCTGCCACCCTTACTTCTTTCAAAAATTGTCTTATTTAAAACGGAGATTTGATGACTAACAATCACGTGCAGCAACATAGTTCTATGGATTATGAAAAGTTTATTTTTTGCCTCGAAGCAGTTGATGATGTAGATATTGACGGCACAACCGAAGTGGTAAAGAACTTAGAGCAACTGGCCTTTCAGCAGGGGATAGACAGTATTTACAAAACATGCGATACCATAGAAGGGCTTGAAGATAGCCTAAACGCCTTGCTATATGACGATCATAATTTTAAAAATTATGAAATTATATATTTAGTTATGCCTGGTGATGGAAATAACATCCGTATTAATAACTACTACTATAGCCTGGAAGAAATAGCTGAAATTTTTGAGGGCAGGATGAAAGGCAAAATACTTCATTTTGCAAATTCTAAAATTTTAGATTTAAACGAAGAAGAGGCACAATACTTTTTAGATATTACAGGTGCAAAAGCTATTTCAGGATACGGTGAAGCATCGTTAAAAGTAACAAGCAGCGGACTTGATAAAGCCTTCTTTAGTTTGTTTGAAGACGATGATGAAGTAATTGCAGTAGTTGAAGAATTACATGAAAAATATTATGCGGTTTGTAAAATGCTTGACTTTAGATTATACTACTAATAGCGTCTATTTGTGGGTTTGTTAGGTTTTTGTATCGCCATTCTAACGCCAAAGTTAACAATGTGCCAAATGTGCTAAAGTTTTATTAAGGGTTATCTTCTAAAAAAAGATTCTGATTACTTTTATCTGAGAGGTTGACCGTCATAATATAACTATTAGGGCTACCTCAATAAAATCATCAATAACCTAAAAAAATAAACGCTATGCACATCACTATTTTTAGAACGTTATACAAGCACGTAATAGATCATGACCTAATTGAGCGCATGCTAAAAAGGAATAATATTGCATTCGAAAGGACAGGATACGAAGCAGGATCACGCTACAAAATCATATCTGATACGGAGGATGCAATGAACAACTTTAAAAAGAGGTTAAGGGAGATTTATCCGCAAATTCCTCTTAGCGCTTAAGTAAAAGCTGGACTAAGATTACTTAAATAAATTTATACATCGGCACCACAATGCTGATTAGAAAACCCTTACTGCAATAATGCTGTAAGGGTTTTTATGTTGATAAGTTTTAAAGCTATGGATTTATTTAAACAGGCATTTGTGCTGCATATTTTGTTTAGCTTTGGCGCTGGCAAAAGGCTCAAAAAATATTTTCTAAGCACAACTTTAGGCATCAATTTT
>Ga0265780_10010459_pt1 | contig 11052 bp, 13 predicted proteins | sample P1T30metagenome_FD_192432 | JGI IMG/M metagenome (GOLD analysis project Ga0265780, IMG submission 192432) | Plant litter microbial communities from East Loma Ridge, Irvine, California - P1 T30 | ecosystem: Environmental > Terrestrial > Plant litter > Unclassified | place: USA: California... | reverse complement strand
GATGCGGTTCATCGTTGATCGTCCTTGGGAAGCGGCGCGGCGGCGGTCAGCCGTTCCAGACGCGCCTGAGCATCGTGATGGGCGGCCAGCGCGTCGATCGCGGCCGTGCGGGTTTCGAGCAGCGTGCGTTCGGCATCGAGCAGATCGAGCTGCCCGAACTTGCCTTCGCGGTAGCCGATGCGGGCGATGCGGGCGGCCTCGGTCGCCGCGGCAAGCGCCGGTCCAGCGGCGTTGCGCGCCGTGGTCGCGGCGTTCTCGGCATCGGCCTGCGCGGTCGCCACGTCCTGCTCGGCGTCAAGCAGGGCGACCCGCCGCTGTGCATCCGACTGCTCGCGCTGGGCTTCGGCCACCGCAATGCTGGCGCGCCCGTTGTTGAAGACATTGAGCGGGATGGAGACGCCGAACACCGCGGCGACGTCGTTGGTCTGCTCCAGCCGCCGTGCGCTGGCGCTGACCGTGATGTCTGGCACCCGCTGGCTGCGTGCCAGACGCACCTGCGCGCTCGCCGTGTCGAGGTCGGCGCGCGCCGCTGCGACCGTCAGGGTTCCGGAAGTCGCCATCGGTCGCATCGTGCCGGTCGAAGGCACCGCGTCGAACCAGCTGCGATCGAGCTGTCCCACCGGCATGCCGAGCAGCCGGGCGAGGTTGCCGGACGCAGCCTCGGCCGACCGTCGCGTTCGTTCGAGCGCCCCTTCCGCAGAAATGCGCGCGACGTCGGCGCGCTGCTCCTCAAGCGGCGATGCGCGGCCGGCCTGCACCCGCACGCGGGCGGCCCGCAGCACTTCGGCCGCGATGCCTACCTGATCCTCCGCGATGATGACCCGACACTGGGCGGCGGCGGCGGCATTGTAGGTCTGTGTCACCCGCAGCCGCAGGTCGGCGCGCGCGATCCCGGCCTGGAGACCGGCACGTCCGATCTGCGCCTCGGCGACGGCGATGCGGGCGCCGCGCTTGCCGCCGAGCTCCAGCGGCAGCGCGAGACCGAGCGTCGTCTCCGACGATCGCAGCCCCTGATAGATGCCGGTGCCCGCGACGTTCTCCGTCTCGCCGACGATGGACGGATTGGGTCGAAGGCCGGCGACGCGGCGCTGTGCCTCGGCGGCACGAACGCCGGCCGCCGCCGCGTCCTGGAATGGTGACGACGTGCTCGTCCGGTCAAGCGCCTCGGCAAGCGTGAGAACAGGCGCGGAGGCGGCGGGCCGGTCGGTCTGGGCCTGCAGCGACGATGCGCAGGCGCCTGCGGCCAGAACGGCCGCGATGATGCGATGCATGGAATGCCCCTGACGGTAGTGACGCGGACGCGCGTTGGCGCGCGTCCGATCGACGCGTCAGGTCTGCGGAGGTCGGAGAGCCGCTTCGGTATCGTGCCCGCTCAGCGCGCGGCTGCGCACGGGCTGCGGTATTGCCGACGCGACGGAAACCGGCAGGGCGGCGGCCCGGACGGTCGGCGTGTTCACGTGGTGCTCGTGGCAGCTCGCGTGGTGGTGCGGATAGCCCTTGTCGGCATCGGCCGGGACCTCGTCGCCGTCGCCTGGTGCATGGACGGCCATCTCGGTCCTGCTCATCTCGACGCCGCCTGCTTCGGCAGCATGCGCCATGCCGGCCCACGTCGTAAGGACCAGCATCAGGCACGCCAGAAAGGGCACGAGCTTGCGCATGCCTTTTCCTATCATTCTGCCGGCACCGTGTAACCCCGCCCATTGGGGACGAGTTCGGATCGCGCCTGCATGATGATCTGCACGCCGCCGCTGATACCGAGCAGGGCCATGATGCCCGCGACGATCAGGTCGGGCCAGGCGGTGCCGGTCCCGAACACGCCCGCTGCAGCGAGCATCACGGCGACGTTGCCGATCGCGTCGTTGCGCGAGCAGATCCAGACCGAGCGCATGTTCGCGTCGCCGGTGCGATAGCGATATAGCATCAGCGCGACACCAGCGTTCGCCACCAGCGCGATCACGCCGACCACACCCATGATCCCGGCCTGCGGCGTGCCGCCGTGCCAGACCGACCACAGTGTCGCTGCCAGGACGTAGACGCCCAGGATCGCGAGCGTCGCGCCCTTGAGCAGTGCCGCCCTCGCTCGCCAAGTTAGTGCCATGCCCGCCACGCCAAGACTGATCGCGTAGTTCGCACTGTCGCCGAGGAAGTCGAGCGCGTCCGCCTGCAGCGCCTTCGATCCGCCGGCCACGCCGGCGACGATCTCGGCGGTGAACATGGCGGCGTTCACGCCGAGCGCGATCCAGAGCGCCCGCCGCCACCTGGGATCGGCGGACGTCCCCTTGTTCGATGATGCGCAGCAGCTGCCGCAGGCCATGGTCGTCGCCCTTCGTGTTCGTCGTGCGACGCCCTATATGGACCCTGTAGCTGCTACAGGGTCAAGACATGAATGCGCTGACGATCGGCAAGTTGGCGGAAGCGACCGGCACCAAGGTGGAGACGGTGCGCTACTACGAGCGCGCGGGACTGATCGCCCCTCCGGCTCGGACAGCGGGCAACTACCGTTCGTATCGTCGGGAAGATCTGGATCGGTTGCGATTCATTCGCCGCACGCGCGATCTCGGCTTCTCGCTGGACGAGGTGCGCGCGCTGCTCGACATGGCTGAGCAGCGCGATCGGGACTGCGGCACGGTGGACGCACTGGCCAACCGGCACCTGGAGGAGATCGATCGCAAGATCGACGATTTGAAGGCTCTGCGTCGCGAGCTGGCCGGGGTGATCTCGAGCTGTGCCGGTGGAACAGTGGCCGAATGCAGGATCCTGGAAGCGTTCGCGCCTGCCCGCTGAATGGCGTGGACTGCCAGCCGCTTCTCGCAGCGGCATGATCAACCAGCGGCGATCCACTTATTCAGACCGCGAGCCTGTGCAGACAAACCGAGCCACCTCTGGCTGGGCAAGGGCCAATTGTCCGTCCCTTCTGTCGTATTGTCCGGCGGAATGCGTACTGATCGAAGAACCTTGGATCTGCGGATGGACACCTTCAGTTTGATGGCCAATCCTAAGACGTCGCCGGAACCCCCTTTATTACCTTATAGGCCGACATCCGATGCTGGATTCTCGGAAAGGCAGGAGTGTCACTGAGAGCGCTGGCTTGTGACAAAGTGAGGGCGCCACAGTGTGTAACGGCATACGATGGTGGGTCCGCCGGGGCTCGAACCCGGGACCTCTCGATTAAAAGTCGCTTGCTCTACCGACTGAGCTACGGACCCCCGCCATCGATCCGGGCACCTAGGGGCGGGGGACGCGCCGGTCAACCTGTCCGAGCAACTGCCGCATCGTCCGCCCGGTGACGGGATCGCGCCACCCCGGGGCGATGTGGGCGAGGGGCGCGAGGACGAAGCGGCGCTGGCGGAAGGCGGGGTGGGGGATCGTGAGCGGCCGCGTGGCCCAGCGGCCGCCGGACCAGAGGACGATATCGAGATCGATCGGCCGCGCGCCCCAGCGGCGGCCGGGGCGGCGGCCCATCCGCCGTTCGATCGCCTTCAGCCGGGCGAGCAGGGCGGGGGGCGATTCGTCGCTCGCCACCAGCGCGGCGGCGTTGGCAAAGCGGCGGATGGAAGGGCCGAGCGGCGCGGTGGCGATGACCGGCGACACGGCGACGATGCCGCCGATCCGGGCCAGCGCCGCCCGGATCGCATCGGCGGGGCCGCCATGAGGCCCGCGACGGTTGCCGCCGAGCGCGATCGCATAGGTGGCGGTCACAACTGGTGGCCGGTCCGGTCGCGCTTGGTGGCGAGATAGCGTTCGTTGTGCGGGTTGGGCGGCAGGTGATGGGGGATGCGTTCGACCACCATCGTCCCCGCCGCCTCCAGCCCCGCGACCTTGGCGGGGTTGTTGGTCAGCAGCCGTACCCGGTCCTGCCCCATCAGCGCCAGCATCCGCGCCGCCACCCCGAAATCGCGGGCGTCGACCGCGAAGCCGAGCCGGGTATTGGCGTCGACCGTGTCGAACCCCTGATCCTGCAACCGGTAGGCACGCAGCTTGTTGACCAGGCCGATGCCGCGCCCCTCCTGCCGCAGATAGAGCAGGATGCCCCAGCCATGCGCGGCGATCGCATGGATCGCGGCGTGAAGCTGCGGCCCGCAATCGCATTTCAGGCTGCCGAGCACGTCGCCGGTCAGGCATTCGCTGTGCAGCCGGACGAGCGGCGGGCGGCCATCGGGCTGGCCGATCAGCAGCGCGACATGCTCGTCACCGCTGTCGGGGGCGCGGAAGGCGACGATCTCCGCATCCTCCGCCCCCGCCACCGGCAGGCGGGCGCGGGTGGCGATGCGCAGCGCCGTGGCGTCCTGATGCCGGTCGATCGCGACCGGATCGATCGTCACGTCGGGATCGATGCCGTCGATGAAGAAGGCGGGCAGCAGCCCCGCGATCCGCGCCAGGCGGATCGCCGCCAGCGACGCGACCGGGCGGTCGATATCCTCGGTACGGAACGGCCCCTTCAACGGGGTCGCGAGATCGAGCGCCGGATCGGCGAGCGCGACGGCGGTATCGAAGTCGAGCCACGGGGCGGGCGCGACCACCACCGGCAGATCGGGATCGGCGGCGGCGAGCTGGTTGGTCAGCTTCAGCGTCGCCGCGCGCCCGCTGGAGATCAGCACCGGATAGCGGCCGGCGGGCGCGAAGGCATCGAGCGCGCGGGCATCGGCGGTTTCCACCGCCAGCAGGGTCAGCGCATCCTCGCCGGCCGCATGGATCGCGATCGGCCAGCCGCGCCGGATCGCATCGATCGCCCGCGCCACGCTGCGTCCGTCGTTCGAGGCGCGCGCATCGATCAAGCCGGGGCCATCGGTCAAAAGGCGAACTCGGTCATGATCGGGATATGATCGGACGGTTTCAGCCAGTTGCGGCAATCCTCGAACACGGTGTGGCCGGTCGCCTGCGCCGCCACGTCGCGGGTCGCCCACATATGGTCGAGCCGCCGGCCGCGATCGGAGGTGGCCCAGTCCTTGGCGCGGTAGCTCCACCAGGTGTGGAGGCGCGCGGGGGCGGGGTGGAAATGGCGGCCGAGATCGATCCAGTCGCCCGCCGCCTGCAACGCCGCCAGCGTCTCCACCTCGACGGGGGTGTGGCTGACCACGTCGAGCAACTGCTTGTGGCTCCACACATCCTCGGGCAGCGGCGCGATGTTGAAGTCGCCGGTCAGGATGGTGGGGCCGGCGAGGCCCGCTGACCAATCGGTCATCCGGCCGAGGAAATCGAGCTTCTGCCCGAACTTCGGGTTCGCCTCCCGATCGGGCACGTCGCCGCCGGCGGGGACATAGACGTTTTCCAGCCGGACGCCGCCCGGCAGGCGGACGCCCAGGTGCCGCGCCTCCTGATTTGCCTGCCAGTCCAGCCGGTCGTCCGCCTCCAGCGGCACGCGCGACACGATCGCGACGCCGTGATGCATCCGCTGGCCGTGGACGATGATCCAGTCGTACCCCAGCGCCCGGAACGCGGCGCGGGGGAAATCCTGATCCACGACCTTGGTTTCCTGCAGGCACAGGATATCGGGCTGCACATCCCGCAGGAAGCGTTCGACGATCTCGATCCGGAAACGGACCGAGTTGATGTTCCAGGATACGATCTTCACGCGCCGGTCCATAATGCCGCAGCGGGCGCCCGGAAAGTCATCGGCGGAAAGTCGCGGTGGAAAGTCACGAACGTCGCATCCTACAGGCCCTCGCGCGGGGTTGGCGCGAGACGGCATAAGGCGGCGGGGCAGCGGGCGGGATCATCGCGACCGGTCTGGCAGAACCGGCGGCTGTAGGACAGCGGCCGGTGACCGGACACGAAAAGGCCCTCGCTCCGGGGGCATGGAACGAGGGCCGACTCAGCGTTCGTCACGCAGGCGGGATATGGGTCTAACCCCGGGCAACAGGGGGGAAATCCCGGGTGCCCCACATCCGCGAGACCGGCATTAGCGGCGCAAACCTGTCGGCCAGATGAATGGTCAGCGAAAACACCCTTTGTCGCATCCCTTTCACGACCAACCGAGTATCGCTGCTGCGAGTCAATTGCGCGCGGTGCGGCGCGGGTCGGTCCAGCGGAACGCGTTGGCGGCGACCGGCGCGCCGTAGCGCTGGTTGGACAGGCGAATCGTGGTGCGGTTGTTCTGGCTGTCGAGCGCCACCCAGCCCTGCAGGCTCAACCCCGCCGGCGCGGCGGGATTGCGCGCGAAGACCAGAGTGATGACGCCGTATTCGGGATGTTTGGGATCGCGCGCCTCCACCGAGACGAGCCGGCCGTCGCCCGGCACCATCTTCGCGAAGCCGGCGATGTCGCGTTTGGGATCGAGCAGCACGCCGAGCGGCGAATTGCGGATCGGCCAGCGCTGCACCTGCCGCACCGAATAATCGACGAAGGTGAGCGCGCCGCCCTCGGCGACGATCAGCAGCGGCACGCCCTTTTCATACTGGAAGCGGATGTTGCCGGGCTGTTTCCAGGTCAGCGTGCCGGTCAGCACCTTGCCGTTGCGGTCGGCCTGGGTGAAATCGGCGGTCATCGTGGTGATGCCCTGCAGATGGCGCTGCACGGTGGCGAGGTCCGCCGTCTGCGCGGCGGCGGGCGCGGCGGCGGGCGCGGCGGCGATCAGGACGAGAGGGGCTAACGGAACGATCGAGCGGAACACCATGCATACTCCTTGCGGCCGCCCATCTCGCGGCACCGGCTTGAACCCGTCGTGAACCCGCGACGCGGCGGCATGGTCCCTTTCGTTTTTCGGGGGCATGGTTGGGGTGCGGGATGACGACCAGATTTCGTGCTGGGACGCCGGCGCCGATGTCGAGTACACCCTGCCGGACCGGCGCCACTTGATCGACACCATCATGCCGGACGATGCTTGGGCCGATCAAATCAGGCCGATCAAATCAGGGGGGCGTGAAGCATCTCCTAAGGAGGTCCGGCGCGTTTTGGAGGAAGTGCCTTTTTCGGCTTCGGCAGGAACGGAATTACCTTTCGATAGGCTGCGATCGTGCCCGTACCTTCCGTCTGCGGCATATGGAGCAGGAGGCGGGCATAGTCCTCTACGATTGCTGCCTGTTGCTCGATGCCATAGTCATAAAAGGTCTCAGTTCCGGTGATCGCGCCATAGCGATAGGTGCTGTGTAGTGTGCGGCGCAGCTTCACCCACATTCCATGCTGAAACTGCCAGACATGCGTCAGTTCGTGGAGCAGCAACGCCAGGTCGGCGGTATAATGGGAAAAATCGTCACGATATCGATCGCCGGGTATGTAGATGTTACCGTTGGGTGCCATCGCGCGATTATCGGGCTGGAAAAACGCCCACCGGGAATTGAAGACAAGCGGCCTCGAATAATCGAGATCGGTATCGAAAATCTTTCGTGCGAACGCGATCTCGCGGGGCGTCAGGGGGCGGCCCTTATCTTCCTCGATCGGGGTGGGAGTGGCAGGAACAGTCATCGATCCCGGCCCCGATCAATACGAAAAAGGAACGCATTGACGACGATCGCGCCGACCACGATGAGTGTGACCGGGCCGTATTCCTGCCAGAAACTGCGTTCCTGGCCCAAGGGAAGCGGATCACCGCCGGTAACCATATAGAGAAGCCAGCCGACTCCCCACCAGTAAAGTGCGCTACCGATGGCGCGGACGAATGATGCGATCCATGACATAGCCGACCTCCCATAGCCGAAACGATCGGGCGGGCATTCGGTGTCGTGCGGTCGAATGGTCGCGTAAACCCTGGTTGCAATGGCGACGCGGATTCTTTGAAGCCGATGGATCGCACCGAACGGATGGAAGCCCCGTGATCCGGCGCAGGGCGATCCGCATCACCCCGCCCGCCCCGCCGTCAGATCGCGTGGCCCTCGGTGTCGCGCAGTACCTCGCGGCGGCCGACATGGTCGGGGCGGCCGACGATGCCGTCCTTCTCCATCTTTTCGATCAAACTGATCGATGATTTGCGTCGATCTTGCGGATAAACGAGGATCGATGAGTAGTGCCTCATAGCCGATATTTGAACTTACGATCATATAACACCCCTTCAACTGTTACTCGCGCAACGCCCGCTGCGAAGCAGGCCATCTGTGAATCGCTGCGACAAGCGCTCCGTCTTTTCTACTATTATAGGATGCAACCTGGCGTTTCTCGTTGTTCGATCCCAATAGGAATGCCCCGGCCGTCTCGCTGAACCTTCTCGATCGGGAAGGGCCGCCGCGCCACATAAGGTCGGCTATCGCCGATGACTTCCCTGAGAGCGGCCCTTCTGCTGTTGCCCAAAGCCGGACGCTCCGGTTAGCGATCCGAGCTTTCGATAACGGCCATTCGTCAAGCGTGACATTTCCCGTTTCTCTGTCTCCGACAGGCCATTTCGGGAATGAGTAATCGGGAACAGATTTTGGGAAAGGGAGTGCTCTGGACGGCTTTCGGCGCGATCACGCCGGCGACTGTCCCGCTGTGGGTTCCCAATCGAGACGATTGCGGAGATAGCGTACGATTTTGACCGTCCTCTCACCGGACCCCTGGTCGCCTCCGGGTGAATGGCAGAGCCGTCCGCCGCCGATCCTGCTCAGCGGATGTGGGGAAAGGCGTAGGCACCGTACAGGCGATCCACCAGCCGGTCGAGCTTTTGCTCAGCCAGCGGGTAGGTTTCGCGTCCCCAACTGACCAGCCTCATGTTGGTCTGCCAGTCGCGCATGTGCGGGCCGTTAAAAACCTGCCCGTTCTCTAATGCCTCCGCCGGCGCCTTCCAAATGTCCGCCGCGGCCTCGCCCATCGGCACCACCGGCCCGCCCGCGCCGCGGCGGACGAGCGGCATATGGTGCGGGTCCATCACCACCCAATGCCGGCCACCAAAAAAGTCTTTGCCTGTGTTGCTGAGCAGGCTGACGTCGATCTGCATCACGATCCAGCAACTGGACCAGTGGCGCGCGATGTCGAGGAAGCTCGACAGGTTGGACTTCAACGCGCCCAGCCCCATGCTGCTCGCCACCGGCCGGGACCCCACTGCCGCGAACCAGCCCTTCAGCACCTGCGGATAGGTGACGGACGCGCCTTGGTCGCTGGGTTCGGGCGCCCCCCAGATGCTGCGCAGCGGCCGGGTTGAGGCGCTCAGGCTGGCCATGGTCATCCAGTCGAGGTTGCTGACGCGCCCGATCTTGGGATTGGCCTTGCGCGCTGCGTCGAGCTTGCGCATCTCCGTCGCCATGCCGCGCATGCCAGCGACGTCCATATGCGTCTTGCCCGAGGCGAAATCGTAATGGCCATGCTGCCACAGCCCGATGGCATAGGCGACGTAGAGGTCGGGCCGGTCGTGCAGCAGGCAATACAGAAACGCCGCCGGCCCGCAATAGCTCGTTTCCATCTGGTTGGGGATGTTCTTGCCGTCGACGCGCGCGGTGAGTTCGGCCGCGATCTGTGCGCGGTGGATTGGCCAGCCGACCGGGCTCGTCTGCGTGTCGATGCAGCGGCCCTGCCAATCGATAGGGGACTTGCCCGGCGTGCCCGCGCCGTCTGCCAGGAATCTCCTGATCGCTTCGCGCGCCGCGCTTTGACGGCGGGTGGGGGCGATCATTGCGTGTTGCCCTGCTGCTGCTGCCTCCGATAATCGCGTTCCAGGTCGTCCATAGGCGGGTTGGTCGGCGGCGCGTTGCGCGCTGCCCAATCCGCTTGCTCCCGGTGCGCCTGCGCCATGCCGTCGAGGACGGAGGCCGCCCATAGACCGATCAGTGCGCCGCCCGCGATGCAGACGGCCGCCGCCCCCCAGCCGCTGCCGCCACCCTGCCGCGCGCTGTCCGCACCGCCGGGGCGGAGTAGGCCACCGCCCAGGATCAGCAGCACGCCCGCCATGCAGCCGATCGCAACCACATCCTGTTCGATGAGCAGCCAGCGCAGCAGGGCGTAACCAAATCCGACAACGCCCACGATCGCGAGCAGCCAACCTGTGCCGGCCCGCGCCCCGATGTCGCGCAACCGTCGCACCGCCTCCGCGCGCAGCTTGGCCACGATAGCGCCGATTAGTGCAAATACCGTGACCAGCACAGGGTAGCCGCCCGGCCGCAGTGCAACCAGACAGAGCATGAAGGCCCCAAGGCCAAGCGCCACCCACGCCAGAAACGGGCCGACTCCCGTGCGCCCAGCGCTCGCAAAGAAAGGTCGTCGCTTCAAACTGCCGTCCCTGTCGCCCTGTTCTCCCTATCCTGCACCGGCTGGCCGTTCCACGCCACCGCTATCGCGTGATTTTCCGTTCTACGCGATAGCCGGCTGGTTTTGCGATCGACCATCGACGGTGCCGATGCGCGGCGCTGGAATCGTTTTGGGCGGATTATCGATTGTCGCTCGATCCTAATGGCCGCCGCATCAATCGCCTGAACCGTAGACCGACGATTGATGCCGAACTGGCTGGCCGGAGATTCCCGAGATTCGATCCTTTTTGGGAAATGTAGCGCCGCACTATGTCGACTATCGTCATCGGCGTTCCCGTAAGCGGATGATCTGCTCACCACCACTTTCAGACGTTCCGGCGCCGACCGGTTCGGGTTGTGATGGCCGGCGGCATCGGCAGGGGTCGGGTGAAGCATATCCGACTGGTGAGGGCGGCGGGATCAGCGGCTGGCCGATCCGTCCCGCCCCGTTCCCCCCGTCAGATCGCGTGGCCCTCGGTGTCGCGCAGCACCTCGCGGCGGCCGACATGGTCGGGGCGGCCGACGATGCCGTCCTTTTCCATCTTCTCGATCAGGCGGGCGGCGGAGTTGTAGCCGATGCGGAGCTGGCGCTGGAGCCAGCTGGTCGATGCCTTCTGCGATTCGCACACCAGCTGGATCGCGGCGCGGTATTGCTGCTCCTCCGCCGAATCCTCGCCGGTCGGCGCGCCTTCCAGCGCGAAGCTTTCCGCCGGTTCCTCGGTGACGGAGGAGATGTAGTCGGGCAGCCCCTGACCGCGCCAGTGATCCGCGACCGCGCGCACCTCGTCGTCGCTCATGAAGGGGCCGTGGACGCGGACGATGCCCTTGCCGCCGGGCATGTACAGCATGTCGCCGCGCCCCAGCAGCTGTTCGGCACCCTGTTCGCCCAGGATGGTGCGCGAATCGATCTTGCTGGTGACGTGGAAGC
>Ga0265780_10010458_pt1 | contig 11052 bp, 9 predicted proteins | sample P1T30metagenome_FD_192432 | JGI IMG/M metagenome (GOLD analysis project Ga0265780, IMG submission 192432) | Plant litter microbial communities from East Loma Ridge, Irvine, California - P1 T30 | ecosystem: Environmental > Terrestrial > Plant litter > Unclassified | place: USA: California... | reverse complement strand
GGATCGGTGCGGCCGCGGGGCCGTTCCAGCTCGCCGCGGACCGGCGGGCGAGGGCCTCGAGCGCGTCGCCGACCTCGTCGTCGTCCGTGTCGTCCAGCACCGGCAACGCCACCTGGGCGAACAGGTTGTCGTCGGTCAGGGCCCGACCGGCCTGGTCGGCCCGGATGGTCTGGGCCAGCTTGCGACCGATCACCGAGTCCGCCGGATCGTTCAGGTGCAACTCGACCCGGGTGCCGACCAGCGGTTGCTGCGCCATCCGCAGTTCGTTCCACCGCGTCATGCCGAGCACGACGTGCAGGCCGTAGCTGCCGCCGCGCAGCAGCAGGTCGCCGAACGCCGTCTCGAGCTCGGCGAAGTCCCCGCGCAGCTGACCGGTGCCGTCGACGACGAGCACCACGTCGGCCGAGATCAGTTCGGGCACCTCGCCCGCCGCGTGCAGTCGCCGCAACATGGCGAGCGAGTCGATGCCGTGGTCGCGGAACACGCGCTCCCGGGTCGTCAGCATGGCCGCCAGTTCTTCGAGCAGACGCAGGAGGCGGTCCTTGCTCGCCCGCGTCGCCACGCCGCCGACGTGCGGGAACCCCTCGATCCGGCCGAGTCCACCACCCGTGAGGTCCATGCCGTAGATGCCGACCTCCTGAGGCGTGTGCGTCAGGGCCAGCGAGGCGACGAGCGTGCGCAGGAACGTGCTGCGACCGGTCTGCGGCGCCCCGATCACGGCCACGTGTCCGCCGGCCCGGGCCAGGTCGAGCAGCCACGGGTCCTGCCGTTGGCGCGCCGGGTCGTCGAGCAGTCCCATCGGCACCCGCAGGCCGCCGGCCTGGTCCGCTCCGACCACCCGCGAGAGCGCGAGCCGGTCGGGCAGGGGCGGCAGCCAGACGGGGTCGACGTCGGTGCCGCCGCCCATCAGGCGGTCGACGGCCTCGTCGATGACGGCACGACCGACGTCGGGGCGCGAGAGTTCTTCCTCGCCGCCCTCGTCGTCACCCCCCGCGATGCCGTTGAAGGTCGGCAGCAGCAGGGCGGTCGGCCGTGCGTCGTCGCCCGCGAGCGAGCGGGCGGCCTCGGTCGGCAGGGGGCCCGACACGTAGCCCGCGCGGAACCTGCGGTACACCGAGGTGTCGACCTTGAGGAAGCCGAACCCCGGGACCGCGGGCAGGTGGAACGCGTCCGGCCGGTCGAGCACGATCGAGCTCTCGGCCTCGGAGAAGGTCCGCAGGCCGATCCGGTACGACAGGTAGGTGTCGAGGCCGCGCAACTTGCCCGCCTCGATGCGCTGGCTCGAGAGCAGCAGGTGCACGCCGATCGACCGTCCGATGCGCCCGATGGTGAGCAGCAGGTCGACGAACTCGGGCTCCGCCGTGAGCAGCTCGCCGAACTCGTCGATGACGACGAACAGGTGCGGCATCGGCGGCAGCTCGGGGCGGCCGACGCGCAACTCGCGGTAGTGGCTGATGGACGACGCGCCACCCGCGTCGCGCAACTGCTCCTGACGCCGGACGACCTCGCCCTGGATGCTGACCCGCGCGCGTTCGGTGAGCTGCGCGTCGTCGGCCAGGTTGTCGATCAGCCCGGCGACGTGGGGCAACCCCGCGAACGGAGCGAACGCCGCGCCTCCTTTGTAGTCGACGAGGACCATGCTGAGGTCGTCGGGCGAGTGCGACAGGGCCAGGCCGAGGACGAGCGTGCGCAGCAGCTCGCTCTTGCCCGAGCCGGTCGCACCGATGCAGATGCCGTGCGGGCCCATGCCGAGCTGCGCGGACTCCTTGAGGTCGAGCAGGACCGGCGCCCCGAAGTCGTCGATGCCGATCGGCACGCGCAGGAAGTCCCGCGGCGAGCGCGGCGTCCACGCGGTCGCCGGCGTCAGGGTCGTCACGTCGTCGATGCCCAGCAGGTCGGTGATCTCGACGGCCTGGGCCGAGTCGACCTCGTCCTGCCGGCTGAGGCTGAGGCGCAGGGGGGTGAGCGTGCGGGCGACGGCCTCGAACAGCTGCGGGGTCGTGGCGTCGATCGTCGCCGTCTGCACGCGGACCTGGCCGTCCTCCTCGACGCGGGCGTCGGTCACGACCGCCTCGTCGCCCTCGACGGTGATGCGCAGGGTCACGTCCGACGGCTCGTGCAGGCGGTCGCTCAGCAGGTGGACGGTCGTGACGCCGAGGTCGGTCAGCGAGAGGTCGGCGTCGGGCACCGGGATGCTCGAGGCGACGTGCCCCCAGTCGTCGACGAAGACGACGAGGCGCGATCCCTCGGTGCGCGCCGTCGTACCGATCGAGCGCTTCGTCGTGGCGGCCTCCTGCGCCCGGTCGCCCAGTTCGCCGCCGATCACCGAGAGCAACGAGGAGGCGCTGGTCGCGACCCGTCGCGCCGGCACCGGTCCGTCGTACAACGAGTCGTCCACGGCGTGCGGGACGAGGTCGAAGCCGCGCCAGTCGGCGGCCGCGCTCTCGGGGAACGCCGCGGCCAGGTGCACGTCGTCGGGCGAGTGCAGGGCGGCGAGCTGCAGGATCATCGAGCGGGCGACCCGCAGCGCGGACTCGCGGTCGCCCAGCACGGCGACCGACCCGGCGCGGTCGAGGTCGACCGTGATGGGCATGCCCCGGACGGTCGAGAGGTGCTCGACCACGGACTCGGCCTCGCTGGCCATGATCGGGTCGAACGGCTGCACGGGGTTCGGGTCCTCGGGGACCGACATCGGGAACCAGGTCAGGTCGCCCTCGCCGATCCGCACCGAGAGGAAGTCGTCGTGCTGGCGACGGCGTTCCCAGAGTCGCGCGGGGTCGCGCACCAGCTCGAGCAGGGCGGCGGGTTCGGGGTCGAGCACGGCCGCCGTCGCCCGGACGGTCCGGGCCTTGGTGCGCATGCGCGACCGCAGTCGTTCGAGGAAGTCGAGGTAGCGCTCGCGCTGCAGTCGTCGCTGCCGCGCGGCGTTGCCCCGCTGGCTGAGGGTGACCGCGAGGCCGCCGACGAGGGCGACGATCAGCAGCACCGCGCCGACCAGCAGGAAGAGCGGGTTCGAGCTGCCGCGGTAGACGACGATCATCACGACGCTCGAGAGGGCGCCCACGACGGGCAGCAGGGCCTGCACGGGCACGCCGCCGACCTTGCCGTCGGCCAGCTGGGGCGGCGGCGTGATGTCCTCGTGCTCGGCGGGCTGGACGGGTCGCGTGATGCGCGTGGGCCGGTGGACGAGCTTGACGGTCATCGTCGCGCCTCCTGGTCGTCGGTGACGGCCGGGCGGGCGTCCCGCCCCCGGGCCTGACGGCGTTCCGAGGGGCGGCGCTCCGACGGGCCGGGGTCGGCTGCGGACGGGGCCGGGCCGGGGGCGTCGACGGGCGGGGTGCCCCGCGGGACCGACGGGGCGTCGAGGGGCAGCAGGGCCGCGGCGAGGCGGGCGTACGCGATGCGGGTGCGGGTGCCCAGCGCCGCGCTCGACACCGGTCGGCCGCCGGAACGGGCCGCGTCGTAGGGCACGCGCACGACGGGCACGGTGGGGTCGTCGCCGACCGTGACGGGCGCCGCGCGACCGGCGTCGCCGACGTCGACCAGGGCGATGACCACGTCGGGCCGGTCGGGGTGGTCCTTGATCGCCGGCACGAGCGCCGCAGCCTCCTCGGCGGCGTGGCGGTCGGCGCGGGCCACGATGCAGACCGTCCGGCTGGCCGACACCACGTCGGTGAGGTCCGCGCGCCAGTCGCGCACTCCCCAGTCGGTCACGACGAGGTCGAAGAACCGGCTGATCGGCGTGACCTCGTCGAACCAGCCCGCCGCGGCGGCCACGGCCCGGGACTCACCGCGGGGGTCGAGCGAGAGGGCGTACAGGCCCGAGGGCGTCCGGGGCAGGCCGTCGACGGCGTCGACCGACCGGCGGGCCGTGCGTCGTCGGGAGCTCGGCGCCGCACTCGAACCGACCGGCGCACCGGCCTGCCAGAGCATGCCGCGAGGACCGCGCGACGCGTCCACGCCGAGGACGAGCCCGGGACGACGCCGGGCGAGGAGGGCGGCGACGTAGCCGGCGGTCGAGCTCGCCCCGGCTCCGCCGCGCGCCTGCACGAAGCCGATGCGGCGGGACACGGGCAGCGGTCGCCGGACGATCTCGTCGACCGTGGTCACCTCGTGCACCCGGGCGCTCACGCTGCCGAGGAGGGCGAGCGGCGCCGAACGGACGAACGCGTCGAAGGCGCTCACGAGAAAGCCCCGAGCAGGTCGGCGTAGACGCCGAACACCCCGAGCAGGACGGGCAGCAGGGCCACGACGCCCAGCGCCTCGACGAGGTTGCCCACGCGGCGCAGCGAGGCGCGCTGGTGGGCGACCGGGTCGACGCCGCCGGCCACGACCGCGACCACGACGCCGGCCGCGAACAGGACGACGACGAGCCACCCGGGAGCGAGCGGTTGGACGAGCAGGCCCCCGAGCAGGCCGATCAGGGCGGCGGCCCAGAGCACCCAGCCCTGGGCGGCGATCGGCAGGGCCCGGGTGCGGGCCGCGACGACGAGCACCACGGCGACCCCGAGACCGACCTGCCAGAGATCGGCCGACCCGACGGACGAGACGGCCGTGACGGCCACGGGTCCCGCCACCGCGAAGGTCGACCAGGTCAGGGTGCGGTAGGCGTCGCCGACCGTCAGCAGCACCTCGTCGCGGCGGCCCCGGCGCCCGTCGACCACCTGGTCGTCGAGACCGGTCAGACCCGAGGCGCTCATGGCGAACCAGGGCAGCAGGCCGCAGACGACGACGGCGAGCACGGCGCCGACGCCCACGGCCCCCGCGTCCTGGACGCCGAGGGACCGCAGCACGATCGGCACGGCCCCGAGCACGACGCCGAGGACGCCGCCCCACCAGGCCGACCGGGAGCCGAGACCGGCGCCCGCGCCGAGCGCCAGCGCGACCCAGGCGAGCACGATCACGGCGAGCGCCACGTCGACCGGCGGCAGCTCGAGGGCCGGGACGGCTCCGAGCACGACCGCCAGGGGGGCCGCACAGCCGAGGGCGACCGAGGTCGCGGCGACGGCGAGCCAGCGGCCGCCGAACCGGCCGGACACGAGGGCGACCACGACGGCGAACCCGTAGACGATCGCGAGCGTGCCGACGGGCTCGACGTCGGACGCCCTGGCCAGCACCGTCGAGAGGGCCAGCGAGAGCAGGCCGATCGCGACGGCCGCCGTCGCCGTGCGCGACCGTCGAGTCCAGAGGCCCGGTCGGCTGGCGAGCGACTCGGCCAGCACGTCGGTGACGTCCGCGACCTCGGGCGGCGGGGGCGCGGCGTCCTCGCGCAGCAACCGCAGCAACTCGCCGTCGACGATGCGTTGTTCGGCGACCGACAGCGAGGTGTCGAGCTGCTCCCCCGTCGACCGGACGAGCGTCAGCGGGCGCGACACGGCGCCCGGGCGCTCGTCGAGCAGCTCCATCAGCCGCGGGATCAGACCACCGATCGGCTCGTCGGCGGGCACGACCATCTCGGCCTTGCGCGCCGTGCCGACGATGGTCAGCCGGGTGTAGTCGGTCATCGGGGCTCCGTCGTGGGGGTGGGGTCGGGGACGTCGGTCGACGCGGGAGAAGGCGACGGCGAGCCGGTGACCGGCACCGCGCCTCCTGACCCTCCGGTGGTCTGCGACTGGGTCGCGCGCTGGTCGGCCAGCACCGAGAGCACGAAGGACGTGCCGGCGCAGCCGGCGCAGGCGACCGCCGCGATGACCAGGCTCACGACCAGGCGACGCACGTTGTCGTTGACCAGTCGACGCTCGTCGAGTTCGCCGAACAGGAGGGCCGAGACCAGGCGGGCGCGGTGCGTCTTGACGGTCTCGAGCAGGACGACGTCGCGGTCCCCGCTCATGCGTCCACCACCCCAGACGGCTGCACGGTGAGGGTCCGTTCGCCGAGCTCGACGACGTATCCCGGTGCGGCCGGCCCGCGCAGACCCGCCACGAGCGGTTGGCGCGTGCCGTCCGGCGCCACGAGGGACGATCCGTTGGTCGAGCCGAGGTCGGTGACCCACAGCACGGCCCCCTCCCACGCGAAGAGGGCGTGGGTCTTGGTGAGGCTGCGGGCGAGGTCCGCCCAGGCGAAGACCGGGTGCTCCTCGCCCTCGCGGTTGACCGGGGCGCGGCCGATCAGCAGGGTCGACTCGAGGTCGAGGCGTTCGCCGCTGTCGAGCTCGAGGACGATCGACGGCGCGGTGGTCGTGGGTCGGCCCTGGCCCGTGCGCCCGAAGGTGTTCTCGTCGGGTCGTCCCGCGGCGTCGAGCGGGTCGGTCGGGTGGGGCGGCAGCGGGGCGGAGGCCGCGGCGGGCAGGGCCGGCCTCTGCACGAGCGGTGGCGACGACGTCATGGGATCGCGGCCACGCCGCAGGTCGACCGTCACCGCCTGACGACGGATGCTGAAGCGCCCGCGGCGGTCGACCCTCAGCACGGCCGGCGGACGGCCGGTCAGGTCGTCCACGGTTCGCAACGAGAGCAGCAGGCGGCCCACCGAGCGACCGCCGCGCACGTAGAGCACGACGTCGAGCGCCACGAAGCCCACGGCGACGACCACGACGGCGACCTCGACGGGGACGGGGACGAGCGCCGCGCCGGCCGTGGCGGACGAGGCGCCCGTGGCCACGCCGACGACGAGGACGCCGAGCAGGAGGAGGGGCACTCCCCAGTCGATCGCGACCGCGCTGCGACGCCTCGACGGGGTCGCCGTCTGCACGCCCGCGAGCAGACCCGAGTAGGTGCCGATGGCGCTGCCGGTGGCCGCCGAGACGATCCGCACGCCGCACCAGAAGCACCAGGTCGCGCCCGCACCGAGCGGCTGACCGCAGCGTCCGCAGCTTCGCGCGCCCACCAGTGCGCCCACGGTTCCGCCTCTCGCCTGCGGGGTCCGGACCAGGTCGTCGAGGCCGACGAAGAGCGACCGCCCGCGTCCCCGGAGCGCACGATCGGCCCCAGGCTAGCCGACCCCGCGTCCCCCGGTGAGACACCCGTTCCGGGGTCGACACCCACCTGTCCCCCGCCCTGGTCCCCCGACATGTACCCCGCGAACGGGTGGCGATCGAGACGTAATCGTGATTTCCTCATGAGTCGACCCGTGACGGGTCGCCATCAGATCGAAGCAAGGGGAGAACGACATGATGAAGTTCGCCATGGGGAGCGAGACCCTCACGCAACTGAGCCAGAAGACGAGCGGGGCCGGCGACGACCTCGGCGCGCTCGTGCGCCAGCTCGCCGACGCGGCCGCGCCGCTCGAAGGCCGCTTCAACGGAGCCGGCCGCGCCGCCTTCGACCGCTTCAAGGGCGAGGTCGACGGCATCTCCGTCGAGCTCAACGCCGCCCTGTCGTCGGTGCTGACCGGCATCACGGGCCAGAACCGTGCCTTCGTCGAGGGTGAGCAGCAGATCGCCGACGAGACCACCTCGGCCCAGTCCGGTGCCGGATTCGAGAGCGCCCGCTTCGGCGGATCGCGCGCATAAGGGGGAACGACCATGGCCAACGCAACCGACCGCCGCGACTTCGACCTCGGAGCCTCGGGCAACGCCCAGGACAACTTCAACGCCGTCGCCAGCCGCCTCGAGGCGCTCATCACGCAGCGCGACTCCGACGTCAAGACCGCCATGGCGGACTACCAGGCCGACGGCTCCAGCGAGGAGTACGCGGGCAAGGAGCAGCGCTGGAACCGCGTCGCCACCGAGGTGCGCACGATCATCAACACGCTCCGCCAGTCGCTCGCGTCGAACGACGAGTCGGCCCAGACCGCCATGCAGCGGGCCAAGGCCGCCGTCGACGGCATCTAGGCCCGGCCCGTGAGCGACTCACGGGCGACGACCCTGCCCCACCCGCTCGCCGACGCGAGCGGGCCGGGGTGGATCGCGACGATCAGCACCGCCCCCGTCGTCGGCCTGACCTCGGGGCGGCAGGCCCTGCTCACCGACGCGACCCGCGCCGGCGTCCGCGTCGTCGTCGTCACCCACGACGACGCCCGCCTCAGCTGGGCGCTCTACCAGGCCCTGCGCCTCGTCGCCGGGGCCTGGCTGGTGCGGGACGCCGACGGCCACCTGCGCCACGCCATCGGCGGTGCCCGGGTGGCGTCGTACGACGAGGCCCTGCTCGATCCCCTCGGCGACCCGGTCGACGGATCGGCGCGGGCGACCGCGCCCGCCGACGAGTTCGCCCTCCTGCCCCAGCCGGCGGTCGAGACGACGCGTCCGTGGCTGCAGTTCTCCGTGGCCGTGCACCACGCGGCGAGGGCGGAGGCCCTGACCGGCACGACGACGGAGGCGCTGGTCACCGCCGTCGCGGGCGTCGCGCCCACCGTGTGGGGCACCTCCGAACCCCCCGCCACCGTCTGGGACCGCGGTCGCATCACGGCCCTGGCCCGGGCCCGCATGCCGCGGGACTCCCGCGTGCACGTCGCCGGCTCCGCGCCCGACGGCACGGTCTGGACCGGCACGATCCGCATCGCGCGCAGCGAGACCGGACTGACCGAGGAGACCCGGCTGCTGTTCGCGCTGCCCGAGGCGACCGGCGTCGACGACGCGGCCCGCGCCTCCTCGGCTCTGCGCAGCCTGTCCGAGAAGCAGCAGGTGCTGCTGGCGACGGCGTGGAGCCTGCGGGGCGCGGCCGACGCGACCATCACCCCCTACCGGCCGACGACGCCGCAGCCCCTGGCCGCGGTGGTCGGCGCGCGGGCCGTGCGGCGCCTGGGTCTCGACGCGGCCTCCTTCGCCGCCGAGCACGGCGGGACCACGACCGGCAACGCCCGCACCCCCTCGCTCGTCGTGCCGTTCGGTGCCGACGCGACCCGGTGGCAGCGCTTCGCGGCGGCCCTCGACGCGATCGGCCCGGGTGTCGTCGCCGACGCCCTCCTCCCCCCGGCGGTGCGCCGTGCCCCGTGAGTTCGTGATCCTCTCCGCCGAGCCCGTGACGGCCGTCGAGGTCGTGACCGCGGCCGCGGCCGTCGACGGCGGCCTCGGTGCCGGGCGCCTCTGGCAGGGCGGCGGCATCCAGATCGCGTCGGAGGAGGGCCTGGTCCTGGCCGTGCTGCGCAGCACGCAGCTCGAGGACGCCCGGGAGGCGCGGCGCGGCCTGGGGCTACCGGTCACCGACCCGGCGTCCCCCGACCGGCCCACGGGCCGAACCACCGACGGCCCGGCCACCGACCGCTGGTGGACCGAGGCCTACGGCCCCTTCGACGGGCCGCTCACCCAGGCGCTGGCCCGGCGCCTGGCCGACGACGTGCAGGGCACCCTCGTGACGACAGGAGACGACCGATGAGCTCGTGGAGCATCGAACCCGACGGCGTGGTGGCCGTCCTCACCAAGGTGCAGGGCTCGGCCGAGACGTTCGCGGGCACCTTCGCGGACGTCGAGACCGCCCAGGGCGAGCTGAACGCCGGCGTGGGCAGCGACATCCTCGTGTCGTCGGCCGTGGCCGTCGTCGACCTGATCTCGTCCGAGACGAACCGTGTGCAGGGCATCAATGCGCGCATCCTCGCCTGCGCGACCGGGGCGGGTGACGCGACGCTGGCCTACGTGAACGGCGACGAGGAGATGGCTGCGCAGACGCAGTCCGCCGCCGTGCAGGCCGCCGAGTCAGGCGACCTCAGCTTCTTCGAGGGGGGCCGCTGATGGCCACGAAGGGATCGCTGATCGAACCGGCCGAGTTCTTCGGTCTCGACATCGTGCCGGAGTCGATCGCGTCGGCGGCGGCGAGCTACAAGTCGACGGCCACCGCGGTGACGACGAACGCCGAGGCAGTGATGACCGACTGGTCGGGACTGTCGGCGTCGTACACCGCGCCCGAGGGGCCACAGCTGTTCGCCTCGATGGACCCGGTGCGCACCGATGCCGAGGCCGTCGCCGGCACGATCTCGACGGTGGCCGACCTCCTCGAGACGCTGGCCGAGGCGGTCACGGCACCCGTCGCACGCATCAAGGAGCTGGTCACCGAGGCGAACGCCTTCCGGGCCTCGGTCTCCGGCGGCGTCACCCTCGACTTCTACGACCCCGACAACCCGCTCTTCCAGGCCAGTCAGATGAGCGGTGGCGTGCCGATCATGGCCGAGGGTCAGGGCGAGACGACCATCCCCTGGAACGAGCACACGCCGTCGGTCGAGCGCAACAACGAACTGCAATCGCAGTACAACGCCGAGATCGCGAAGATCGACGCGGCCCGGGTCGAGTTCGAGAACGCCGTCAACGCCCTGCGCGACGACCTGTGCGTCGCGCCCCAGACGGCGGTGACCGGGGAGCAGCTCGACGTCGCCGAGGACAACCCGTGGGGTGCCCAGGGCAAGGGCGAGCGGTCGTGCCAGGAGTCGGTCGGCGACGGACTCGTCGAGTTCGGCACCAGCTTCGTCGAGGGCACCGTGTCGCTCGTCGGCTTCGACGCCGCGAACGGCTGGAAGCACGACTGGTCGTTCGCCGGCGAGGCCTGGACCGGCATGCTGACCGGTCTCGGTGCCCTCGCCATCACGGCGGTCTTCCCGGCAGCGCCCGCGCTGGCGAACCTGCCCGACTCGGCCGTCCCCGAGTCGCTGCGCGGCCTGCGCGACAACTACAAGCAGACGATGGACGGCATGGTCGGCGGAATCGTCGGCACGCCCGAGCAGTGGGAAGAGGACCCGGTCGCGGCCGGCACCTTCGCGGTGGCAAACGTCGCCTCGTTCTTCATCCCGGGCGCGGGCCAGGTCGGAGCGGGCCTCAAGGTCGGGTCGGGCGCGGCCCGGGCGGCGACCCTCACCGGTCGGCTGGCCGAGGTGGCGGAGGACGCGTCGCACCTGCCGAAGGGCCTGTCGCGGGTCGAGGACCTCGTCGCCGAGTTCGGCGACCACGCCGGCGGCCTGTCGAAAATCGACGACCTCGACGGTCTGTCCGACACGATGGCAGCCCTCGACCGCATGACCGACGTCGAGTTCGAGGGCTTGACCGGCGCCCTCAAGGCGGGCGAGGAGGTCGACTTCGGCTCGCTGTCGAAGCTCGAGGACTTCGCCGACTACGGCGACCTCGGTCGAGCAGCCGAGGAGGCGCGGGCCGCGTCCCCCACGCACGCCGACGCGTCCGCCCACGCGGGTGGTGGC
>Ga0265780_10010457_pt1 | contig 11054 bp, 7 predicted proteins | sample P1T30metagenome_FD_192432 | JGI IMG/M metagenome (GOLD analysis project Ga0265780, IMG submission 192432) | Plant litter microbial communities from East Loma Ridge, Irvine, California - P1 T30 | ecosystem: Environmental > Terrestrial > Plant litter > Unclassified | place: USA: California... | reverse complement strand
TGGCTGTCTGGTTGTTGGCGGCGTGGCATCCGGGACGATGTGTGCCGCCAGCCGCATCCGGTGGTACTGGAGACATGGGAATGAAGTGACTGACTCCGTGGTATCCAAATTTAGGCAGATATATTTGGACGGAGGAAATGCCCGACAAGGCGAGAATAATAGCGGGATGGGATCCTCAAGATCCACCACTCAAGCATTACCAGCCTTGAAGATTGATCGTGCATATTGTGTTAAACCTAGCATCAGTGACTAGTTCTACCGAAAGCCCGGCGATTGAAGACCGCATTGGTGCACTAAAATCCCTAAAGCACAGGCACTGTGCAGCTGAGGCGGGCGAAAGATACGCACGTTTCGCGCTGGCACAGTTCTGTCCATACTCCCGCTACCTGATCGAAGAGACTATGACCGTCACGAGTCGATAACGGTGTTGATGGCTTCGAGATTTGCGAGATCTACATCGGAAGTCACCATGTTGCCTTAATCCGGAAAATTCTAGATCTCGCCTTGTTTGCGATTGATTGAGCTGATCTGGGGAACTCCTTATTAGCGGCCGCTATAGGGGCGAGTCATTGGTGAGGTGCCTGAAAGTGCAACGTTGCTGTCCAAGCTCTCGTGATCGGCTCCAGGGTCACCGGGCCTAATCTCGTCTGGGCACGGCCCGAATGCATCAAGTTCGATCGTCTTTTCCATCAATCCTCGTTCTTTGTTATTGTGTCTGGTTCCGCAAGATCTTGCAGATCCCATGGTAGAGACGACTCCACTGACACGCGAGCAACTGCCACACTGCAGCACCGGTGTAGCATCACAATGGCCTTCTTCGCAGCCTAGTTGCGCACCATGCTTCATGCATATGCACCACAAGCCAACGTACCAAAGTGATGATAGCGGCCCTATCTTGGCTCCTGATCACCCCTTCTCACGACTGGCAGATCAATGTAAAAATGAAGCCGATAGAGTCGAAGTCTCATCGCACAGGAGGTGCTCAATGGGCCGTGAAGACATCACCTGGGCACTAATGCTGCCTAAGGCTGCCTGGCCCGTGAAGTAACATCTACGGCCGAGCTAGTACCAGCGCCCTGAAGCAGTACGGGACGTAGTTGTCTTTTCGAACCTTGACATCGAACCCAGGTCAACTTTCAGTGCTGAACGGCCAACGCTGCAAGCTCAGTCAGCTCATTTTCGAGATCAAATGGTCAATGTGTACACACAAAAGTGCATGCAAACCCATTAGCGAAAGTCAGTATAGTGCTGGGAAGCCATTTGCAGCCTTCGGCGTGCCCGATACATCCTCATTGGTCCCTTCATCAGACCCTTGCTGGAATGTACTGACAGGATACGCTCGATTCGAATCTGCCTGCCGAGCTAGAAATTGTTTTGAGGGTCTTCTCGAGCTTCTAAAGCTTCCGTAGCGCCCGGGTATAGGGTCGCAGATACCTAGATGTGAGGATGTCAAGGCCTGAATCATGTCAGAGCTATGTTGAGCTACCTCAACACATGTCAGACTAATATTTAACCTACTTTAACACTTGTCTGTTATAATGTTAGTTATAAGATGTTCACATCTTTATATCCATGACTCTGCATTGCGCGTTACAAGGTTGGTTCTCTACGAGGTAACTCAACTAAAAACGGCCGATGGCTTACGGAGCGAGAGCCGCAAACAGGGGAACCCAACACAGCCCTGATTAGTTCTATCTCTGCTGAGCTTAGCGACGTTTCATGAACAGGTCAGTCCATGACGGAAGATGCAAGTGGTGCCATTTTAGATTCTCACGCCTTGGGCAGCGAATGACTGCGGCCCGCTTCTTGATCTGAGCTGTGGATTGAACAGATCTTTTTACTTGTGTCACAAATAGAACACCACAGGAAGTGTCCGGCCGTCCACCGCGCACGACTGGCTGAACAAATGCGAGGGGTGGAAGCCTTTTCCCTTCTAGGGCTATTGCTTAATTGCGGCAGATCGCGCACGTCAAAAACATGGGGTTTGCGTCTATCAAACTGTGTTCCCGTTTATTGATATAATCAGCCCTAGCGTTCCCAATGGCGCCACACAGCTAGCTTCAAGTTATGACCATGGACTGGCATAGACAGGAGGATCGTCACCCTGCTACCTTGCGACTCGAATAAGTAAACACCCGCCAACTGCTCTTCGACAGAGCAATGTGGTTATCGACAACTTCAACATGCCTGGTGGCCTACACGCTCCGATCGAACAGTGGCTCACATGGCCTGGGCCAAATTACATCGACCCGCCCACAAAGCCCAAATATGTCCTGATAGTCGCATGCATGCTTGGTCCAATTTGTCTATCAACTTTTCTGGCACGACTATGGGTGCGATTGCGGGTTCAGAAGAACCCTGGCTGGGATGATTTCTTGATGCTGTTGTCTTGGGTAGGTGCTCTCACTACGGGAAGACTATTGCTGCTGACACTCATTGCGCACAGCTTCCTATGATGGGTTTAACTGTCGTATATCCATTAGGTAAGCAAACGCTATATCCATTTGTGATTTCTATATGCTGACGTCGAATAGTTGTCGAGACTCAATACTTCAACAGACATGTCTGGGATGTCCCAATGAACCACACCAAGACCCAGCGCCAATATGTTATGGCAATCTATATACTGTTCGCCATCACATCGGGTCTCATCAAGGCTTCTATTCTTCTTTTCTACCGACGTTTGTCACCCCGATCGGTCTCGCCAGCGTTCCGGTGGGTTCTGAGAATCTCCATTGCATTCATTGGACTTGCCACTTGTAAGTGGATCATTTATTAGCATTGCACAGCGACTAACAGACCACAGTGGGCTTTGTCTTCATAACTATCTTCACGTGCGATCCTATATCTGCGTTCTGGGATCAAACAGATTTTAAGCTCCGCGCGACCGGCAAGTACAAGTACAAATGCCTGGACGAAGGAGCTGCGATCGTTGCAAACGGAGCAATAAGTGCTCTGCAGGTATTGTTGCCCAATCCGTGCCGTCGCGCGACTGCTCGTACATAGTACCATTACTTACCACTTCCACAGGACATGATCGCCGCAACTCTGCCCGCACTTCTATGCTGGAGGCTACCCCTTAGCCCTAAGCAAAAGAAGGCGTTGTACGTCATCTTTGCCTTCAGCTACCTCGCCGTCGCTTTCGGGTGCATGAGGACGTATTACTCTTTCCGACTCTTTTTCGAAACATACGACATTACATGGGTCGCTGGGGACATCTGGTTATGGTAAGACAAGCAGGAGAACACCACTTTTCACCGTCTGACAGTGCATCAGGTCACTCCTCGAACTTAATATCGGCTGCATATGCGCAAACGCACCGGCTGTCAAGGTGCTCTACAGACACTACTTTGGCCTGGACGCGGATAAACTGATTGAAACGTCGTCGAATCCATGGGACAAGATCTCATTTTGGAGCAGAGTGACGCTGCAGAGGAAGAGGGCGGATACATCTGAGTCGCACAGTTCTCAGATAGGGATCAACCCCAAATTGGAGGAGGATAGGGGCGACTTTGAGATGGGGCACATTCAAGCGACCACGCAATTTTCTTTTGTCGTTACTCCCGCTCCGGAGCGGAAAGAACATGCAGGCATGTAAGGCTATCCAGAGCAAGATCTCAGGAGCAAAATCCATTTAAAAAGCAGACATATAATAATCAAAACCTACACGGCATTAATTCTAACTTTTCACTCCCAGCATCTTCTGATGCCGGGTTTGCAGAGCCACTTCACTTCGAGTTCTCCAGGTAGCTGAGGAAGCGAAGTTGTGTTGATGGTATGCAGATTCGTTGCGCGTAGTCAGATGGTACCTAAGCACGCAAGGTACAAGACGCGTGTCAGTCTATGGTACGCAAGACAAACACTCACCGCAGTACGTCACACATCTCAAGCCACGCGTTCGCAAGACAAGACCGCGCTGCGTCCAGCCATCCCAGGCACGATCCCGCCAAAACAGCAGACCATGCGTTTGCGTGCGATGTGTCATGCTAAACCACCCGCATCTCAACGTCGACAGGATGGCCATGTCAGCTTTGCGACTCTCGGACAGGGAAAGGGAAGGGGCGAAACAGGCATAGCCATGCGAGCGTCGCGGCGAGCTGCGGGGTGAGATAGATTACCGGCGGGAGAGAAGGGGATCTAGATTGTGTGAGATGTGGAGGAGTCGAGATCTCGCGTGATGACGACGCGCTGTTGAGGAAGCTTATGTTGGTGGAATTGCATGAGTGGGAGGGTGATGTGAGACGGTATTACGCGGCTCTCACTGGACGATGCGAGATGAGGGCTTTGAGTGCGGCGATTCACTCGCGGACACGGTGAGAAAAGACTTGGTTATAGCTGCAAGAAAAGGACGCCGAATGCGACGCCAACGCTTTGAAATAATCTACACCTGGAATGCTGATATAATATGGCTTAGTCTAATTGTACACTGCTCGTCGCCTGCACTTCCAGGTGTCGTCCACTACCCCGGACCTCTACATCCTCGTCTTCATCCTCGTCAAAATCATCCCCCATCTCCTCAGGAATGAGCACATTTTCCTCCCCATCCTCATCAACCACCGCATCCCTCATATTAATCTCGCGGGTGGGTAATTGCCCGCCATTCGCCTTGAGCGCCTCGAACTTCGCATTCTGCATGTCATACACGTATTTACCCAGATGCTCTACGCCTTCCATGACCGCTTCGCCGTCGATGTCCAGTGCGGCGGCGGGGCGCGTCGTCTCGCCGAACATTTCGTCGGTGACGAGGGAGAGCTTGTCGGGGCGTTTGAAGAGTATGTCGAAGGCGGGTTTGAGCTCGAAGACGGATTCGAAGACGGAGCGGCGGCCGAGGATGTAGAGACCTAGGCGGGCGCGGGAGAGGGCGACGGTCAAGCGCCGGATGTCGCGGAGGTAGCCGATGCTGCGGGTGCGGACTAGGGAGAGGATGATGACTGTGGGGTATTAGATGGGAAGTGTGGATGGGGAGTTGAGAGTGACTTACAGTCGTTTTGTTCACCCTGGTACTTGTCCACAGTCGCAACGATTCGCGGCATGCCTGTGAGAGGATTGCCCTTACATCTCTTCGCTAACACTTCTCCGATCAGTGCTTTTTGTCCGGCGTAGGTTGTCAAAATGGAGATCTTGTTCGCAGGGTAGCCGAGCAGTCGCATGTACTGGAAGATTGCAACTGCGTACTCAGCCTCACCCTCGTTGGCCAGCACATGAGGCGCCACCTCCTGCTCACCCTTGCCCTTGTAATCAGGAACATCAATGAACTGGTAATCGTACTTGAAACCTGCGTTGGCGATCTGGAATTCTGGAGATGAGAGCACCGAAGGCAAGTTGTCTAGCTTGGGGTAGCGCCACTTGTACAGTTCTGCAAGCGAGGCGCGCGCACGACCTTGCTGATCAAGCGCGATCGTTGGCACACCGAGACGTACAAGGCGTTGGAAGAGAGACTGCTCAAGGTTGGCATACTGCCTGAAAGCCAGATTTTGGATGACAGGCGAGTTTTGGAGATGGTCACCGACGAGGACGATGCGTTGCAATGGCAACTCTCCGTTCTGAGGGTTCTGTAGAGCAAGTGGAATGAAGTTCTCAATCTCTGTGATCTGAGCTGCTTCTTCCATGATCACGTTATCATAGTGAAAGCCCAACTCAGCAATTTCTTGTCTTCGCATAGCAGCATGCGTTGAAGTCATCGCGATGATGCGAGCTTCCTTGACCAACAAGTAATTTGCCTTGTCGCGAGGGTTGCGGAGAATCTCGAACGGACGAATGTCCTCGAGCTCTGTGAAGATCTTCTCGACATGGCGATAGCAGCCTTGTGCAGTGTCCAATGCTTGACTGCGATCTGCTGTTGGCGGGAAAAGTGGCTGAGGTGCGTTGGAGAAGTAGTCTCTGAACGGGAACTCGGCGACTATTTGTTCCACACTGGACTCTTCAGACGAGACACTGTCCCAGTATTGAGTCCAAGCGGGCTTCACGTAGACAAGATTGAAGTAATCTGCAGTCTCGCACGAGCTGCTATGGGCACCGGGCGCGCCAAAATTCCTCGCCAGACGATCGACCTCGGACAGGTAGTACTGTCCTCTTTCGAGGAAAGATTCCACTCTGCCGTGCTTACTGTAGCTGGCGTCGGTCTGAAGGTCTTCTTCGCCATGACCAAGACGCAGTAGATGTCGTTCATCGATGTCAAGCGCCACGATCTTCTGGAAAAGCTGATTCAGCGCCTGGTTGCTGTGCGCTACGAGTAGGGTCCGTTGGTCCGGAAAGTTGTGATATATATTGGATATAATCTGGGTCGCAACGTCCGTCTTTCCGGTGCCCGGGGGTCCGAGCACCACCGTCAGGCCAGGCTGCGTGCCAGAAGTAATAGCGTCAACCTGAGCAGGGGTGAACCTCACTCCGTTCAGCTTGTGTGCATCTGCAGGGTACGGCCCCATGTTCGGAGGCTTGTAGGTGGAGACATGCAGTGACTGATGCATAGGCTGTGCAACCTCGACTTGATCGCGACGCCGCTTTTTCGAAGGCTTTGCAGGCGCTATCTCTGGTTCAGCTGCAGCAGGGTACTGCACGACGTACGGAGGCCCGAATGAAGTCTGTGCTTCCTCGTGGGGTTCGATAGATTTGCCGGGCAAGGACTCGATCAGGTGCTGCCAATCCAAAAAGGTATCGCGGAAGTCTATTGAATGCAGTCGGTTATGCAGTCGCTGGTACGATGCTGATGCAGGATCACCGTAGCCTAGGAAAACTTCCTGAAGCCACGAGGGAGCTGGAATATCCGAAAGCGTCAAGCGCTTGATGGACTCCAGGATGGGAAGGAAGTTGTTTTCCCGGCCTCGCCGGCGGACAATGTGGTTCATGTGCTCGTACACGTTGGGTCGGCCCTCGGCTGTACTGTCCATGTCGTGCTGGTATTGCTTTGCGTCAATGTTGACAAGGAGTCGACGCTGGCGGGCACGAGGGGCAAAGCCATCGGTGTGGACCTGCTCGCGAAGCGGTCGGCCATTTTCATCCAGCACCTGTACGACCTGTGCGCATCTGAGCTTGTGAAGGCCTGACTCCTCAACAGAGTTCAGCCCATGGTTGGTGCCATTGCGCATGGGTACATCGTCCTGTCCCTCGATGGCGACTAGGAAAACGACATCACCTGTCTTGAGCTGCTCCCATTCTCTTCGGACCCCATACTGTAACCGGCTAACGTCCAGAACGATCTCTGCTCGCACGTAGGCCGGATGTTCGTCTCCTACTTTCGATGGTGCTACGTCAACAACAGCTGGCTTCATGATGGGCAACGACATTTTCGATATGCCACCAAACTTCGAGTTGGCACCCTTCCCTCGCGGCTTCACCCTCTTCACGACATCCTCCATGTCCTTTCGGATACCATACAAAGCTTCGGCTCGATACAGGATGAAGGATCTCCAGAGGAAGTCGCCCATTGTGAGGTACTGCAGGTTCAGCTTGGGTATGGCGAGTGGCCTGGAGCCGTCGTAGGACTCGTTCCTGAGGAAAGTCGTCTCGTACAGGATCTTCTCAGTAGGCAAGATTGGCATGTCGCGAACAGTGTCCTTGAATGTAGGTGTCTGCTCGACTAGTGAAAGCAAGGCTTCCATGTAGAACGTGCGGTCTCGGACCAAGAAGGTCGAGGCTGGGTACTCTGTCCGGAGGTCCATGAGCGCACATAGTTGTACTAGGTCGTCGTCGCTCAGCACTTGCAGGTGGCCGTTCAGCTCTTCCCTGTTCCCAATGCTACCGTAGTTCGCAAGCGCCATGAGCTGAAGTTTCTCCTGGAAAGCGGCATAGCCCGTCCGTTGTAGCTTTGCCAGAATGTCGTAGTGCTGCTGGTCGTACTCTAGCTTTGACAGCTGCTTGCCCGTCTGGTCTTCGATGGGAAAGTTTGCGAAGTGATGCAACAGGTTGAAGAGGTCCCTGAACAAGCCGTTTTCTTCATCGGTGTACAGGGGCGATAACCGGATGGCCGGCAGGAGGTTCAGATCCTTGAGTAATGTGTTGACATATCTCCTTGTTGGCAGCTGGCTCTCCAGGTCTGTCAGCAGCTCCATGAAGCGCTCGCAGTATGCCAAGTTGTCTCGAATCTCCTCCTTGGTGGTGCTGTTGTATAGCCTGTTTATGAAGTCCAGGACGAGAGAATAGAGCCACGTTCGCTCGAACCGTAATCTGGCTTGTAGCGCGTCGTCGGCAGCGTCGAATCGTTTCGATGTCGCTCTCCAGGCCTTGCGCAACATCTGGTGCTCTTCAAACTGCGCCTCCCGTACGGCGTCTGCGTGTAGGTTTTGCCATATCGATATGCCGACCAGGGGCGCGCACTCTTTTCGGACAAGACCGCTGTCTAGGGACTGGAATGCGCCAATGACGAAGGAAACGAGCTGTGTCCGGATCTTGGAGGGCTGCGCAGGGTCGACCGTCATGGAAAGAATGCGGCGGAAGAAGGACGAGAACTCGGCTGGCTTACTCGCGAAGTGCTCTGTAGGGTGTTAGTCTGCGCTCTTCACATACTTGACATGGCTCCTTACCCCAAGACGCCAGATTCTCCCTCCTCTTCACGTTGACCATGAGCGCCAGAAGCAGGTGGTGGTAGTTTGACGCATCCTCGGTAAAGCCCGGCCACAGATATCGCTCCAGCAGCTGCAGGTTCTCCAGTATGAGTAGCGACGAGTACGCAAAGTCGCCCTCCTCCAGCTTGTCCCACAGCTCTTTCTTGACCACCTCGGGCCGCACCTTGGGCGTCTTCTTCGCCGTCAACCAGTTCTTTCTCGCGACCTGCGCGAAGTGGTTCTCTCCGTGCAAGTCGGCGACGGTAGGGCGGGCGTGCAGGTTCGACGAGCCCGTCGCATTCGCAGCATTGGCGCCATTTTGGGCGCGTGACGACCCTTCCTGCTTGATTCCCTCCATGTCTCCGATTCTCTTTTCCGTTCTATCGTGTTCGGGGTTGTTGGGCAGCGCAGATGGGATGCGCGCTCATTGTTGTCGCGAGCTCGTCTGTCGCATGACGCGCCAAGAGAAAAGTTGCAGGAGCGACGAGCAGGCGCGCTGAAGGTGCTCTGGCGCTAGGCGAGGACGGCCCGCTTGGCTCTCCGACCTCACCTTGGACCAAATCGCAGCGACTCCGCAATTGAAGCACCGCCAGCACAATGTCGAGCTCACAGGACTCCGCCGTGAGGCACCAGGCTATAGTGCCGGACAAGGTCCCTACTGCTGACTATCCCGTGAGCAATTGGCCCCCCACAGCACGCGCAATGCACGCATATAGCTAACCACTGGCAGCTCATCGACAATGACCCGTATGCTCCCCACAGCTTCCACAACGCATACGAGTACTTATGGAAAGTGTAGACACTTCAAGCGGGTTATGCGATACACCCGTCCTTCTGACTGGGCCTACGGTGCTGCGGCCGGCGCCCTGAGCCCTGGGCTAATGCTGTACTGGGAGCGGGTTTCCCCCTCGTTCGTTGGCAAGGGTGGTTTCGCCCCAGTCATGCGACTGAGTGGTGCTGTTGGTCTTACTGGAATGTTTGTTTTCGCCTACTCGAGGTCCACCAGTACGTTCGCGTATATCCTGCATCCCATGGGTCCAGGGTTTTACATGGATGCAAGTGGTGCAGCAGCTGCTAAAACATGACAGGTCGCTTCTACGGCGTCCGCGAAAACCGCCGCGAGGTCGAGATGGATATGCGGGAGATGGTCGACAAGGTCAAGAAGGGCGAGTCGCTATACGGTACCTCGGAGATGACCGAGTACATGCAGGGTGTCGCACACAGGAACTCGCGATACTCAGCCACCTTTGGCCACGTGCTCTTGTGGCCCAACTTTGTCAACCACCCATACCACGGCGTTGATACCGCCAAGTACTACCGACAAGCCGAATTGGAGTTGGAGCAAGAGCGGGGTGCGAAGTCGACATGAAGAGAGTAGAGATCAGCAATTTTCATTACATCACGGCAGCTGTAAATAAGTGCCAGGCGCCAGACAGAATGTATCAACATGCATTTCCTTCATCTCAGAGTCTCTCGTGCATCCTATGCCAACCCACCCAGCACCTCCTCCCTCCCCAACGTCTCCATCTTATACCGACTAATCCAATCATCCCTATTAACATACCCGCCACAAATCCTCCTCTTCCCTGTAAAACTGCTGCGCCCATGCAGCACCCTCCAATTATCAAAAATCAACACCTTCCCCGGCGTCAGTTGCTCCCAGTACTCATTCTCCTTCTTTTTCAACAACCCGTCAAACTTGCGCGCCGCAGCATACCACCTCCCCGTCTCATCAATCGGCAGCTCAATCCCCGCGCGATCCGCCGTATTCCAGCGTACCCGCAACAACGCCCCCGTCGCGCTATCATGCTCCAGCACCGGAAACCCACGGTACGCTTGGATACTGATCCCCTCGTTGCCCGACGCATGCGCATGCACATTCACCGTACTCAGCACGCGATACGCCTCGCGATCCGTCTCCCACAACTCCTGCGCGACTTTGAACCCGTCGACGAGCAGGGAAGCGCCGCCCTCGCCGTCGGTGTGCGAGAGGAGGTGGAAGGCCTGCAAACCCGCCGGGTCGGAGAAGTACGTGGTGTCGGTGTGTGCTTCGAGGGCGATGTTTGTGTACGCCGTGTCCTGGGAGGCGAGATCGGCGGTGAAGTCGTAGAAGCCGCCGTAGTGCGTTTCGCGGATGAATGCGATGCTTTTTAGCAGGTCTTCGGTGGGCGTGGGCGTGTCGTGCGGGACGTTGGTCACGTAGCAGAAGCCGTATTCGCGCTGGAGTGTGGGGGGTTAATATGTAGTGTATGGGGAAGGCAGGGGGACGTACGATTCGACCGAGTAGGTATTTCATACTGTAGATCTCTGAGCCGAGTTCGATGCTGGGGCCGGGGATCGTGTCTATCTCCGATGCAATGGAGGCGTCCCAGAGTTTTGGTCTTGTGGGGCTGTTAGCAAGAGATGTTGTTGAGTAGGTGTGGGCTTTCGTTTACTTCTTCCATGCCTGGCGAAATGGGCCTTTGTATTCATTTGGAAAGGCAGCGCGGACGAGGAAAGCGCGCGGGTATCTGC
>Ga0265780_10010456_pt1 | contig 11055 bp, 16 predicted proteins | sample P1T30metagenome_FD_192432 | JGI IMG/M metagenome (GOLD analysis project Ga0265780, IMG submission 192432) | Plant litter microbial communities from East Loma Ridge, Irvine, California - P1 T30 | ecosystem: Environmental > Terrestrial > Plant litter > Unclassified | place: USA: California... | reverse complement strand
TCAATAAATTGCGCCACTCGCATTCACAGCAGTAGACGATGAACGAATTTTTAATGGCTTGTGCGTCGACTCACCCAAGTGAAAGACGTCGGCCCTTTCAATACCAGATAAAACATGCACGACCCACAAGCGGACATTCGCGCGCCCTCAACCGCTTCCTAACTTCAGACATTCATTCATGTCGATTCTTTGCGGCCGCTACTGCCTGAATCGTCTGTTGGAAGGGCGCAAAACGGGTGGGGAGCGGCCGGTCAACATTCAGTGCTTCAAGGCCGTAAATGATGACGGGCAGCGATATCAATTAGATTTGGCGATCACCCTTCCGACTGTTCGAGGGGTTCCGCTACGCTGCAATCGCGCCGATTGGTTCGATTGTATGAAGCCTGAAGCCATCTGATCCCACAGCGCCCCGCGCGACGTCGATGAGATGAGCATGATGGCTAAACACGATTACCTGGCTATGGGCAGCCGCTGCGGCGAGTACACGAAGAAGCGCCGCTGCCCGACCATCATCGGCGGTGATCAGCAGATCGTCGCAGACGATTGGCAAGGATCCCGCGCCGGCGCGTCCTTCGATCGAACCCAACCGCAGGGCGAGGTATAGCTGGTCGCGCGTTCCCTCGCTGAGCGCCTCGACGCCGACCTCAGCGCCATCGGAGCACTGTGCGAAGATGATCGGACGGTCGTTATCGCCATAGCCGACAGTCAGGCCCGTAAAGGCGCCGCCCGTCACTTCCGCGAACAGTACGCCTGCCCGCGCGATCAGCGACGCCTGATTGGTTGTCCGATGCCGGCCGAGCATCCAGCGAAGCAGCGCGGTCGCGCTCGCTGCCTGGATATGATCCTCCGCTGCCTGCGCCAGTGCCGCAGTCGTCTTGAAGACCGTCTGTTGTGCATCTACCACGGCGCTGTCGCTATCGAAGCGATGGCTGCTCATCGTCAGCCAAGAGGTAGGGGTAGCTGCGCTGTCTCGATGCTGATGGGCTGATACAGCGTGTCATAGAGATGCTGGGCCACTTCCAGCGCGGCATCATCGCGAAGTGATTGCCCTTGTGCGGTCAGGGCCAGCTTGGCCCACGTGGGGGCGTCATGGATGGCAGCAGCGATGCGGTCTGGCGTGATCATCATGAGCAGAACGTATCAAGAACAAGCGACGGAAAGCAAGACAGGAAAAAGGGCCGCTGATCTTTCGATCAGCGACCCCCTCACTCACGCCTGGGACATGGGAGAATCAGGCGTAGGCGATCTTTGTAGCTCGCCGACGATAGCGAGCAGTCGCACCGATCATGCCAAAGCCCACGAGCATCATTGCCCAAGTGGCTGGCTCAGGAACGGCTGCGGTGAGGTCGGTTACGCTGAGATTGCCCGCGACATTCGTCATTCCGGCATTGGTGAAAAGAGTGAAGTTACCCGTCAGCAAAGTAGGGCTTGCGGTCGTTCCGGAGAACAACTGAGGTCCAAAATAGGAGAACGAGTTGTCAAATCCACCAAGCTCTACGGTGGTATAAAAGCGAATGCTCCTGCTCGGAGAACTTACATTCTGATTGTAATTCTGGACGAGCGTATCAAATCGGCTACCACTGACATCGGTAGCAACGGGGTTGCTGTCGACGTTAAATGAAAAGCTGGGGCGATCGGCGACGGTAGAGATGAAGTTATACAACAACGGTGCTGCCATTGCTGGTGATGCCATAACTGCCGAACCCAGCAGTGCCGCGACCAATGTGATTTTCTTCATCATCCACCCCTTTGAAGCCCAATGGCTCCGTTACGGCCTTATTGATGTAGGATGAACAGCAATGCAATCGTCTGAAACGATTACCGAATCCCGAATTGGAGCAACCCCATTCGCAACAGCACCGCCAGCATCGTAGTCGACTGCTTCGCCGTTTAGTTGCAAGGCATAAAAAAGGGCCGCTGACTGACGATCAACGACCCCACCACTCACACCCTCAAAAGGGAGGTAAATCAGGCGTAAGCGACTTTGGTAGAACGCCGGCGATAGCGAGCGGTTGCACCGATCATGCCAAAGCCGACCAGCATCATAGCCCACGTGGCGGGCTCGGGCACTGCTGCGGCGATCTGTCCGACGTTGATCGTCAGGCTATCCGCGCTCGAATTGAAAATATACGTGCCGGTGGTTAGGCCAAGAGCTGCGAGCGTAGTCGCGTTAAACGTCGCGGTTCCAACGACGGAACCGCCGGTAAAGCCCTGCTGTACGAATATACGAGGGGTAGGGAATGAGGTCGCGTTGAAGGCAAAAGAAACGCCGGAATAAGATGACGCCTCCGTAAATTCACCTGGCCCAAACGTCTGAGAGCCTGTAAAGCCTGAGTAGCCGCTGATGACTGTTAGAGCACCGGTCCCAACATATCCAACAACCGGGCGGACGCCTAGAACAGCTGTAAAATCAGACAAATAGGTCAAGCCCGTTAAGCTCAACGTCCCCGTGGTGGTCGCGACGACGTTCGCACCAGACTGGTTGATGTTCACGACCACGGCAGCAGATGCCGATTGCCCTATGAATGCAGAAATGACTGACGCGAAAATCGCAATGGTCTTTTTCATAATTGCCCCCTAGGCCGTTATGGCCCTTCAATTAAGGCCATGTTGGACCGATATTCACATAGTTCCAACCAGCTAGATCGGGACGAATCCCATCTTGGGACAAGATGTATTCGCAACGAAGCCGCCAGCCTTTCGACCGGCGGTCCCGTCATTTTGTTTTGTCTTAGCCGTAGATGTCGCCTCCCCAGACACCAGCCGTTGGGGAGTAGCGGGCGGTGCCGTTGACCTCGATGGTTGCGGCTGGGAAGTGCTGATAAGAGCCCGACCGAAAATTGAGTTGAGCGATTTCAGCCAGTTGTGATTGACCGGGGGTTGGGCGTGTCGCTGCCTGACGGTTCGACCGCGGGCGAATGTCTGGTCCGCCGCGACGGGCCGTTACACGCGGGTCCCGGAATGGCTTAGGTTGGTCGTGAGCCGACCTACAGCTGAAGAGACCCAGTTGCGGACGTTCAGCTGTCTTCGACGGCGTCCAAGAAGCGGACGCCTGTCCATCTTGGTCAAACCGCGCTCAGCGCTGGGCGCCGCGATCAACGCTTCCTTGGTCTCCTCTTCGCCGATGCCAGCTATGCCGGGTAGAAGTTGGAGGCTGCCATCGCGCATCTTGACCACGTCGCCATCGAGATCGTCAGGCGCTCCGATGTTTGGCGCTTTATCATCCTACCCCGCCGTTGGGTGGCCGAGCGCACCATCGCCTGGCTCAACCGATGCCGTAGCCTCGCCGAGGAGTGGGTGGCTTCCATCGCCTCGCGCGAAGCATGGCTCGTCATCGCTTCCATCAGACGAATAACCCGACGTATCTTTAAACTCGAATCATGAGTCATGGTCTAAGATATCTGGCATCAAACCCGGCGATGCGGGCGATCCTGTCGCGGTCGGGAAACTGGATGCACCGGCCATGTCGCGCGATGACGCCGCTTTCGGTCAACTGCTTCATCATGCGGTTCACATGCACCCCGGTAAGACCGAGGATATCGGCCATCTGTTCCTGCGTCAGTGGGACCTGATAGCTTGCCCCATCAGCCAGACCAATGGTGTCCATCCGCGCGGCAAGTTCGCAAAGCAGATGGGCAACCCGAGCGATAGCCGACCGTCGCCCGATGTTGAGCAACCACTCGCTGCTGATGGCGGCGTCAATCAGCGTCGCCATCAGGATAGCCTTGCTAACGGCCGGGCGAGCCGCGATCAGATCACGCAAGGCATCGCGCTGAACGACAGCTGCCTCGATCGGCGTCAGCGCCTGGGCGTTGTAATCCACCCGGTCGATGAACAGGCATGCCGATGAAACGGCCTCACCGGGCATCCGGATCGATACAATCTGACGGCCGCCAGCGCTGGCAGTCTTATGCTGATGGGCATAACCCGACAGCAGGACGATGTGCTCGCATGCCTGATCACCCGCCCTGGCGAGATAGTGCCCGATCTTCACTACTCGCCTGACGAAAGGCAGCCCGGCAAGCGCCCGGCGATCATCGTCGCTCAGCTCGGCATGGCGGCCAAGCTGACGAACCATTGTGTCCAGGCTCATGGCTGGCCCCCTCCCCCGCTGTTATCGTCCCGTCTGAGGGCCTTCCTGTGCCTTGTCATCATACCGACCGGAGTGGGCGCCGATGCTCTGCTTCATGTTGTTCATCAGCCCCAGCGATTTATGCAGGGTGCGTACCGGCTCCTTCTCCTCCTCGGCGCTCTCCTCTTTCACCTGCATCGCGCTTTCGATCGCTTCGAGCGCTTGCGCCTTGGTGAGCGCGCCGTTGTCCAGCAGGCTATGGATCAGGCTTTCGATCAGCAGCAGCGCCGCCTGACCCTGGGCATCGGGTTGTGGGTCACTGTCCTTTTTGAAGGACGAGTCCGCCGTCGATGTATCGTTCGTCATGCCTCAAACCGGGTTATTTGATGTTCGAGGCATGCGATTAGCAAGCACGCTCACCTCGCTTCAAGCCCGGATAGGACATATCGACTGTCCGAATTATCGCGCCATTTCCCGAGCGTGATGGGTGTCGGCCCACTTGGGAGCGAGGCAATAATGCCGCATTCATACGTGAAGTTGTTAGGCTGGCCAGGGCTGATTGAGCATATCACGCATGCCTATTGTACTCGCCTATGGCCGACCAGCTCACCAAATCCGTTTCGCTGATGCCGAGTTCGCTGACCCGGCCAGCGCAAAGCTCCAGCACCGCCGACACCGGTTCGCCTGAGGGGATCGACGCCTTGGAGAAGGGCACAGTGTTCTCTGCAATCTGCGCGATGGTACCGTCAGCGCGGACGAACAGGATGTCGAGCGAACTCGGCGTGTCCTTCATCCAGAAGCTTGTCTCACGCGGCTCACTACCGTCTGGTGGATAGGGCGCGAACAGCATTGCTGATTCAGGGACGAGATCGGTGCGAAACATCAGCCCGCGTAGCTGTTCCGCCTCCGTGCAAGCCAGCTCTGCCTGGAAGACGTGATCGCCACCTGCTCCGGTGATCTTGACCGATACAATCCGGGAACTGCCTGCAACCTTTTCAGCGCTATCCGAAGTAAACGAGGTCACTACGTTCCTCATGACACTGGCTCCACGACAACGGCAAGCGCGCCCTTCGCGGCATCAACGATGCGCGCCAGCATCGGCTGTCCGGGCTCCACCGCCTCGAGGCCACCACGTCGCAGGGTTTCAATATGGATGAATACGTCGGCGCCATCGCGGTCGCGAATAAGAAAACCGTAACCGTTCACCCGGTTGAACCATTTCACACTGGCGGGCTCGAAAGGTCCCGCGGTGTCAATCATACTCAGCGGATCAACCTTGTTCTGACGCGGATGAGGCGGTGGCTCCTCGACCATCACTTGGGACAGATCAATCGTCATGATCTGGCACACCTGAAGACCACGGCTACCCTCGATTGCCAACGCCTCAACCCGGGCACCTTCTATCAGACTGCGCCGGCCATGACCTTTCAGCACGCTGAAATGGATAAGAACGTCGCTGAGCGACGGATCGTCCGCCACGATAAAGCCAAAACCCCGCGTCGCGTCGAACCATTTGACCCTACCAGCGATAGGTATGGCCGCCGTGCCGGCGTCGCATGTCGGCTGCAACCTGTCTTCCATCGGCTACCCCTGACGGCGCCCTGCTAGCATGGTTAACCGTACTCACAAGTGCATTGATCCGAGACAATCCAGGTTTAGCTGTCAAATCCTTGATCGGTGACCAGGAGCCGCCCCTTGGCTGGCAAGCCTGCGTCGCTGCAACCGATGCCAAATGGTGGATCGATCACCGTGACCTGCCGAACGTTGATTTAATGGCAAGGATAAGACAAGCTGCTTGCGCACCTGATGCTGTGATCAATTATGCCCAAGCGTGGTATGATCACAATTCAAGTAGCCTACGCAACGAGATGCATGCTGCATTCACCATTTCTTGGATCTTCTACAACTAATAAAGATATAGTCGTTACATTTTAACTAAAATGGTTGCTCACCTATGTAGTTGCCAGCTTCGGTATAGCGACATACCATAATCTCGTCTCGCATTTCGACAGCACGGGCGCATCCCACCTTTCGAGTCGCCCGCCACATCATCTGAGTATAATGTTGAATATCTCTACCATTACCGGTAGTACTATTGTTTGGAAATTTACCCGGTTTAAAAAACCGCTTCTGTAGCAGCCAGCTGCCAACCATTGCTTCAATCGAATAACGATTTTTGGAGCCAGCCCAAAGATTCTCCCCTTCGGGTTTGCCTAGCTGCTCAGGCGCATGTTTGAAATTACCGGTAACGGCGAGACGATTGGCCCACCTTTGCGCCGATGCAGCCAAAGCTGGATCCCAACGCAATGGCGCAATGCCTAGCTCCGCACGCCCGCGATTATGAGCGGCAAGCACTCGGTCATCAAAATTGGTCGTCAACCCAGTAGCTCCCAGCACCGCCGGTGTCGCCAGCAATACCGCAACCCTCGCCACCCGACCGACTGATCGACCATCCGTCACGCGCTATCCCTTCAATGACTGCCGAAGGAATGTATCGCAGGTCAACCAATATGGGTAGGCTTCAACCCCGATGCGCCATGGTACTGACCGATCATACGGGCGCGGCATGCTACGCGTCCCTTTTTAATCGGAAGCAAACAGCAGCGGCCTGCCGGTGGATGCGAACGCATTAGCAGGTTGGTCATCCCGTATTACCAAATCCCGGCCGACTCACTGTAGCCCTGCTCGGTCGGCGGTCTGGCTGCTCTTCGCCGTTCCAATGCGTAGAGTGGCCGCTTCGTATAAGGGGTTCGGTCTAGATAAATCACGATGTCTAGTGCAACCGAATTATAGGCTGTTGCGTTCATCGCCACTAAAGAGCGTGAACTCAAAACGTTAACTAACATTCAGGATATACAATGATCATCCAAGTCGACGCAGTATTCGAAGCGGCAATATCGCTTTTCGAAGACGGCTGGGCATCGGGCGCGATGCGAGAGGACGCCTCTCCACCTAACCATATTGATCCGTCGCTTTATGACTTTTGGCATGACGGTTATGCGGCCGGCGTTGCCGACAGCATGACCATCTCGGTTCCGAACCCATCGATACATTAATTAGCTACGTGCCTGAGAGCGCTCGGTCACATGACACAAGAAGCACCATCTACTGACGTATCTCTGATTCACCAGGTAGGACGAGACTGAGGTCACGCAAAGCCGAGCCGGTATGCCCCCCGTCCCCTGCCTGAGCAGCGGTGCCGAACTGGGTATCCTCCAAGCGGAAATATATCCCGTTCTCTTCCCGGCGTGAGAAGAAGAACGGATATAGCGATCGCACGCTTGCCGCATCCCCCTGACCGGCATGTTCATCGATCTGGGTACGGATATCCGCGATCTTCAACCACATAAGCTGGGCAGGTGCATCGACGCTGGGATTGGTCTTGACTGCTCCGACCCGCTTGAAACCAAGCATCGCTTCATAAAAACGGCGATGCCGTGGATTCACCTCGATGAACAGGTCGGTGCAATTATGCCGACGCTGTCCGTAGATGAACACGATATGGAAGAGGGCAGCAAGCATCGGCTTTGACGGCATGGTCGAGTTGAATGCCAGCTTCGTCAATTCGCATACCCTGGCATTGGGAACCTGCCGGAATTGATCGATTTCCTCTTTGAAAATGCCATCGGCGGCAAGCCCGGCCGGGGAATCTACCCCCAACGTCAACGTACCAATGACGTCATCCTCAACCGAGGCAGTGAATGTGGAATGCGTCGAGCGCACCGGCACCTTGTGGTCATCACCATACCCACGCCAGGAATACATTTTGTTGATCAACATGCATGCCGAGCTACGCTGATCGTCAGTATCGGCCAGACGAACGCTGACCAGCTTTTGATGTCCACAAATGCCAGTGACGGGAAGACTGATCTCATGCAGCTTGTCAACGGTATCAACGCGCTGGTTAGAGATTGGCATCACCTGGTGATTGCGCTGCTCAGGCTGACGGTCGAGAGATAGCGACATATCCGAACCCCTTGAGATCGTGATACTTCCCACCACCTGCAGCTGGCATAGCCTTCAACCATTCATAAGCTATCCGCTACCGGATGTAGGAAAGTATTAATTACGTTTTGTAAGCGTGTAGCTTGCCTAGATCATTTCCTGACACGGCAAATCTGCGCCTGAAATAATCATCATCCGGTTAATACGCCAAACCGAACAACAATTATTCTAAGTTAATCTACCGTTTTCCACTATCGCAAGCGCGGCTTGATACATCCAAGCCGCCGGAAACGCAGAGCAGCTAAAGGTTTGAATTACTATCGGTGGCAGCAGAATAGTCGACAGACCGTGCGATGGACGGGCCAAAGATGCTGCGTTGCGGGATCGAACGACCAGCTTGGCCGTTCTCGCCTATTGGAACAGGCCCAGATGCTCGTTCCACGGTCGCTTCCCCAAGCCGTCACATAAGCGCGCGGTGCGGCGGGGAATCCCCACCCTAACTCCTTCCAGCCCTAGTTGGGCGACATGCCCTAAGCGATTTGCCTGGCCGACAAATCCAAACCAATTGCCACGACAATTGACCTGTTTATCTCTCAGAAAAATTTGTTAAGACCGCATTAACCATATGGCATGGCTCACGATATTCGCGTAACCTTGTGCCGCACTGCAGCATGACCATTTTTAAGGAATTCCACATGAAGCGACTGATTGTCTCGACCCTTGCGGTTGCCACGATGACCCTGGCCGCACCCGCAGCATATGCAGCGACCTTCCCCGTCGGTGGCACGAACTTCACCGCAACCCCGGGTCCGAATGGCACCTTCGCTGGCGCGTTCTTCAACACCGGTATCGCTGCTGGAGAATTCTCCGACACCTTCACCTTCACGCTTCCGACCAACGGTTTTGGCAGCGGCACGGTGACGACGAGCGCAACGGAATTTGGATCGCCTAACGACCTCGATTTCACTTCGGTGTTCGTCAACGGCGTCGCTGCTGGCATTACTCGTACCGAAGGCGGCCTTTTCGAGGTGGCGTTCACCAACAACATTCCGGTCTTTGCTGGCGTGCTGAACACGATCGTCGTGAACGGTGTTTCGCGCGGCGGTGGTGCTTATGGTGGCCAGGCGTCGTTTATCGCAGCCATTCCCGAAGCTACCACCTGGGCAATGATGCTGGTTGGCTTTGGCATGATTGGTGCTGCTACGCGATACCGCCGTCGTGCAACGAATGTGCGCTTTGCATAACATTCGCCTTTAAAACGGTTAATAGACCCGCCAATATTATAATTGGCGGGTCTTTTTCTGTCAAACGCGATCGGTTTTGCCATCAGCGTTGAAGAACTCAATATATATTATCTGTAATCCTAACGAATAAGTTACAATATTTTCAATATTCACAAAGACGATTTTGTTATATTGAATTGGTACTTTTTGTTATTTGCATAAAAGAAATCAATAAAGTTTATACTTGAGGTATTTAATTTCGATTTGTTGCATAAAGCAAACTTAACGTGAGAAAGTCTTTATTAGCAAATACTATGCAACACGGATAGTGTGTGGGGTTGCTATTTACGAGAAGCAATTGAGGACTGCGGCGCGGACTTTAAGCTCGGTAATCTGGCGATCGAAGCTGCGTGATGCGACGCGCTCGCCGAGCAGCTTGAAGCAGCGCATCTTGGTCTCGATCAGGCTGCGGCGATGGTAGCCGCTCCACTCCTTCCAGATCGTCCGACCGAGCCTTTTCATCGCACGAAGCGTTTCGTTGCGGGCATCGACGCCAGGTGCGTCCGTCGTCCATGGCTGGCCACCCCGGCGCATGGGGATGACGGCGTCGGCACCTCGCGCCGCAATCGCGGCACGACACTTACTGGTGTCATAGGCACCATCACCACCCACCCTGGTGATCCGCTCATCCGCTGGAACCTGCGCCAGCAGATTCGGCAGTGTCGATGCATCGCCAGCCGCGTTGGGCGTAACCTCGATCGTCCGGATCTCCAGTGTCTCAGCATCGATCCCGAGGTGAACCCTTCGACTGGCTCAGGACAGGCTTGCACCACTGACGGCGATAGGATGCGCCGTGCTTGCGCGTCTTCCATTCGCCTTCGCCCATCATCTTGATTCCGGTGCTGTCGACCAGCAGATGCAGGCCACCTGCACTGGCGCGGCCGCCATTCGGGACTGCCAAGGCCTTCTGCCGCCGGCATAGCGTCGTATAGTCCCGCACCGGCCAATCCAGCTTTGCCATCTTCAGCAAGTTCGCAACCCGCCCATCACCTGACGCAGCGGCAGGCCAAAGACCACCTTCAACGTCAGACAGACCACAATCGCGCTGTCCGAAAAAAAGCTTAGGCCGAGCAGGACGACCATTCGCCGCTGATAGCCACTGCATGCCTGGGTCTAGCCAAATCTCCAGCGATCCCCGCAGCTTGAAGGCTGCATTATAGTCGCTCCGGTTCGTCGTCCGGTATTTTGGCGTGGTCGGCTTTGGCATTCTTGCCACCTACCCTTCCTGACCCAGTCAGGGAAGCGTTAGGCCATTATGCAAAAAAGCCCCCTCAACCCAGCGTCAATCAATTCGTCCACGCCGCCTAGGCTTCATAGCCGCTGCGATCGCCTTTGCATCCGCCCACCCTGCCTGATCTTCCCTCGGTTTGATGGACACCGATGATAGGCTCTGCGGAGCCAGGAGGTGTTTTGATGGCAAGTACGACGAAGCGTCGGTTCACGGACGAGTTCAAGCGCGGGGCGGTGGCGCTATGGGAGTCGAGCGGTCGGATGCAGACCGAGGTGGCAGCCGAGTTGGGGATCATGCCGACAATGCTGCGTCGTTGGCAGATGGCAGCGCTGTGCCGGCAAGCCCGGCGGCGAAGCCGCCAGTATCGCCGCTGGCGTCGCCAGCGGATCAGGCGTCGGAGATCGCGCGGCTGCGGCGCGAGCTTGAGCGGGCGCGGATGGAGCGCGACATATTAAAAAAAGCCGTCGGCATCCACTCGACCATGCTCGGGACAGGCTTTGCGGAGATGCTGCGGTGAAGTTCGC
>Ga0265780_10010455_pt1 | contig 11056 bp, 8 predicted proteins | sample P1T30metagenome_FD_192432 | JGI IMG/M metagenome (GOLD analysis project Ga0265780, IMG submission 192432) | Plant litter microbial communities from East Loma Ridge, Irvine, California - P1 T30 | ecosystem: Environmental > Terrestrial > Plant litter > Unclassified | place: USA: California... | reverse complement strand
CGATGAAATGGTCGACTATATGTTGTGCACCTACGACAAAGTCCAGCGCGTGAAGAACAAGTGGAAGTGCACGCTTAAGGACGGCATCTTGACCACGAACAAGAAGGAGTAAGTTGGGTGTTGAGACCTTGAAGAGATTTTGCTAACGCTTTGGAAGATATCTGTTCCACAAAGCAAATGGTGAATTCGAATGGTGAACATTCGCCACCCATTGCTAATGCCTGTGGTAGCTGAACTCGAGTTCTAAGTCGCTCCGTGCAGCGCACGAACCCCATTCGATCGAGACGCGAGTCTAGCACGCCTGATACACGACTCACCAAGCTCGATCCCCCCTTCGCGACGACAAAGCGGCTCGGTACGAACATCGATAACGGGCATCAGATTGGATACTATGGCCTCGCGCGACATTCGAGAAAGAAGAAAACAAGAAAGAAGCTGATTCCCATGACGCATTACACAGAACTATGGAAAGGACGACTGGGCGTCCTGAGTACTCCTAGTTTACGCTATTCAAATTGATTTTGCATTCATGTCAGGACTAGAAGTTTGGCTGGTCTCACATGTCCAAGCACAGGCGTACGGGCTCCATGGCAGGATTATATTTCATCAGGTGGAGTTTTTCAGCTTGAGTAAAAGAAGGAATTGTCGAGTTCGGGGCCATGTTCACAGCAAAACGTCAGGACTTCCAAGTAAGAGGCTGCCAAACAAGGGCTCTTGGTTGCTTCATCACAGAAGAGATTGTGGATTTCATTTCCTACTCTGTTCGGGTCTGGACAGACTAGCAAATACAAGAATTAGCAAAATCGGCATATGCTGAGCTCAAGCTCCCTGTTTTCTACCAGTAGTGATGCCTATCGTACTCTCATAGCATATCGTCAGCGCCACTCTCGCCATCGCTTCCTGTGCCATTGTGCATCAGGGTCTCGTCAACGTCTGCGCCCTCAGCCTCCTCGTCATCCTCTTCCACGAGCGGGACAAAGCGAAAGTCGACGAAACTCACTTGTCCGCCTGTGGCCCCTCCAGGTCCAGTCTGAGAAGCCGACCCACTGCCTTCGACCTCAATCATGAACTGTAGACTCAACACGCCTTGGGTATCTGCTCGTATACTGACTTTAGTCGCAACGTTCATGGCGCGCGCGGCCTTTTGTATCAAGCTAAACTTGTAGGATGAGCGGAGAACAGCTTGTGGATCGCTGAGCTGAAAGGTCTCGAGCAGGTTGGTAGGTTTCTGATCTGCTGCCTCATTGTTCGTGTTGAGGTTCGTGGACGCAGGAGTGCGGTAGGCAGAGGGTTGGGGCTGATTGTTGAACTCGACGCGCGCTGAGCCTAGAGTGCCTGATGACGATAGAGCGAAGAAGGGTTTGCCGCGCACGGTTTTGGCGTACATGGTCAGCTTCTCTGGGCTTGTAGATGATAGCTCTTGTACTGCGTCATACAACCAGCTGCCTCGCATGATGATTTTCAGGGCGAGGGCTTGTCGATCAAAAGGTATTTCGTCTGTGTACTCTGGCTCGTACGTCGTGAGATCGCATTGCGTGCGTATGCTCGCCTCTGTCAAAGTGACGGCCAGTGGAGCACCGGGGCCATGATAGCTTATCCGACAAAGGTTGTTCATGCCGCCTAATATGTTGTTTCCAGTGAAGGCTGTGCTAGTGGGATATGCACCATCGCGCGCCCATGGGGGTTTGGAAGTGGAGGGGTCGGTGAGGCCAAAGATCTGGAGGGTCTCAAGGAGAGCGGGAAGAGATATTTGAAACGCGGGAGTGGTAGTAGATGTTGGGTCGAGTTCATCTTCGCTGTCGGAGTGTTGTGAGTTCGGCGGTGGGGCGGGCGCATTGAAGGTGTAGGTTGTGAAGAGAGACTTGTCGAGGAAGGCGGATGCTGTAGTCGTGTCAGATTTGGAATGTGCAAAAATACATTGTATCCAGACGCTACGTACCTTCCATGACGCTCGCCTCATCCACAGCAAGCTTCATGCCAATGTCGCTGATGTGGACATGAGCCTTGTTGGAGAAGGCGATGCAGCGGAGGAGCAGGTACAATTGTCGCGCAGAGCTTGACACTGCCGTGAGGATTGGGGGCTCTTCTTCGTCCATGGTGCTGTGTTGTGAGTGTGAGGGTACGGGCTATCGCGCAGGTAGATTCGAGAGTCTTGAACTTTTATTGGTATTCCATAAATTGTACACAGTATGCCCCTAACGCCGGATGGAGAAGTAGGAAACTAGACGTATACGCCGACTGCGCAGATCATGTAGACGGCGCCGAAGCTGTTTGCAGTCAGTGGGCGCATGTTGTAGCTGGGTTTCCGAGGCCACGTACCCGAATGCTAATGACGCGGGAACACCGAGAACGGGGAGGTTGATGAAGGAGCGGTCTGTGTGCGCATGAGTAGGGTTCGCTAGAGGGGCGTGGCTATGTCGCGTACTCAAGCCGAAGATGGTAGTCAAGATGAGAGCTGCGCGCGTTGTTAGCAGAGGTCCACTAAGCAGCAGAGCTTCCAACATACAGATGGCCAGCAGCACGAAGCCGACTGTGAACTGCGTGTTCTTTCCGACGGCAGGGCTGAAGGGCGAGGACGCAGCAGCCTCCCAGACGTCTACAAGTGGGCTCGACATGTGTGCAGGCGTGCAATTGGGCTATGTAAGTGTCTCTCTCTCGTGAAGCTGCTTTGGTGGCCTTTCGTGTTCACTCGCAGGTGATCGGCCGTGATTGGTGTGGGGCGACTAGCGCGGGAGGCGCAACTTCCCCGACATTCAGTCAACACCACGCACAGGGCTGAGAGAAGGCGCGACGGCACACAGAAGGCGCCCTACACTGCAACATGGCGGGCGCGACCGACGACAGTAAGTGCGCATGCCCTCTCCAGCTCCATGCGCGTCAACAGACGTGCATCATACCCACAAGCCCGACATGTCTCCCCGCAACGACATCCCGCAGTTGCGCGACGTGTTGGGCTATCCCACCTCTCCCCCAACTTCACCACTGCTCGCTCCTCCCCCCATACCTCGCCGACACACCCGGCAGTCTTCTTCCAACGCACGACTTCGCGAACTACAAGCTAACCCGTCTCGCGCTGAAGCTAAGCGCAAAGCGACGACCGACCCTCCCAACGGCTCTCCCAAGCGCATAAAGCAGGATCCCTCGACACCTTCTGCTGCCGACGATGCCCCCGCGCCTCCCGTGAAACGTATAGTGCCATTCCCCGAGAAGCCCGCCGTCATAGAAGAGCGCAATGGGGAGATTGAATTCAGAGTGGTCAACAATGATGGGGAGAGGGAGAGCACCATCATCTTGACAGGCTTGAAGTGTATCTTCCAGAAACAGTTGCCCAAGATGCCAAAGGACTACATTGCGCGCCTCGTCTACGACAGGACCCATCTGAGCATAGCCATCGTGAAACATCCCCTCGAGGTGGTAGGGTATGTAAAGGCTCTCGTCCCATGTCTGGCCAGACGCTGACAATACAACGTTCCAGTGGCATCACATACCGTCCCTTCGACAAAGGCCAGTTCGCCGAAATCGTCTTTTGCGCCATCTCCTCGGATCAACAGGTCAAGGGCTACGGTGCCCATCTCATGTCCCATCTCAAAGACTACGTCAAAGCCACCTCGCAGGTCATGCACTTCTTGACCTACGCCGACAACTATGCCATCGGATACTTCAAAAAACAAGGCTTCACCAAGGAGATTACCCTGGAAAAGTCAAGATGGATGGGCTACATCAAGGACTACGAAGGCGGCACCATCATGCAGTGTAGCATGGTGCCCAAGATAAGATACTTGGAAAGCGGCAGAATGCTCTTGAAGCAGAAGGAATGCGCAAACGCCAAGATTAGGGCCGTGAGCAAGAGCTACGAAGTCCACGCGCCGCCAGCGCAATGGGCAAAGGGCGAACTGAAAGCCATCGACCCCTTGACCATTCCCGCCATCAAGAACTCCGGCTGGTCACCTGTTATGGACGAACTCGCTCGCGCGCCCCGCCACGGGCCCAACTACAATGCCCTTCTCCATCTCCTCAATGACATGCAGAACAACAGCAACGCCTGGCCGTTCCAACAGCCCGTCAATAAGGATGAGGTGCTTGACTATTACGACGTCATCAAAGAGCCCATGGATCTCGCGACTATGGAAGAGAAACACGAAAAGGATCTTTATCCTACCCCCGAGGACTTTATCAGAGATGCCAAGCTCATCTTCGATAATTGCCGCAAGTACAACAATGAAAGCACGCCCTACGCAAAGGCGGCGAATCGTTTGGAAAGATATATGTGGCAGCGAATACGTGACATTCCAGAGTGGTCGGTAAGTATTCAACACTCTCGTGCCTGGCGCAGCAACGTCATGACTAACAAACTACCAGCATCTGGAAGGCGAGTTGACAGGCAAGTAAGAGGTTTGGGGTCCGATCACTCTGATTTCACCGTGCATAGGGGGCGTTTGTTATGTGGGTTATGCCAACTTGTATTATCATCATCAACAGGCTTGTTGTTTAGCGGCATTGGGTACGGTGTAAGGTGTATGGTATGGTAGTATTGGTTAAGGGTTCGGTCGGGCTGATTATACCCTTTGTCGTTACGTATTCGAATCACTTGTTCATACCCATCTCACAAGAACATGCAGTGAGATGCTGGGTGTGCAGCGTACCTGTGAACATCTCGTTCAGCAATCACATAAAGGCGCAGAGTGTGATGAAGTCCCAGACCGATGATGGAATATTGATTTATCCATGTGGCCTATCTGCTATGCGAGCAGGCCTTCCCCATTATGTCGAGCACATTCTCGATTCGTCACTGTTCACATTACAAGATATGTGACTACGTGTTTGCTCTCCGCATGAGGTTCACATCACGGGTTAGCACGCGGTAGCACCAAGCACACTTTCGCAAGGCTAGGTACGTGGGACCAGATTCTGTGATCAACCTAAACGAAAGTAGGTAGCCGTGGGCCAAATATGTTTTGTACAATCGCACAATGCTAACATGTCGTGTCCCGTAACCTTATTGTGGCGTCCGTAGTGGTTGATGTACTCGGTTGATGAGGTTTGGACAAGGCTTCGCGGTTTAGCGACGGGGTATAGTGGTCGTCTATGTGACAGCCACGACACAGAAGCGAGGGAACAAGCTTTGTGGACGGTAAGGAGGCGTGTGCAGTGCGCGCTAGGAAGTATGAGCTGCAGTGCGGTGGACGAAGAGCATGAGGATGCTAAGCTCGTTGGGATAAATCACGCGAGAGTAGCCTAAGGTCGTTCGAAGGCTGCGCTGATCGTGTTTCGAGGAACTGTGATTTGATCAAGTGCAAGCACAACAATTGGAAAGAAAGATGACTTGCCCAAAAGAAAGCGTGTGGAGCGATTCAATTCACAGCCCCTACATGGAGCTGTGCACTAGATCTGGGGGTTCCTGTTGCTGATGGGTGTACCTAAATGAGCTCCGGCAGTCCCGGATTGTGCTTCGCAAACTTACGATTACAATCGTGATCTCGCTGTGAATTGCACCTAACACCAATAGACAGGCCTTACGCAATAGCGCAGATGTATAGGCTCGTGTTTGCTTGACGTGGTGTACACACACATATATTTCACCCGTGTTTCGTCTCGGAAAGTGGAGACTCTCTCCCAGACACTGATAGGAACTGACCGAGATGACGGACAGCACGGATGCAAAAAGTAAGTGTTCCGGATTGCGAATAAGGTGCTGCATCGACCATGATCCTTCGAATCGAACATATGTAATCAGTGAATGGAGGCTCCGCGGATGGCTGTGCCTCTTAGTTGTTGGTATTCCGTGATTGTGCTCTTAGCAGACGCCACGTAGAGTATGATTAGGTACAGTAAATTGTAACCTTTCGGTTGGCCGCGGGTGGGGTGGTAAGCCTGACATGGGAGAAGTGCCGACGACTTGGCCTAGTGCAGCGTAAGACGTTAAGTTGGAGCAACGCGAAGCAGACATTTTCCCATGTGATGAGCCCTGTGAAGTAGGAATTTGGGAGGGCTGGCTTCGCAGTCCAGCTCGAAATGATGCCAGCCCACACGATGTGCTACCGCATGGAGCTGGGCCCGCTGCGGGGAAGGGACAAGGCTAGCTCCAAGGCCACCTGCGGATCTTGAACGGCATTCATTACAATGCGTCTGGCGTCCAAAAGCATGTCAGGATCGCTCGGCCAGCCAAGACAGCGGCTATCCAAAGTGTATACACAGGCGAAGTCCGCGACATGATTCGGCGCATATATCTCGATGCGTGCCCTCGTGATAAGAACCCCAGCTTCCCTCAGCTGCAGGACACCACAAGCGCGCTCGATGGTCCAGCGTCCCTAGCGTAGACCTGGTTATCGGAATGATGGTGATAGCGCTGGTCGAGACCCGTTGGTCAGATAGCATTGAGGGACACCAATCCAACACTCGCTGATGGAGGCGCACGCCGTGTGCTACCATGGCGTTCGCGCGTGTCCCGCTGCAGCGTACTGATAGGAGTGGGTTGGTCTCCTTGCGTCAGACGGAGTACCCGGTCTGATCTGCATTCCGGAGGGTCCACAAAGACAAAGTACAGGCGAAATTCAGCAACGGTTCGCAGATGCTGTCTTCGCCCCTGTGCCTGTGTAATTGCTGCGAGACCCTGGCAATTGCTTCTGCACATGACCCAGGGCAGCGGAAACGTCGACCTCGGGGAAGACGATGGAGGTCGGGTTGTCAAGGCAGAGGTGTTGCTTCGAGAACGCCACGCGAAGCCCAAAACAGAGCCTCAACCGAGGAGGGGCGCATATTCGCCGCCGCTTATCACGGACTGGGCGGGCGTTCCAGCACGTTCATCTCCGTGATTGGCGCTTGGACAGGCTATCAAGGCTGGGGAAAGATAAGAACCTGGTCCGGGTTGCAGAAGCGCGGTAGGTCGGCCGGTACTGGGTCGTGTTGACACAAGAGACAGGCGTGTGAACAGCGAGTAAGCGAGCACCAACATGAGACGGTAGATATTCCAGAAAGCGGAGACGACCGGGAGCCAATGGAACCCTGTGCTACTGTGCTCTAGCCAGTGCAAAAGAGGAAGTTGCCAAGTGACCGTCTGGAGCCCGTTCAACTGTTTGTCTGGGCCAGCGACGGTGCGATCCCTCCACTTTGGTGGTAGCGCGTGCCACGGTGCGAAAATATAATTCCGCGAGGGCCGACCTCGATATGAGAACCAACAGTTCCTCGTCGTTCAACCTCTGTTCAGGAATTGTCCTTGTGCCTATTCGTCGCCATGGCTGATATCCGCGACCAACATAACGGCTCACCAATGCCCGGTGTCGCCCGCAATGACGACCCGGCGCTAGACATTGCGCGCGAGCACCACCACGAACACGTGCACCACAGCGCGCGTGCGGCCCACCCTGACAACGTTGTCTACACCACCGGAACCACAGACGAGCCGACCAGCAAGTTGTTCCGGCCCAGTGGTCTTGACAGCGCCAGCCAATTCACGCCCATTGGTGTTGACAGCACCAACCTCCACCAGCGCCACCCTGTCAACGAGAAGCATGACATTGAGAAGGCCGGTGGCTACGACTATGAAGTCGAGAAGGCTACGCGCAGCTCTTCTGATCCCGAAATGGAGGCAGAGAAGAAGCCCTGGTACACTTCCTTCAGTGCTTTCTACCGGACGTTCAGACTGCCTGTCCACATCTTCATTGGAGCGCTCTTCACCGGGTAAGGCGCATTTTAACGTCCATCGTCTCGAGTGCTTCGGGCTAACCGTACCAGATGGTGGATTGCCAGTGTAGTCGTGCACCGCAACGACAAGAACTGGATCATTCCATTCTTGTTCTGGCTGGCCATTATGATCCGCCTGATCACTCTGCACGTTCCCATCACCATTGTCACCAAACCCATGCACTGGGTCTGGGCCAACACTGGAACGAGAATTGCCAACCTCATCCCGGAGAAGATGCGCATTCCTGCCGCTGCTTGCCTTGCCATCGCTGTCATCATTGTCGGATCATTCGCCAGCGAAGAGAGCGAGGACAACACCCGCGCAAACCGGGCCGTTTCGCTGTTCGGTCTCGCCGTCTTCATCTTCATGTTCTGGGCGACTTCCCGCAACCGCAGCAAGATTGTATGGCATACCGTCATCGTCGGTATGCTCATGCAGTTCATCATCGCGCTGTTCGTTCTCCGTACCAAGGCTGGATACGACATCTTCAACTTCATCTCTGAGCTTGCTCGCCTGCTCTTGGGTTTCGCTAGGGATGGTGTCGCTTTCTTGACCACCCCAGAGATCTCTCAGAACACGTACTTCATGTTCAGCGTCATCCCAGCCATTATCTTCTTCGTCTCGTTCGTCCAGCTCTTGTACTACTGGGGCATTCTCCAGTGGTTCATTGGCAAATTCGCCGTCTTCTTCTTCTGGTCCATGCGAGTATCCGGTGCTGAGGCCGTGGTCGCGTCTGCCTCTCCTTTCATCGGCCAGGGTGAATCTGCTATGTTGATTAAGCCCTTCGTTGCTCATCTCACCATGGCCGAGATGCACCAGGTCATGTGCTCTGGATTCGCTACCATCGCCGGTAGTGTGTTGGTGGCCTACATCGGTATGGGCCTTAACCCGCAAGCCCTGATTTCATCTTGCGTCATGAGTATCCCTGCATCGCTTGCTTTCAGTAAGCTGCGATACCCGGAGACTGAGGAGACTCTTACCGCCGGTCGCGTTGTCGTGCCCGACGACGATGAGCACAAGGCCGCCAACGCCCTCCACGCCTTTGCCAACGGTGCCTGGCTCGGTCTCAAGATCGCCGGTATGATCGTCTCTACGCTCTTGTGTATTATCGCTCTTCTCAACCTGGTCGACGGTCTGCTCACCTGGTGGGGACGCTACATCAACCTCGACGGCGATTACGACTTGACGCTCGAGCTGATCCTCGGTTACCTTTTGTACCCTGTCGCTTTCCTCCTCGGTGTATCGCGTCAAGGCAACGATCTGATTCTTGTCGCTCGTCTCATCGGTATCAAGGTCATCACCAACGAGTTCGTTGCGTTCCAATCGCTCACCGACGAGGACCCCGCGTCCCCCTACCACGACCTGAGCCCACGCTCCCGCCTTATCGCTACCTACGCTCTCTGCGGTTTCGGCAACATTGGTTCCCTGGGTACACAAATCGGTGTGCTCAGTCAGATTAGTCCTGGCCGCAGCGGTGACGTATCGCGTCTCGCAATGTCCGCTCTCATTACAGGTGTTTTCTCCACTCTGTCCAGTGCGACGGTCGCTGGTCTTGTCGTTCTAGACGGATCCAACTTTAGCTCAGGCTCGTAGGCCTGGAGCGGGAAATGTATGAAATGTTGCATTGCTGAGGAGTCGCTGTTTGGTGGTCCTAAAATATTATGTTTAGCCAGTTTTGGTGTACGAGATACCCACAGTAGTACATGGATTTGATGAAGAATCAATACTCTCACTTCAAACCTCTTTCTCAAAACTCTGACCGTGGGACGTGATGATGACTTTAAACGTGGACACGAGATGGGTTATGCACTCCGCCCTTGGACGCAGGCTCTACCTTGGCGTCGCCCTTTTACTCACGACATGTTGCCTCAATCCGGTTAGCGTCTGCAAGAAGGGCAGTCTCTCCAATATGAACGACACAACAATCTCGCTTGCGATACGGGTCAGCCTCTGCGGCGTATCGGCGACTAAGAGTATCATAGGGATAATGATATCTTCACAGTTTCCCATGCTCAAGCTTCGGGATGGGTCTTGGGCGGCTGCTGATGAGCACGTGCTGAGGCCACGACAGCGTTCGTGGACTTGAAAAAACTACGAGCTCTGATACCAATGTTTGTGCGAGGCTATTCGACCACCATATATCTCATTAGAGTCGCAAAATGCGACGATGCAAGGTCGAGGTTTACGGTGTTGATGTTTATTCCTGCTCCGCCAAGCCCGTGCCAGCTTTGTCAATGGAAAGACCGCCTGCGATACCATGACGCTCGCTCCTTCTCAAAGTCCAAGACCAGTACTCTACGCTGATCGCACACCACATGCTGAGCCAGCTATACAATGCATTAGCGACACGTCGAAGAGAAGGGTACGTTTCGCATACAAGAGCGCTAGTAGGTGCTATGCCACACCGTTGAAAGGCAAGATCGAACGCCTGCCGACCCGCACAGACCGATTGCACTCGATAATCCCCGCTGACGGCGTGATCCCAACGCGATGTGGCATCTGGGGCTGCCAATCCCGCCAGGAAGATAAGAGATGCTGAACAGCCAATGACGCGTCGCGACGGGCAACTAAGCGAGCCTGCTAAGATTGCCGCTGGAAGCTTGACGGAAGAGATGCTGGACGAGTGCTTTTTCCGTGTTCCAACGACTTTCCTGCATCTTGCCATCGAGTTTACAAACCTTCGCCTTGGTAGTTTCGACATTCATGGCTGGAAGGCTGCGAAATCGTCGGCGTTTGCCTCTCGCAATGCAATGCATTCAACGATGCGATATACAGCCGCGTTTGGACAGCCGCGAGCAGCTGCCTGAACCCAACGATCTCGAAGCCGTGCAGGCCTGCGATTGGTCGCAGCTTGGCTGTGAATAAAAGATGCCACACAAGAGTTCGCATCTTATCTGCATTGTTCCGCCGCGTTATCGGACCATACCGGGGTTGGAAGATCGTTTCCGCACATGGTGTGCATCCTCCTGTTGCCCAACCCCACGAAAGCCTGCAGAACCATGCATATGTCGAGCTGTGATCGTTGTCACCTTTAATAATTATCCGCGAATATGCACGCTAGCCCTACGGTTGGCTATACCTGCCCTATGCGTCCGGCCGATGAACGGTAATGCTCTTGCTTTATCATGGTTAAAGCCCTCTCCTAGAGGTCGTATGCCGGCAGATCATGACCGAAGCTTTCTGCAAAATCTCCCAAGCGAAGCTAAGCAGTAAGGTTAATCATATATCAACTTCCGGCATCCCTCTGACATCGCACTTTCCACTTGCCAACTGCTCGTCACCTGAGGTGTCTTTAACTCACCCAGCATGAGTACACCTCCGCCGCTAAGCCAAGGCTTTGGCTATGGCATTGTGATCGGTCTAGGCTTTGCCTTC
>Ga0265780_10010454_pt1 | contig 11057 bp, 9 predicted proteins | sample P1T30metagenome_FD_192432 | JGI IMG/M metagenome (GOLD analysis project Ga0265780, IMG submission 192432) | Plant litter microbial communities from East Loma Ridge, Irvine, California - P1 T30 | ecosystem: Environmental > Terrestrial > Plant litter > Unclassified | place: USA: California... | reverse complement strand
ACCCTCGTCGTTGACGCACTCGAAGACGTCAAAGGCCAGGAAATCGTCCTGTTCGACACCACTCACCTGACCAGCCTGTTCGACCGCATCGCGGTCGTCTCGGGCACCTCGAACCGCCAGACCAAGGCGCTGGCCGCATCGGTGCGCGACAAGGTCAAGGCCGCCGGCGGCGACGTGATCGGCATGGAAGGTGAAGATACCGGCGAATGGGTGCTGGTCGACCTGGGCGACATGATCGTCCACATCATGCAGCCGGCGATCCGCCAGTACTACCGCCTCGAAGAAATCTGGGGCGACAAGCCGGTGAAGCTGGGCGCGGCCAAGCGCAAGTCGACGCCGGAAGCGGCGGAAGCTGCCGAGTCGAAGGTCAAGTCGAAGCACCTGGCCGCCAACAAGGACGAGCCGGAAGCCAAGCCGGTCAACGAGCGCAGCCCGGCCGCACGCAAGGCCGCCGCCAAGACGACCGCTACCAAAACCGCCAAGACCGCCGCCGCCAAGAAGCCGGCCGCAGCGAAAGTCCCAACCGGCAAGACCGTGAAGGTCGCGCCGAGCAAGACCGAAGTCGCCGCCGTCGAAGCGACCAAGGCCAAGCCGCCGAAGCGTGCCGCGAAAGCCGCTGCGCCAGCCGACGCCGAGCCGGTGAAAAAGGTGATCCGCCGCGTGAAGAAGGCCGCCGAATAAGCGTCTGAATTCATGCAGCTGATTATCGCCGCGGTCGGGCACAAGATGCCGGCCTGGATCGAATCCGGGTTCGGCGAGTACACCAAGCGCATGCCGCCCGAGCTGCGCATCGTGCTCAGGGAAATCAAGCCGGTCGAGCGCTCCGGCAGCAAGACCGCGGCCACCGCCATGGCGCTCGAACGCGAGCGCATCGAGGCCGTGCTGCCGAAGGGCGTGCGCATCATCGCCCTCGACGAACGCGGCAAGGACCTGACCAGCGTCGGGCTGTCGAAGATGCTGGAAACCTGGCAGCAGGACGGCCGCGACACCGCCTTCCTGATCGGCGGCGCCGACGGGCTCGACCCGGAACTGAAGGCGCGCGCCGAAGGCCTGATCCGCATCTCCAGCATGACCCTGCCGCACGGCGTCGTGCGCGTCATGCTGGCGGAACAGCTGTACCGCGCCTGGTCGATCACCCAGAATCACCCGTATCACCGGGTCTGACGATGAAACACACCGACAAGAAAATCTACCTCGCCTCGAAAAGCCCGCGCAGGCGCGAACTGCTGCGCCAGGTTGGCGTGGAGTTCGACCTCCTGATGCTGCGCAGCGACCCGGCGCGCGGCGCGGTCGACGTCAGCGAAGACGTGCTGCCGGGTGAAGACCCGCACGTGTACGTGGCGCGGGTGGCCAAGGAAAAGGGCGCCTTCGCCTGGAACATCCTGCAGATGCGGCGCCAGCCGCTGCGGCCGGTGCTGACGGCGGATACCACCGTCACCATCGATGGCGAGATTCTGGGCAAGCCGGCCGACAATGCGGAAGCCGTCGCCATGCTGGAGCGCCTGTCGGGACGCACCCACCAGGTACTGACCTCGGTGGCGGTGCATTCGGAGCGGGTGGCCGAGCAGGTGACGCAGGTGTCGAATGTGCGCTTCGCCAAGCTCACGCCGGCGCAGATCAGGGCCTACTGCGCCACCACCGAACCCTATGACAAGGCGGGTGGCTATGGCATCCAGGGGCTGGCGGCGCTGTTCGTCGAGCATATCGAAGGCAGCCATTCGGGGATCATGGGCTTGCCCTTGTTCGAAACGGCCAACCTCCTGCGCAAAGCCGGCTACGCCGTGTAGGGTGGGCGGTCCTCCGCCCACGCGTTCAACCGGCTCATGAACGGACGCGCCGCGGCATTTCACCCGTGATTTGAACGCGTGGGCGGGGGACCGCCCATCCTACGAACTGCCGTCCCCGGCATGCACGCACCGTGTATGATGTCGCTCTGAACAATACTGCACGCCGGCCATGAACGAAGACATCCTCATCAACATCACCCCGCAGGAAACGCGCGTCGCGCTGGTTCTGCAGGGCGCCGTCCAGGAGCTGCACATCGAGCGCACCCTGACGCGTGGGTTGGCGGGGAACGTCTACCTGGGCAAGGTCGTGCGCGTCCTGCCGGGCATGCAGTCGGCCTTCATCGACATCGGCCTGGAGCGCGCCGCTTTTCTCCACGTGGCCGACATCTGGGAAGCGCGCAGTCACGACAACGGCAACGCGCCTTCCAGCCCGCCGACCCCGATCGAAAAGCTGCTGTTCGACGGCCAGGTGCTGACCGTGCAGGTCATCAAGGACCCGATCGGCACCAAGGGCGCGCGCCTGTCGACGCAAATCTCGATCGCCGGCCGCATGCTGGTCTACCTGCCGCAAGACCAGCACATCGGCATCTCGCAAAAGATCGAAAAGGAGGCCGACCGCGAACTGCTGCGCACCCGCCTCGCTAGCCTGCTGCCGAAGGACGGCAAGGGCGGCTACATCGTGCGCACCCAGGCCGAGGAAGCCTCGGACCAGGACCTGTCGGCCGACGTCGACTACCTGCGCAAGACCTGGGCCGCCATCGTCCAGGGCGCCCGCACCCGCCCGCCGACCTCCCTGCTGTATCAAGACCTGAACCTGGCCCAGCGCGTGCTGCGCGACTTCGTCCACGACGAAACCGCCACCATCCAGGTCGACTCGCGCGAAAACTTCAACATGCTGGTGGACTTCGCCCAGGTCTACACCCCGAGCGTGCTGGCGCGCCTGGCCCACTACACCGGCGAGCGTCCTCTGTTCGACCTGTACGGCGTCGAGGAAGAAATCCTGCGCGCTCTGGGCCGCCGCGTCGACCTGAAAAGCGGCGGCTACCTGATCGTCGACCAGACCGAGGCGATGACCACCATCGACGTCAACACCGGCGGCTACGTGGGCGGCCGCAACTTCGCCGACACGATCTTCAAGACCAACCTGGAAGCCGCCCACGCCATCGCGCGCCAGCTGCGCCTGCGCAACCTGGGCGGCATCATCATCCTCGACTTCATCGACATGGAGAACAACGAGCACCGAAACGCCGTGCTCGCGGAACTCAAGAAAACCCTGGCGCGCGACCGCACCAAGGTCTCGGTGAGCAGCTTCTCGGCCCTCGGCCTGGTGGAGATGACGAGGAAGCGCACCCGCGAGTCGCTCGCCCACATCCTGTGCGAGCCCTGCCCCGCCTGCAGCGGCAAGGGGCAAGTCAAAACCTCGCGCACCATCTGCTACGAGATCCTGCGCGAACTGCTGCGCGAAGCCAAGCAGTTCAACCCGCGCGAATTCCGCATCGTCGCGTCGCAGGAGGTGATCGACCTGTTTTTGGAAGAGGAATCGCAGCACCTGGCGATGCTGGGGGACTTCATCGGCAAGCGGATCTCGCTGCAGGTCGAAAAGGGCTACCACCAGGAACAGTACGATGTCATCCTGATGTAATACACGCGTTCGATTTACCGGACCGGGCTTTATGATGGGCTACCAATAGTCAAGCAAGGAAGCCATGGAAACCGAACTCAAACTGAAAGTCGGGGCGAGCGACATAGCGCTGCTGCGCGAACATCCGCTGCTCGCCGAACTGTCGAACGCCGCGCCGCGCGAGCACGAGCTCACCGATACCTATTACGACACCCCGGACCTGGACCTGTGGCGCGCGGGATTGACCCTGCGCGTGCGCCAGGACGGCGACACCTGGATCCAGACCGTCAAGACCGCCGCCAACGGCTCCAGTGCGCTGCACCAGCGCGGCGAGTGGGAATCCTCGCTCGACGGCCCGCAGCCGGCGCCGGACACCGTGGCGCGCCAGATCAAGTCGCAGCGCGTGAACAGCATCCTGCGCGCGCCGGACGTCATCGACGCGCTGCAGCCGGTATTCACCAACACGACCCGCCGCACCACCTGGGACCTTGAGCTGCCTGACGGCCTGTTGGTCGAATGCGCAATCGACAAGGGCAGCATCGAAGGCAAGGACCGCAAGGTCGACTTCGCCGAACTCGAATTGGAACTCAAGCAGGGCGACCCCGCCCGCCTGTTCGAGCTGGCCTTGAACCTGCACCAGGACGTGCCGCTGCAGCTGTCGAACGACAGCAAGGCGGCGCGCGGCTATGCGCTGCTGCGCAACGAGACGCCGCAGCCGGTCAAGGCGGTGCCGGTGGAACTCAAGCGCAAGATGCGTATGGAGGATGCGCTGCAGGTAATTAGCCTGAACTGCATGGCGCAGATCGAAGCCAACCTGCCCGGCGTGCTGGTGCAGAGCGTCGAGAGCCTGCACCAGATGCGGGTCGGCCTGCGCCGCCTGCGCGCGCTGCTCGACATGTTCGGCGAACTTGCGCCGTTGCCGGACGAGCTGCACGAGGGACTCGAATGGTTGTCGGGAGAACTCGGCACGACGCGCGACTGGGACGTGCTGGCCGAGACCACCCTGGCCGGCGTCGAGGGCATCAATGTCGAAGCGCTGCAGGCCGCGGCGCTTGAGAAGGCGCGCGCCCTGCACCGCGACATGCTGCCGACCTTGCAGTCGCCGCGCTTCACGCGCCTGGTGCTGCAGTTGAACGCTTGGCTGCACGGACGCGGCTGGCGTCCTGCCGAGGGCCTGGAGAAAGGCGATCCACTGCGCGAGCGTGCGCGCGAAGGCATGGCGCCGCTGCTGCACAAGGCCCAGCAACGCCTGAGGAAGCGCATCGACGCGCTCGACGAGCAGGATGCGCCGCAGCGCCACCGGGTGCGCATCGCCGCCAAGAAGGCGCGCTACGCGGCCGAGTTCTTCGCCGACCTGCTGCCGGGACGCGCGGTCAAGCTCTATACCAAACAGCTGTCGGCGCTGCAGGACCGGCTCGGCCACCTGAACGACCTGGCGGTGGCCGACAAGCTGCTGCCGGTGCTCGAGAACCACGGCCATTCGCACGACGCCGCCTATGCGCGCGGCTACGCGGCCGGGGTCGCGGATGCGGAGAGCCGCGGGCTGCGCCAGGCGCTCGACCGGATCGCGCGCCTGAGGCTGCAGCGGTGAGCATGGAGGCGGCGCTGCAGGAAAGCTGGACCGGCGCCTGGCGCGTGCTGGGCGCCGCCGCGCCGCCTGGACTGTATGCGCAACTGCTGGCCGCGTGGCGCGAGCCGCAGCGCCACTACCACACCCTGCAGCACCTGCAGGAGTGCCTGGCGCTGGCCGCAGAGATGCGCGCAATGATGACGCATCCGGCCGAAGTGGTGCTGGCGCTGTGGTTCCACGACGCCGTCTACGAGGTGCGGGCGCATGACAACGAAGCGCGCTCGGCCCAGTGGGCGCTTCGCGCGCTGCGCGAAGCCGGCGTGGCACGAGACGTCTGCGAACGGGTCGATGGGCTGATCATGGCGACTTGCCATGGCGCTGCCGCTACGCCAAGCATGGTGCCCGACACGGCGCTGCTGGTCGATATCGACCTAGCTATTCTCGGCGCGCCACTGGACCGCTTCATCGAGTATAAGGATCAGATCCGCACGGAATACGCCTGGGTGCCGCCGGAGGTGTTTGCCGTCAAGCGGCGGGAAGTGCTGGCCGGTTTTCTCGCGCGCGACCGCATCTACACGACCGGGACGCTGCATGATCGGCTGGAGGCGCAGGCGCGGGACAACCTGGCGCGGGCGATCTCGTAGGGTGCTCGGCTGCGCCGAGCGCGCGTTCAACCACCGTGGGAATGGACGTTTCGCCGCATTGGCCCGTGTATTTGAACGCGCGGTCGGCAGAGCCGACCACCCTACTTGGCCGCCGACGGGAAGAACAGCTGCTCCCCATCCGGCTTGAAGGCCGCGATCTTCGCCTGCCCTTCACTGGACGTCATCCAGTCGATCAGCTGCTTGGCGCCCTTGTAGTTCACGCCCTTGTGCTTGGCCGGATTGACCGCGATGATGCCGTAGGGGTTGACCATGCGCTTGTCGCCTTCGACCAGGATGGCCAGGCCGGTCCTGGCCTTGTAGGCGCCGTAGGTGGCGCGGTCGGTCAGGGTGTAGGCGCCCATCTCGGCCGCCATGTTCAGCACCTCGCCCATCCCTAAGCCCGCCGACACGTAGCTGGCGCCCGCCGGCTTGGTGCCGGCCTGCTGCCAGTAGCCCTTCTCCATCACGTCGGTGCCGGAATTGTCGCCGCGCGAGATGAAGCGCTTGCCGCTGGCGGCGATCTTCTGGAAGGCCGCGATCACGTCCTTGTTGCCCTTCACGCCGGCCGGGTCACTGCTCGGGCCGACCACGATGAAGTCGTTGTACATCACGTCGCGGCGGTCCACGCCCCAGCCATCAAGCACGAACTTGTCTTCCAGGTTGCGCGCATGCACCAGGGTGACGTCGACGTCGCCGTTCTTGCCCAGCTCCAGCGCCTTGCCGGTGCCGACCGAGATCACGTTGACCTTCATGCCGGTCTTGGCTTCGAAGGCCGGCAGCAGGGCTTTGAGCAGGCCCGAGTTCTCGGTGCTGGTGGTGGTGGACAGACGCAGCGTTTCTTGCGCCTGGGCCAGCGGGGTAGCGAGCGCAATGCTCAACAGCAGGGTGATGAAGGGTCGGCGCTGCATGTTGTTCTCCTGGTTTTGGGGTATGAAACTTCAGCGGTACTCGAGACGCCCGTCGCGCAGTTTCAGGCGATGGATGCCGGGCAGCCCGATCAGGTCGCGGTCGTGGCAGGCCATCACCACGCTGCCGCCTGCATCGAGCAGGGTGGGAATCAGGGACATCACCTGCTCGCGTGCGGGGCCGTCCAGGTTGGCGGTCGGCTCGTCCAGCAGCAGCAGGCGCGGTTGCAGTACGCGTGCGCGGGCCAGCGCCACGCGCTGCTTTTCGCCGCCCGACAGGCGCGATGGTTCGGTGTCGCGCAGGTGCTCGACGCCGGCCCAGCGCATCGCCGCCTCGACGACTGCACCAACGCTGCGGCGGCTGTCGCCCCGCGCCAGCAAGCCGTAGGCGATGTTATGAAACACGCTGGTCGAGAACATGATCGGATGCTGGTGCACGAAGACGATAGCGCGCCGCAGCGCCGCCGGGTAGGGATGCAGCGGCAGGTGTTTACCGTCGAATTCGACCGTGCAGGCGTCGCAGCGTTCCAGCCCGGCCAGCATGCGCAGCAAGGTCGACTTGCCGGCGCCGTTCACGCCGGTCAGCACGTAGCCGGTGGCGGCGTCGATGGCGAGGGTGTCGATCTCGAACAGCAGGCGCTCGCCGTGGCGCTTGCGCATGCCATGCACGGTAAGCAAGCTCATAGCCGGCCTCCTGCCGTATGCGCTTCGCCCTGCAGCAGCACCAGCGCGCCGTTCATCACCAGCGCCAGCGACACCAGCACGATGCCCAGCGCGATGCCCTGCGCGAACTCGCCCTTGCTGGTTTCGAGCGCGATCGCGGTGGTGATGGTGCGCGTCTCGCCTTCGATGTTCCCGCCCACCATCAGCGCGCAGCCCACTTCCGAGATCACTCGCCCGAAGCCGCTGATCACGGCCGCCATCACGCCGTAGCGCGCCTCGTGCAGCACGGTCGTCATCACGCGCCAGCGCGAGGCGCCGTGGGCGATGGCCGTTTCGGCATAGCGTGGGTCGGCCGCTTGCACCGCCGCCAGCGTAAACGCCAGCAGCACCGGCATGCCGATCACCATCTGGCCCAGGATCACGCCCTGCTGCGAGAACAGCCATTCCAGCCCGCCCATCGGGCCGCGGCGCGACAGCAGCAGATACAGCAGCAGGCCGATGAGGACCGTCGGCAGCGACAGCGCGGCCTGGGCCAGCCACACCGCGATGCGGCGGCCGGGGAAGCGGTGCATGGCGATGACGTAGCCGAGGAAGACCGCCGGCGGCGCGGCCAGCAGCAGGCCGAGGATGCTGGTCTTGAGCGAGACCCAGACGATGCGCCACAGGGCTTCGTCGCCCGAGAACAGCAGGGTAAAGGCGTGCGCGATGGCGTCCAGCAGCGACATCAGGCCAGCCGCGCGTCCATCGATACCGACCGTGGTGCATTCAGAGCCTCGAGCAGCTCGGGCTCGAACACCAGGCGCGCATGTCCGGCCAGCAGCAGGAAGTGTTTACCGGAGCAGCGCGCCAGCAGCGACATGCCGACCTTCTCCGCCACCATATGCCCCATCTGCGTGGTGCCGGAGCGCGACAGCAGGAAGGGAATCCCCATCTGCGCGCCCTTGATCACCATTTCGGACGTCAGGCGCCCGGTGGTGTAGAACACCTTGTCGCCGCCGGCCACGCCATCGAGCCACATCAGGCCGGCGATGGCGTCGACCGCATTGTGGCGGCCGACGTCTTCGACGAAGTAGAGCAATTCGCCGCTGTTCGAGAACAGCGCGCAGCCATGCACCGAGCCGGCCTGTTTATAAATCGATTGCTGGGTGCGGATGGTGTCGACGATGCGGTACACCACCCCTTGCCGCAGGCGCGCATCCGGCGGCAGCGCGATCTGGTCGACTTCGTCCATCAGGCCGCCGAACACCGAACCCTGGCCGCAGCCGGTGGTGACGACCTTCTTGGCCGTGCGCTCCTCGACGTCGAGGATGCCGTGGCGCGTGACCACCGCCACCGCATCGACCGACCAGTCGACCTGGATCGACACGATGTCTTCCACCGAACGCACCAGGCGCTGGTTGCGCAGATAGCCCAGCACCAGCGCTTCCGGCGCGCCGCCCAGGGTCATCAGGGTGACGATCTCGCGCTTGTCGACGTAGATCGTCAGCGGACGCTCGGCCGGAATCGCAATGGGGGATGGCCGGCCACGCTCGTCCAGCGCGCTCACCTCGTGGGTGAGGCGGGCGCTCGCTTGCGACAGTGCGGGGCGGTAGCGTGGCTGGTCCTGGTGGTTCATATTGCCGATTGTGCCATGCCGGCCAGGATTTGGCCGCCACCGTAGCTGCCCTGCGGTGCGACCTCCCCTCCCGCCATCGCCTTGACCGCGCAATATTTGAATTCCGGGATCTTGCCGAAGGGGTCGAGCGCCGCATTGGTCAGGCGGTTGATCGCCGCTTCGTAGTAGCAGAAGGGGACAAAAATCGCCCCCACCGGCGAGCTGTCGTCGGCGCGCGCCCACAAGACCACCTCGCCGCGGCGCGAGGCGATGGTGATCGCTTCGCCCGGCTTGACGTTCAAACGCTCCAGGTCCAGCGGATGCACCAGCGCCACCGGATCGGGCTCGATCGCATCGAGCACGCCGGCGCGCCGCGTCATGCTGCCGGTATGCCAGTGCTCCAGCTGGCGGCCGGTGATCAGCACCAGCGGGTAGTCGGCATCGGGCCGCTCGTCCGCGGGGATGATGTCGGCCGGGACGAAGCGCGCCCTGCCGCCTTCGCGCGGGAACAGTTCGGTGAACACCACCGGCTGGCCGACGTCGCCCTCGTTCAGGCAGGGGTACACGACCGCACCGTTTCGTTCGAGCCGCTCCCAGGTGATGCCGCCGATGCTGGGCATCATGCGGCGCATCTCGTCGAATACCTCCGCTACGCTTCCGTAGTTCCAGTCCAGGCCGAGGCGCTGCGCCATCTTCTGGATGATCCACAGGTCCTGCTTCGCTTCGCCCGGCGGGTCGATGGCCTGGCGGCCCAGCTGCACCAGGCGGTCGGTGTTGGTGAAGGTGCCGGTTTTTTCCGGGAAGGCGGATGCCGGCAGGATCACGTCGGCCAGATAGGCCGTCTCGGTGAGGAAGATGTCCTGCACCACCAGGTGTTCGAGCGCGGCCAGGGCGGCGCGCGCATGGTTGGCGTCGGGGTCGGACATGGCCGGGTTCTCGCCCATGATGTACATGCCGCGGATCTGGCCGCTTTGAATAGCGTCCATGATTTCCACCACCGTCAGGCCCGGCTTCGGATCGAGCGTGGCGTCCCACGCCTGCTCGAAACGCGCCCGCGCGGCCGGGTTGTCGACGCGCTGGTAGTCGGGCAGCATCATCGGGATCAGGCCCGCGTCCGACGCGCCCTGCACGTTGTTCTGGCCCCGTAGCGGATGCAGGCCGGTGCCGGGGCGGCCGATCTGGCCGGTCATGAGGGACAGCGCGATCAGGCAGCGCGCATTGTCGGTGCCGTGCACGTGCTGCGAGATGCCCATGCCCCACAGGATCATCGATCCGGTCGAGGTGGCGTACAGGCGCGCCACGTAGCGAATCGTGTCGGCGTCGATGCCGCAGATCGGCGCCATCGCTTCCGGGCTGTAGGCGGCGACGTTGGCTTCCAGCTCGGCGTAGCCGATGGTGCGGCTGGCGATGAAGGCTGCATCGACCAGTTTTTCGGTGACGATCACGTGCATCATCGCATTGAGCAGAGCGACGTCGGTGTCCGGCTTGAACTGCAGATAGCGGTGCGCGTGGCGCGCCAGATCCGAGCGGCGCGGGTCGAGCACGATCAGTTTGGCGCCGAGCTTCACCGCGTTCTTGATCCAGGTGGCGGCCACCGGGTGGTTCACCGTCGGGTTGGCGCCGATGATGACGATGACCTCGGCGCGCATCACATCCATCACCGGATTCGACACCGCGCCCGAGCCGATCCCTTCCAGCAGGGCCGACACCGAGGAGGCATGGCACAGGCGCGTGCAATGGTCGACGTTATTGGTCTTGAAGCCGGTGCGCACCAGCTTCTGGAACAGGTAGGCCTCTTCGTTGCTGCCCTTGGCCGAGCCGAAGCCGGCCAGCGCGGCGCCTCCATGCGCATCGCGGATGTCGGCCAGTTTGCCGCCAGCCAGCGCCAGCGCTTCTTCCCAGCTGGCCTCGCGGAACACGTCCAGCACGCGGTCCGGGTCCATGGTGAAGTCGCCGCTTTTGGGGACGCCCTCGCGGCGGATCAGCGGTGTCGTCAGGCGCTGCGGGTGGTGGGCATAGTCGAAGCCATAGCGCCCTTTCACGCACAGGCGCCCCTGGTTGGCCGGGCCCTGGCGGCCCTCGACGTAGAGGATCTTGTTGTCCTTGACCTTGTAGCTCAGCTGGCAGCCGACGCCGCAGTAGGGGCAGACCGAATCGACCTGCTTGTCCGGGATGTTCAGGGCCACGCCACGCGCCGGCATCAAGGCGCCGGTCGGGCAGGCCTGCACGCAATCGCCGCAGGCCACGCAGGTACTTGCGCCCATCGGGTCGTC
>Ga0265780_10010453_pt1 | contig 11058 bp, 14 predicted proteins | sample P1T30metagenome_FD_192432 | JGI IMG/M metagenome (GOLD analysis project Ga0265780, IMG submission 192432) | Plant litter microbial communities from East Loma Ridge, Irvine, California - P1 T30 | ecosystem: Environmental > Terrestrial > Plant litter > Unclassified | place: USA: California... | reverse complement strand
GAGGGGGTGATGAGAATGGGAAGAGTGGCTTCGAAAGCATATGAGGGGAACTACCAGCGCGGATTAAGGAGTGAAGATCGCAGTGAGTATCACGAAGGGGATATTTTCATTATGAAGAGTGCATCTTCGGAATTGTTGGTACGGATCGAGTTGTTAGGTGGGTAATGAGAAGGCTGGATTGTGTGAGCTATTGACTCGCTAATGGTTCAAGAACAAGGTGTTTATTCCGAAGAGCATATCATAGAACTTTTAAGACACTGTTGCCTACCAGCCGTTTGGAACGGTTGACATTGTCCTACGCTTCCTAAGGTGGTAAAACTTGTCAAAATCGTCAAACGTCCGCCGTGTATGCCTACCCTTGGACAGCTCCTGATGTTGATGGGCGATGACGCTGCGGAAAGGGTCGGCCACTGGCAAAGGGACGAAGCGCTGCGGCCGTCTAAGGTCGCCACGCCCCGGAACAAACAAACCGGCTTCGTCACCTACAGCCCATGAGTACCGACGGCTACCCATCGAAGTATTGCTGGTCTGCACAGACCTGTCGTAGTCAAATAAGGCATCAGCAATTGACCGGGAGCTGCTACGTGAACAATCAGAAACGTCAATGACTATGGCGGATGTCTCGTGGGAAGAGATCTCCTCGAAGCCCGCAAAAAGGGACTGGTCGATTGGAGTGGCGTCTTCATCATCCCAAAGATGCGCAAACCGAAGCATACAGCCCTCGCTGGGGCTGGCAAAGAGCATTGCTGTACACTGGGGATTCAGGCCGAGCCAGGCAGGTACTTGGTCCGCTACGGTAGCCGTATGGTCGTTCTGCTCGATACGGCCAACACAAGATCCAGAACGACGAACCAAGGAGGCGGATTCAATAGAAGATGTCCGCCGGTGACTTACAGGGCGGGCCATCGGGACGCAAATGGATGCACTAGACAAGAAATTGGGCTCAGAGGAGAGAGCGCGTCGATGGCTGACGGGACGGGCCATCGGTACGTGAACAGATTCACTGGACACGAAGTCGTAATCAACGGAGAAAGTCCGTCGACGGCTTACAGGACGAGCCATAGCAATAGCTCGATTCTCATCTTCTCCCTCGGAAGTGAAGCCAGATAATGACATACGCTTGTCGTCTTTGTCTGCGATCGGCGCGTCGGACAAGAGCCTTCGTAGTGCTTCTGCCTGAGCCTGGAGTACGCTGCTTTGATCGCGCTCACCCAAGCCTTCAGATGAGGAAGTTGACAGTGGCATACGCTCCCCAGCTTGTCGAGCCTGGGGGACAGCGACCGGTTGAGGTGTGGCAGGGACATTTTGGCGCTCTTTATTGAGGCGATCTTGGATGACGGTACCGTACTCGTACGCATCATCGTCATCTGAATCATCGCTGGAACTAGCAATGTAGTTGGTGGGGGCCAGTCCCACGGGCGGTTCACTGTCGGCTTGGTGGATTTCCAAAAACTGGAAAGATTCATGGGCCGGAACTGGTCGCCGCCCAGCTCCCTGCTTAGCCGTTGGAACAGTTTGAGCCTGTTGCTCTGTCGTTGCAGACTTGGCCACAATGGGTGATGGCATGATGCTTAAACGCACGTTGGGCGGGGAAGCCTTCACACAGTATTGGAACCCAAGATCAGGTCTTGGTGGCAAACCGGTCGTCTGGCCTGTTGCAACAGCTTTTAGGAAGGTATGAAGCTCTTCCTCTGTGACCCGACTCGATTCATCGCTAAGGGGAGCGCCCTGGCGATGCGGCTTAAGAAGACTGCGTGAGGCTCGCGGAAAGCTCTGCAGGTCGTAGATGTAGTTTCCGGACGGCAGGTCACTCAATTTATCACGACCTGGTCGGACTAGAGTGGCCGCAGGACGCCTTAACATCACCATCGGCGATTCCCTCTGCGGGTGCCTGTCCCCTAGTACTAGTGTGGACAATGCGATCCGTGTGGCTCGCACTGGAGCTTGTTGACGTGTGAACCAGCTCTTGACAGAGCCGAGACAACCACGAGTCTTCTTCACATTACGAACACCGCTTATTGGATATGATCGGGAAGCCATGTCTAGGATGATATTATGTGTGAATTTTGGGAAGGCTGAAAGACCTGAATGCTTCAATGTCAATCTCTTTGTATCGAGAATCGGATGCAAGTTTTCGTGAGGAGAGTAATGCCCACACCAACAAGATCTTCATATATTCCATGCAAACAGATCATGTTTGTCCACATGGTGGAACAGTCCACGCGAAGTTTGTGTATAATGAGTGTGGTTTGTTCACAATGTCGATTGGTGGAGAAGAACGCCTCGAGTTGTGGCATATAGATTGGAAGAGATGGTATATAGTTGTTGACATTGTGCAGAGTGACGAAAATGATACGTCTTATAAGCTACTGGCAGATTCGAAAGTCGTTGTGCGGACACATAGTCTGAGACGTCTCTGGCGTGTCTTACGCTATGTCTCAATCTCTACGGATCAGTAACATTGTGTTCTACACTCGTACAGGATCTGTGTCTGTACTCCGCTGTTCTCAAGTTCGCACACATAGCATTATGCGTTGTGTCGACTTCTTCAACAATACCGTAAGTATGTGTACTCATCTCAACTATGTTCACGTTCAATGTCTACCTAAATTGCACATTCACATTCACTATGTCGTGAGTGCGCTCCATATGATTTCTCCCACCGCCTTGTCATATAACTTTCCTGCAACTCTTAACCAGATCAAGCACAAGATCAACATCCTAAACAGAATCCTGAACGCGCAAGTCTCCACCGCAAGTCTTCACAACAATCTCATTCTGATCACAGACTAAAGTTCACTCCGATCACGGATTCTAGCAAATCAACCAACCAGATGGCGAGCAATCAGGACTTCATGGATAGAGGGCAGACCCAGGTACCAGAGAATGTCTCGGCAGATAATGGTAACTGGAACAGTCATATAGATTACGACGACTTCATTATGCTCGACGATCCTGCTTTAGATCTCTTCTTGGCTGGTCTTGATGCAGATATGATGCCTTCGCGTATCGTTCAGGCTGAACAAGATCGACTTGAAAGTCTGCGAGTTGAGAAGGAACGGGTAGAAGAAGACCGTGCTGATAAGGAACGTACTGAGAAGGATCAAACCCAGATCGGATCAGTTCACAGATTGTCAGCTCGGAAGCCTGCCACCCAAAAGCTTCCAACACTGAGAGGTCCGGTTCAACAAGGTGAGTACGACGACTGCATCAGAGAAGCCTTCTCCATTGACAACCTCAAGCAGAACCTTCTATGCCAGCCTTACATCCAGGCTCCCAGTACCGACTACCCCGACGACCGCCTGCACTACCTCGTGCAGACTCTGGCGCTGACACAACGCTTCAGTCGTCTGCGCCTCCGCTGGTGGAAGATGCCCGTGCAGAACTGGATCCCGGAGCTCAAACTCCTGCTCAAAGCCGTCAACGATCCCGCCAACGGACTAACGCTCTGGACGCCTCTCGACGAAGTGCTCACTCTCATCGAGAAGACTATTAAAGACGAAGACCTCCTCACAGCCAAGGCCCGCCAGCTCAATCGATCTAGTATGCGCTGGACAGTTTCTTTGCTCATGAAGAAGATTGTGGAGCGCAAGATAGAAGAGGTTGAGGTAGAGCTTCCCGAGCTGTTAAAGAAGAAGGGCGTGAACGCACGAAAGGCCACGAAGTATGTCGTAGACACTGTTGTTGACGATTGTGAGGATCGCGGATCATTGATGTTACGCAGTGTGCCGGGCTTCAATGAGTCGTTTCGACGGGAGAGTGTGAGTAGCAATTGGAGTTGGACAGACTAGACTGTATGAAGTTCAGTCTGATTTCCCATGAGCAGAATACAAAAGTATCCGTCAATCTATCAGTATCTAGAGTTTAATTACTTTATTCAATGGCACTCTTCAGTAATATGACAACTTTCTGCCATGAAACGCAACAGCAACAGAAAACTGTGATTCGCGAGACTTTGTCGCAGCCGATACAAACTAATCATTTTAAGAAAAACATTGCCAAGGTTACGATTTTGAATCCGCGCACAGTGCAGTCTTCCTTAGAAACAGCATGTCACTAACAAGCTAAATGCTTCGCAAAAGTGCAACACATTGTTCCATTTCGAGTTCAATGGTATTATTGGCGACAAGCTATAGATTAATGTTGCTATATACGAGTGCTATCTGGCTGGTATTGGTACACTGCCGCCGCCCACGTCCCGAGATTCTTGCAAATACTTTGAATTATCCTACTTTGGTCTTGAACATTGTCGAATTCGGTCAACTTTAGATCCACACAGCGTAGTATGTAAGGATCACTATCACGTCCTCTCACAATGTGTGTACTCGTATATAGAATTGATTCCCTGTTGCCGCACAAGAGTCAAATCGACCACATCATTCAAGAACAAAACATGCAACCTAGCTCTATACAGCCTTGCATTAGCGAGGCTTCACTTGAAAACTTCAGAATGGAGCTCAATTTCATACTCAACGACGATAATCAGGCTGGCCTTGATGAGGATGTGTGTATGAGCATCACATCTTTTGATTTCAATGATGTAAACCATACACTAGCTCGAACACCTTCACAATCAACTCCACAACAAATCCCCGAGATTGATGATCTGAAGCTCACTTCTGCGACACGCCGGTGCGTTGGATGTAAGAAGTTCGTTGACGTCAACGAATTCAAAAGTAAGATGCTGCTTCGGGGAGTAGAACGCAAGTCGCGTTATAATTGCATTTCCTGTTCTGCAAAGAGAAGCGCTTCAGCGAGAGCATGGTACATTCGATCAAGAGCCACCAAGCAGGTCGAGAGCAGCCCTTGTGAGCCCGAAGAGGAGCTTAGTCCTCTTGCAGCCATCTGCAATTCTCTGAATTTGCACGTGGACCTGCTCAACTACACCGACCTCCCGCTGGACGACACCCCCATGTCCCGCTTCACCCACGCAACAATGGTCTTCGCGCTCGCAACACGGCTTGACGTCGTCCAGAAGCGCTGGAGGCCAGTCAAACAAAAATTTAGCACACGAGCAGCAGACTTCTTCCGAGAGGTCAGCATCCTCATTGATCTGGTCAAGCGAGGCAAACTTCAACCGTGGCAGCCTTTCTCGCAGTGGCTTGAGCCATTCGAGGCGAAAACATGCAACATCTGGAACTCAAAGACGCAGCTGTACGCAACAGGGTGCGCTGGCCGAAAGTTAGATGTGTTCGGCTTGATTTGTGGGCTGTGTGAAGAGCTCGGCAACGTTGCTAACAACCAGTTGCAGTGGGCTAGGACGGAGATGGCTCAAGCTTGTGTGGAAATGGGCGTACTCAATCTCGAAACGGAGTTGGAGAAGCACATGAAGATGGTGACGGATGCTGTTTTGCAGGATTCCAGGGACAGAGGCTGTCTCCTGCTGCAAGAGGTTTTGGCCGAGAACGTGATTGGGGGCAGGAAATTTACGAAGGCTTGGATGCCAGATACTCGATTTTCAGAGTTCGGCTAGAATTGTATTTCAAACTGTACCTACAATATAGCATTCAAAAATAGACCCCTCAGCCACGAATAATGCATCCAAACTGCTTCCAAGGTACTCAGTGCCCATGTAAAGAGACCTCCATTTCCCTTAATATTTGCTAGGATTTAATTTAAATGTGATTTTATTTGCCTAACGGCCAAGCTTCTTCTTTCACTCCCACCAATTTCGCAATGAAAACGCCAGCAAGGCAGCCACGCCTTACCCATCACACTGCACCAGATCCTTTCGATACACAATGCAGTCAGTAAAGTCTGCCTCTTGGCGCTTTCACGATACTTCTAGGCACACTATCTCGTCACGTCCGCGCCTGAGGCTCGCCCTCTTGATACTTAAGGGCAACTTATCGTTCGACATTACCTTTCTCACACCACAACCTTCCATAACGACGCAACTCAAAAGAACACATCAACTTCTCGAAATAACAACCCAAACCAACGAGTATGAGCAGCCAAAGCCCTCCAGTCGAGAACCCCAAGACTAGTCCGGTCAAGCAGGCATCCGTCGCGACCGACATGGATGCACCTCCCATCCCGAACGAAACAACTGTATCGCCTCCGCCCGCACGGCAGATGCCCTGGATTATGAGCTCTACACTTCCTCAGACCACGCCTGCAGTTCCAGTTCCAGCCCCAGCGCCAGTTCCAGTTCGGACACCAGCTGCACAGCCAGTCCGAACTCGCCTGCCGATTACATTCCAGATCGACAACAACGTGCAGCCCTGGTACGAATTGCAGAACCCAGCTCAGATCCGCGGCATGAACCAAGGCCTAGCCCAATACAATCCTGCTCCTCCACAGCAGGTAGCGCCTTTCTTCCAGAAATGCGGCACGTGCCACCGCAAGCTGTCCCGGGCCCATTTCGCGGCCGAGCTGTACCAAGGCAAGATACGCCGTACGTGTGAGAAGTGTAGAGCCAAGGGCGTGACGCGCAAAGCCGCCAAAGATGCTGTGTTGAAGCCCACCAACGACGGATATCGCGTGCGGAAAACCACTGCAGTGGATGGCACGATTACGTACTGGGCGGGCACGCCAAATAGACAGGATAAGCGGAAGGCAGATTCGCCCGCCGACGATGGCCTTGGTGTGGACGAGTCGAGCGCGGGCGACGAGACTGTTACGGGTATGTCGCTGAGCGAAGTTAAGTCACTGACGACATACTCACAACCTGACAGTACCTGCAAAATCTCCGATGTAAAGAATCAGACCCGCGATTCATCAGCTCAGACTCCGCCATCACGCAACCAAGTGCGGTTTCCAAACATCGTCCTCACAGAAGCTCCGGCCCGGCCGCCAACCTCTCCTTCCTCAGCACCAGCAGAACCTAAAAACCCAGATACTGCTATCCACGGCGTATTCGTAGTCGCCAATGGGCCCCCAGATATCTTCCACTACACGCCCCCCACCGCCCCCGACACCCTCTCCTTCCACCCCGAAGACGCACTAACCCGCCTCGCACTCTCCACGCACCTCGAACAAATCCTCAACTACTTCCACTACAAGAACCGGAAGTCAATCTACGAGCGCAGGCAGTTCTTCATAAAGATGGATGAGCTGGTCGAGCTCACTGCCACAGGTAGTATCACCCCCTGGCGGCCGCTGAAAACCTGGCTCGCGCTCTACGAGGCCAGAGCCCCGGCGGTCTGGAGCGGCAGTGGTTTCGGCAGCCGGAGGCAGTATGCTTTTCACGCGTTCACGATGATCCGCGAACTTGGGAACGAGCTGGGTATTGTGGTGCGCGGCGAGATGGATACTGCAGAGAAAGATGTGCGCAAGGTGTGTAGGGCGATGGGCAGGATTGGGGGTGAGAAGGAGGTTTTGCGCTGGATTGGGCAGGTGAAGAAGCGCGTTGTGGGCGAGTGCGGGAAGCGGGGGTGTCTGATGGTGTTTTGAGTCTCGGATTGAGGCGGGAGAATGAGGCGGGGTGATGGAGACGATTAGACGTACCTGTCTGATAGTGCTAGTTGGAATGATAAATTGATTGATGTCTCATGAAATTCCTTTGATGAATAGCATGCATTTTAATTTTCTCTCACATACGAAAGACTCGCCCGCACAACTCTAGCATCTTGCCATGGAACAACAATTGTATGAATGCTGCCAGCTTTGCAATGAAACCAACACATAGGTACAATACCACCCAACCCGACTTCCACAGCCCATCGCCAGCCAACAAGGTCAGCGACTGATTGCGACGTCAAATGCTAATGAAAGAAGCTTGACCTCTTGTCCTCTGCATCAAATGCTTAGAGAAGCATCAAAGTTTCCTCCCGAAGACAAGCGAGGAGAAGAAAGGTGTGGCGGCATCGTTATCATAACTTTTGCACTACAGTCCATATTATTTAGCGACCAGGAATATACCTTCTGTCCATGAAGCAGCTCTACCTCCAGCGGAAGACTGTACATTAAATAGACGTGCTTCCCTAAGTAGTATATCGATTTGAAAAAAAGTTGTCCACTATACGGCGGAACCTGTTCACGAACAGTCGGCCCTCTCAGCCTTCTTCTTCTCCTCTTCTTCCCTCGCTTCAAATTCCGCTTGTACGTCTTTGAGACACCGCACAAGATCCTGTGGATCATTTTTGATTGATTGAATCACCATGCCGTGTTCTTTGCAGTGACAATACAGCACTGTCCACTTCCCCGCTGGCTTTTCCATGTCTTTTGGCATGGGAATCAGCTTGCCTCCCGGGCCTGTAACGAACGCATATGGTGTTTGCATGTCCACGATGCCAACAGTGAGGTTATCTTTGAATGGGTGGCCTTCAAAGATTGGCTCAAGATGAGCTGGTGCTCTTGTCAATTGAGTGGAAATGACTTTAGAAGGCATGACTTACGCGCAAGCTCGAAGAGCTTCTGTTGAAACTGTTGATCCTGAGGTACCTTGGTGGGCGACTCTGATGCGGGTGTAGACATGCTTTTCTAGCTCGGTAATTGATTAAGTGGTGCTTTGGTGTTTGGGAAACCATCTGTTAAAACAGGTCTTGCAGCAAGTATTTATATGTAGGTATTATGACTGAGCTCTCGCTCTTTGAGTCCATGTGTGGATATGTATGACTGTTGGTCGTGCAAACTAGTCCACAGGGTTGCACAACATGTGGTTATCTATGTCCCACGGCTTAAAGCCTGCATCACCACTCGCCCCACTTCACAATCACCCTACTCCACATATTGCTCTTCACTCGATGTCTCCATATACACGGCCAATCTTGTCCCTTTCGCATTCTAACGCCCGTCAATAGTATACTCACGGCACACGTTTTGGTGCCAACAACGACGTCGCGTCGCACACGCACGAACTCCCCAACATCGTCAGATTTGCCCCGGGCAATATTGACTCAGAAGGTGTACAGACACTAAACTCATCATTTGTTGCGTCGCTTCATCGAACATCTATTTACATCTGCACCTTCACAGCAAGTAATCCGATACATTGCTCTTCATTCTTCAGCGCTACCGACTCACTTCCTTCCCCCGAAATTTACCCTGAGGTAAGTAAGAAGACCATGAGTACCTCTGTCTCTTCCTCAACAGGATCTAAGATATATGCGATACTTTGACATTCACAGTAATTGTCGATGCAAAAAGTCCGCCGCGCAAAGCTCCATAGCACATGATCCATAACCCTCCCTCCCAACCATCCACTCCTCCATCGCCATCCCACAGACATACAAATCCAGGGCTGAATTCCTCCAACATCCCCCTTCTCATTTCTGCAGCTCCGATAATGTAGGGATTAAATACATGATCAATACTGTCACGCCTCGTTCAAACTGCCCACCTCTCTGCTTTCCTACCATCTCTATCCTCTTTACCTGACCTCTCTACAGCCTTCTGACTCTCGCTAAATGCCTTCGCTGCCTCCCTTATCATCACTCGATACGCCGCCTGCAGCGTAAGTCCCTCGCCCCACACGCCATACACCTTAAAATCCGTCTCGTCCTCATCGCACCCCACCAATCTCACGCGAAACCGCTGCTCTCCAAGCCCAGCGTTACACTTCTCCCACACATCTTTTGCCGCGTTGTATTTCAACGCTAGGTTCCTTGATGAAAATGCCTGGAGTTCGAGTTGCCTAGTGTTGGGCGTGGGTGAGTCGGGGAGGGTGGATTGTATTAGCCATCGATTGCGTCTGGGTAAGGGGTTAGTAGGAGAAAGAGGGGAGGGAAGAGGGGCGTGTATGGACCTTTATGGTTTCTGAGCTCGAAAGTGATTTTGTCGCCGTCGGAGGTGTAGATGCTCCTTGCAAACTTCATTGCGGACATGTGTAATTTGCAAAAGTGTTGGGCAAAGGTGTTTGAATTTATTTGCTGGGCGTGCTGTATCGAGGACGTGTGTGGTGGGAATGATTTCGGTGCGAGGGATCGGGTTTATACTTCCTCGAGACTCTATCACAGTCGTAACGCGAGAATGTAGTCACGGACTTATTAGCTCTACTGATGTTCAGAAGCTTTAATGTTACATGGCTGCTACGCCATTGATATATCACTTGCTAATACCAGGAGACAAAGAGCCATCGCATCGACTCTCCCTCACCGCAATCTTCTTCGCTCAGCATCTCCGTCTTCAAGCATTGCCCTAAGGAACTCGCTGCTCTGAACACATTCGCCCGCACATATCCCTGTAAGCTAGGAAACACTGACAGCCACCACGTTCGTGCCCCTACCTGCGTATATAGAAATTTCGACTGCGCAGTCTTGTTCCCGGACATGTCCCTTTAGATACCCTAGACGCGCAAACGATGCCCACACCCTTCCCACGACGCGCAAAACGCCCAACGACGATATTCCGCACGATGAATGCGCCACAAACAAGCACACACTTGACATGCCAACGTACCATGACTAACATACAATCCAAAAAATTTCACCTTCTCACTACCCTATCACCTAGCATTAAATCCCCTCGTCCCCTCGTCCCCTCATCCCATAGCCCTGCCCCAATACCCCTCCTCCACCCTTTCAAACATGTCCTCATACGCCTCCAATCTCGACTCTCTCGCCTCCCACTGCTCCGCAACCCGCACATTCCCCCCGCCCGCATCGCTCATCAGCAAAACAACACACCACCCGCATCCCCGCCCATCCTTGCCGTTCTGCACCACTACATCGCCTTGGTACTCGCCGGCCTGCATGACCAGCGGCATCCGGAGCGCCAGGAATTCCGCGTCGAGACCGGCGCGGGCGTCGAGGTCGTAGCGCGATTTGAGGTACCATTTGAGGGCGGCTGGATAGGGGGTTAGTAGGGAACGGGGGTGGGTAAGGGCTGGAGTGGACAAGGTACGCACTTTGGTGGGTGGTGAAAGCGTCGAGAATGTCGGGGTCCCATTCATTTGTGAAGCGGAGGCGTTGCTTGGATGCCTTGTTGGACTTTTTGTTGGCTGCCATGTTGGGCTTTTTGTTGTGTGGGTGGGGGTTGGTGGCTTGGGTTGCTAGGGGGGTGGTTTGGGGACTATTGGGAAGGTGGCGAAAACATGGTTTTATATTGTTGGTTGACTCTTTCATAGTCACTGCGATGGTGCAGTCATATACTCACGATGCGGGACAGCTACTGACA
>Ga0265780_10010452_pt1 | contig 11059 bp, 7 predicted proteins | sample P1T30metagenome_FD_192432 | JGI IMG/M metagenome (GOLD analysis project Ga0265780, IMG submission 192432) | Plant litter microbial communities from East Loma Ridge, Irvine, California - P1 T30 | ecosystem: Environmental > Terrestrial > Plant litter > Unclassified | place: USA: California... | reverse complement strand
GCGGTAAGTCGGCGTCGGTTTGCGCAGGAAGGAAATCGCACGCACGTTCGAAGCGCCTTCCAGGAACAAATCGCCGCCGGCCTGGCCATAGCCGAGCAGCGAAGGCAGGTCGCGGTTGCTGCAAGTGAGTTCCATGTTCAAGGTATCGGTCTCGACGGTAGCCGGGTCGAAGTCGATATCGACGATCGTCATCTGCGCTTCGAAGCCCGGGCTGTTGTCAAACAGCGCGTCGTCGCGCCGCATGGCCCAGTAATGACCGTTTTCCTCGGGCGTTTGCGCGTGCTTCAGCGAATAAAACGGGCGGAACTCGACGATTGCTTCGCCATGCGGCGTTTGCTTCACCAGGTTCACCGAATCGACCGCATACACCTCGTAAGCAAAGGCGCGGCGCGCATCGGCCAGCACCGGATAGCTGGCGGTGGCGTGGGTCAGGCGGATCGGCTCGCCGCGCTGGCGGAACAGATTGATCACCGGCGTACAGCCGAGCAGCAGATTGTTGGTCGACAGCGTGCCCAGGGTACGCGCGCTGTTCGAATCGGGGCGGATGCCTTGCACACCCACATGCAGGGTGAGCGATTTGCTGCCCGACGGCAGCACGGCGGCCAGGGCCGCCAGGTCGATGTCGAAGAAATTGAATTTTTCGGGAAAGCAGAAGTATTCAGTGAGCAAGCGGTAGGCCACATGCGAGCGCGCCGGGAAATCGATCAGGGCGTCGTCATCCTCGAAGCCGGCGGCGCGGACCGGAATGTCCGGCAAGGCGATCCAGCGCCCATTATTCTCGGCCTCGGCCCAGGCCGCCACGCCGCGCATGAACAGGGTGTCGCGCAGGGCTGCGCAAAACGAAGGCTCGCCATCGATGAACACGCGCAGCGGCGCCTGGCCAGCCGGCGCTGCAGCCGCCATGCCAGTCAGGCTCAAGTGGATGCAGGCACTGGCGCCGGGCGGCAGGCGCACGGCTTCCGGTGCATTGATGATGGCGTCGAAGCTGGCTGCGGCGATCACAAGCGGCGTGACCGCGACCGGATACACGGTGCGGAAAGTGCAGGGCGCGCCGCGGATCGGACGCGTGGTCAGCGCGGTGCCGCGTGGAATCACGCCTGTGCCCTGGGCGGCATTGATGTCCAGATGGGCGATCGAGCAAGAGGGAAAGGGCCGCAGGTAATGTGGATACAAGACATCAAACAACGCTTCCGTGAATTCCGGATAGTCGTCGTCGAGGCGCTTGGCAATGCGGGCATTCAGCAGGGCGAAGGATTCGATCATGCGCTCGGTGTGCGGGTCTTCGCACACTTCTCCGCTGATCAACAGGCGCCCGGCGATTTTCGGGTAGCGCTCGGCAAATTCGCGCAGGTTGCGGCGCAGGTAGCCCAGCTCGCTCTCGTAATACGGCAGTAATTGTTCCAAGTCAGGCTCCCGCAGGCGCGGCGCGGCCTGCTTTACTGATGCTGTAACTGAGGGTCGACGGTTGCAGCACGGCGTCGAAGTTCACCGATTACTGCGCAGTGCTGATCACGAGCAGGGCGGTAATCGAAAAGTTCAGGCGGTTGACCGTGTCTTCGCGCAGTTCGAGGGCGGCCTTGACGTGTTTCAGGCGCGGTTCATGGCGCGCGATCACGCTCTCGATGCAGGCGCAGATGTGGGCGCGGTCAGTCGGGCTCGACAGCGAAAGGTCAGCGAAGTCGATCAGCCCGTAGCTGACAATCGAAGCGGCGCATTCCGGATAAGGTTCGAGCAACTCGTCGGGTAGCACCGAGCGCGTGTTCAGCAGGGCTTCGAGATCGCGCGCCACCATGTCCTTCATCTCTTCAATCAGCGCGCGTTGGGTGTTACCGACACGCGTGGGCGTACCCAGCAGCCGGTCGATCAATCCAGGGGTAAAACCTTTCATCAGATCCTTTCCGGTTGGCATTTGGCCTGGAGCAAAACCGCATCTTGGCACGGCAGCCAGTGCCAACGTTTGAGCAACTTCACATGCGCAACTTCTGGCGCTTGTTATTGTCCTTTGAGGAAAGTTCGGTCCACATCAACAAATACTTGAGGGATGCCAGAATCATGAGCAGCAAAGTACTCTGGGGCGAAGGCCTCCTCTTACGTCCGCAACATTTCCAGCGCCAGGACGCCTACCACGAGCATTGCCTGAACAAGGGCATCAAGGCGGTGCACCCGTATGCCTGGGGCGTCGAACGCCTGCAGGTGGACCGTGACGCCCTGGCCAGCAATGTGTTGCACATCGTCGACCTGGCGCTGCGCTTTCAGGATGGCGAATTGGTCGATGCGCCCGGCGCCGACGTCTTGCCCGATGCGGTCGACCTCAGCCTGCTGCAACAGTCGCAGCAAAGCGTCACGTATTACGTGGCGCTGGCGGGACTGAAACCCTTCAGCGGGAATTTCGTCCAGCCTGGCCAGGCCTCGAACACGGCGCGCTTCGTGCAGGCAAACCACGAGACGCCGGATCTGTACACCGGCGCGGCCCCGGTGCAGCTGGCCTATTTGAAAAAATCGGTGCGCCTGGTGGCCGATACCGAGCCGCGTGATGCCTACACCCACTTTCCTCTGCTGCGACTGCGCCGCGCCACCACCGGCGGCTTCGAGCTCGACCCCGCCTTCGTGCCGCCCAGCCTGAGCGTGGCCGCCGCCGCGCCATTGTTCCAACAGCTGCGCCGCCTGCTCGACGCGCTGCAGGCGAAAGTCAGCGCCTTGTATGGCCACCACCGCGAGCCGAGCAAGAACGTGATCGAATTCCGCTCCGGCGACATGAGCTCGTTCTGGCTGCTGCATACGGCCAGCGCCGCCTACGCTGAACTGAGCCATCACTTCCACCATCCGGTCCTGCATCCGGAGCGGCTGTACGAGCAATTGTTGGGCGTAGCCGGGCGCTTGATGACCTTCTCGAAAAGCTGGACCCTGGCCGACTTGCCGCCCTACCTGCACAGCGACCCAGGCCCCGGCTTCAGCAAGCTGCACCAGATCATCCGCGAGCTGCTCGACACCGTGATTTCTTCAAAATACTTCGCGATCGCCCTCAGCGAAAGCCGGCCCTGCTACCACATCGGCATGCTGGACTCCGGCAAGATCGACGAAAAAACCAGCTTCTATATCGCGGTTGGCGCCGATATCCCGGCCATCGAACTGGTCGACGTGGTACCGCTGCGCTTCAAGGTTGGCGCGCCGGATGATGTCGAAAAATTCGTGCTGTCGGCCTTGCCGGGCGTGCGGCTGCAGTACACGCCGCAACTGCCGGCGGCGGTGCCTGTGCGGCCCGACACCTGCTACTTCTTGCTCGAAGCAAAAGGGCAAATGTACGAGCGCATGCTCAAGGCGCAGTCGATTTCGCTGTATGTGCCGGCCGGCATGAAGGAGCTGCGGCTGGAGTTACTTGCAGTGACTTCGTAAGAAGGAGACATCATGTCTGGACCATTCTTAAGCTCGACAACAAACCCGCCTGCGCCTCCCTCATCGCCGGCCAGCACGCCAAGGTCGACCAGCGCTGATTGCTAGCCATGACAAAGGAATCGCCATGCCCGGCAACCTGTCCGGCTCGCTGAAGGGCGGCCTGCTGGCTGCTACCGTGTTCATCGTCTGCTGGGGCGGCGCAATCTGGTATTGGCGTGGCGCCGAAGGCACACCCGGCACGGTGGAACTGGCGCTGGTGCTGCTGGCCCTGCCGCTGGCGCTGGCCGGCTCCTTGTCCTTCGGCGCCAGGCTGCTGGCGCAGCGCACGAAAGCAGCGCCAGCAGCAACGGCGAACCCGGCGCCAGCCGTGGTAGCGGCCACGACGCCATTACCGGCACTCGCCATCGTCTCGACAGCCCTGCGCTCGCCGCACGGTGCATCGGCCGAGGAGCTTGCCAACGCCCTGGCCAGCAAGCAGCCGCGGCCCGACCTGGATGCCGAGCTGGTCGATGACGCTGGGTTTCCGGTGTTGGCGGCGCGCTGCAAGGAAGCCGCCGATGCAGCCTTGCGCGACGAAGTGAGCAGCTGGCTGCTGCAGAGCGGTATGCCGGATCTGCACTGGCGCGATGAAGACTGGCGCGCGCTGGTGCTCGGCAGCGCTGTCGTTGCCGAGCTCGCCAGCCGCGCCGGTGATTTGCTGGCCGCGCAGGGCCAGCCGCCCTTGCTGCGTTTGCTGCCGCTGCTGCCCGCGGATTGGTCCAGCGCGCAGCGGCGCGCCGCCAGCCTCTGGTTCGCGCACCTGACTGCCAGCCGCGGCTGGCCGGCCGCGCAACTGACGCTGGGGCGGGAACTGGAGCTGGACGATGCCATGCCGGCTGCGGCGTCCACGCTGTTCACGGGGCTGGCACGCGACGCGGCAAACGGCGGTACGCCGCTGGCCGCGCTGATCGTTGCTTGCGCTTCGTACATCGGGCAAGAAACCGTGGACGCATGGGCCAGGGAAGGCATCCTGTTCACGTCAAACCGGCCGCAGGGCCTGGTGCCGGGGGAGGGCGCCGCCGGCTTGCTGCTGTGCGAACAGGGGCTGGCGCAAGCCCACGCGGGCAGCCTGTTCGCCCTGCTCGATCCGGCGGAGGAAGCGCTGCACGCGGCAAGTAACGCCGTAGCCACGAGCCGGCAGCGTGCCCAACCTGGCATGCTGGGTGAACTGGCGGTGGGCGCCAGCCGGCATGGCGGCGCGGCCCTGGCCGATATCGCCCTGGTCGTGGCCGATACAGGCCAACGCCAGCCATCGATGCTGGAACTGATGGGCATGGTTTCGCGCAGCCTGCCGCAGCTGGACGACGCCGAAGACGTGTTGTGCATTGGCAGCGCCAGCGGCCATTGCGGCGCGGTCCCTTTCATTACTGCCATGGCGCTGGCCCAGCATACTGCCCTGGTGCGGGCGGCGCCAGTGCTGTGCATCGCGAACGAAGCAACGCCGCGCCGCTCTGTGCAGCTGGTGCGTCCAGCTGTGGCTTGAACGCTACCCTTCCTGCTAATAACGCTTGGCACTTGCCAAATGTTGGTTTTGGAGTAACACTCGCATGGAGCGTAAGTTGCGCTTGGGAAAATACTGAAAGAGAAAAGAATGAAGAAATTCGGTTTCGCCGTGGCCGCCGTGATTGCTATTGGCGCAATGGCAACTGGTTGTACCTTTGTGGATACCGGCGAAGTTGGTCTGCGTGTGAATTTCGATAAAACGATCGAGCCGGAAGAGCGCCTTGCCGGCAGTTTCAACCAGACCTTGATCGGCAAGCTACTGACTTTCCCGGTCAAGGATGTGACGGTCGATGTGCAAAACCTCACGCCGCTTGCCGCCGACAATTCGACGATGAAGGAATTCGACATTAGCGTGATCTATAACATTACGCCTTCCTCGGTGTCTGACCTGTACGTGAACAAAAGCCGCTCCTTCCATACGGTCGATGAAACGGGCGACATCTATTTGATGCATGCCTACATCTATCAGACGGCGCGCAATGCAGTGTACAAGACGGCGCGCAAGTACGAGGCGCTGAACATGAACGACAACCGCGCCCAGATCGAACAGGAAATCCAGGAAGTGATGGTCGCAACCTTGAACGAGGAAAAGCTGAACGGCATCGTGATTTCCCAAGTACGGGTAGGCAGCATGGTACCGAGCGACGCGGTCAAGGCCAGCGCCGACAACCTGGTGCGCGCGAAGAACGAGGAAAAGACGAAAGAAGTCGAAGTGCAGATCGCACGCAAGGAAGCCGAGCGGATTGCCGCGCTGAACGCGAATGCCGGCGCCATCAGCTACATGCAGGCCCAGGCGCAAATGAAGATCGCCGAGGGCATTGCCGAAGGCAAGGTGCAGACTGTCGTAATTCCCTACGACTTCAAGGGCATGGTTAATATCGGCGTTAAATAACATTGAATGCGCGCGGCTTGCCTGCCAGACGAGTACGCGCGTACTTTCAACAAGCTCTGCAATACAAAAGGTTTCGTCCGAAGCCTCCTACACCGCTTCAGCGCGCGCGCCGATTTGGCGAGCTTGTCCAGCGGATTACCATCGAACTTTCTGCACACGCTGGGAGATCACGATGGCAAACAACAACACCGATACCGGAAACGGCAACGCAATGGGAAATGACGGCAATAGCAGCGACAGCGGCGATAGCGGCATGCGCAGCCGTGCCGACACCTTGTCGGCGCCCGTCGCCGGAAGCGAAACGAATAGCCAGCAAGAAGGCGCGGGCACGGCACGCCAGGGTGGTTTTGCCAGCGCCTCGCCGGAAAGCAACGTCAATCCGCCGGGGGCGCCGCAAAGCAGCCACGGCAGCGCAAGCGGACCAATCCCGGGCGGCACCGGTGCACGCGGCAGTGAAAGCCAGCAGTCCGGCATGGGCGCTGCGGCAGCGGGCGGCAATCCCGGCACCTCGGCAGGCTCGTCGAGCGACAGCCAGCAGGGCAAGATCACCGGGATTACCGAAGGCGATGAAGTGGAAAAACTGGCGGCGCGCGACGAAGGTGGCGCAGGTGGCGCCGATTCGCGCTAAAAAAATGGTTCAGCCGATCAAATGATCTGCTGAACCGTACACTGTTCGTGAACAGGGCGCCGCGGCATGCGACGCCCTTTTTGCATCCGCTTCAGGCCGCTAGCGCAACTGCCAGCAAGGGTCCATCCTGGCGCGCGTAGTCAGCCGCTGCAACCCGTCCGGTGCCGCCTTCGCCTTGCAGGCGGAAGCGCTGCACCACTTGTTCGAGAGCACTTGCTTGGTCCTGCAGCGCGGCTGCGGTGGCGGCAATCTCCTCGACCAAGGCCGCATTGTGCTGGGTAATCTGGTCCATCTCGCCGACCGCGCCGTGGGTTTGCTCGATGCCGGTCGATTGCTCGCGGCTGGCCGCGGCAATATCGGTCACGATGTCCGCTACCTTGGCGATGCTGCCGACGATGTCCTGCACGGTGTTACCGGCCTCGCGCGCCAGGTTCCCGCCCTGGGCCACCTGGGCCGCCGAATGGTTGATCAAATCCTTGATCTCGCGTGATGCCGTTGCCGAACGCTGCGCCAGGGTCCGTACTTCGCTTGCCACCACCGCAAAGCCGCGGCCCTGCTCGCCGGCACGCGCCGCTTCCACGGCGGCATTCAGCGCCAGGATATTCGTCTGGAAAGCAATGCCATCGATAACGTCGATGATCTCGACGATCCGTGCCGACGAGGCTTCGATATTCCCCATGACCTCGACCACCTGGCCCACCGCCTGGCCGCCGCGCACCGCCGCTTGCGTGCTGCTGCTGGCCATGGCGCTGGCCTGGTTGGAATTGTCGGCATTGTTCTGCACCGTCACCGTAAGTTCTTCCATCGATGCCGCCGTTTCTTCCAGTGCCGAGGCTTGCTGTTCGGTACGGGCGGACAAGTCGATATTCCCCTTGGCGATTTCGGTGGCGCCACTGGCCAGCGCCTGCGCACCCTGGCGCACCTGGGACACGATCGCGTTCAAGCCGCTGTTCATTTCGTTCAGCGCACGCAAGAGGGCGCCGGTTTCGGTGCGGTCGTTCGCATGCACCGCGATATGGCTCGTCAGGTCGCCGGCAGCCACGGTGCGCGCCAGATGCACGGCTTGGCTCAGCGGCACCGTGATCGACTGCGTGATCTGGAAAGCGAACACGGCGCCGCCAATGATGGCGAACACGGTCAGGCCGAGCATCAGGTAACGTCCTTCCTCAAAGGCTTGCTGGGCGCTCAGTCCATCGTCATGGCTCTTTTTCCGTTGCAAGGCCATGCACGCGCCGATCTCTTCTTGCCATGTGTTTGTGGCAGGGCCGGCAGTGTTCAGCAGGTAATGGATGGCATTCGCATCGCCGGCCGCCGACAGCGTGAGGAAATGGCTGTTCATTGGCCGCACCTTTTCGCTCAGGGCGGTGAGGTCGCGTACGAATTGCTTACCCTGCTCATCGAGCGGCATCGCCTGCAGTTTTGAAAAGGCGACGTCGTATTGCGCACGCGCTGCCACGATCTTGGTTTCTTCACGTTTTGCTTCAGCTTTGTCCGGCAACAGGGCCATCGAGCGCACCACGCGCGACACCACGTGGATCGAGTCCGACATCTGTTCGAGCAGTGTGATTTTTTCGAGGTTGACCTCGATGATGTGCTTGGTGGCGGCGTTGGTGCGGCCCGTCTCGTAGAGACCGGTAGCGGCAACAATCAGTAGGGACAGGAGGACGATACCGAAGCCAAGACGCAGGCGCGCCTTGATGGTGGAGCGGAAGAAGTTCATGTTCGTTTTCTTGTGGAGGAAGGTTCGCGTCGACCGCAACGATCCAGACAAGCTAGCTCGACGAATCAAAGGACGTGAACGTAGCTTACAAGAAACAAACTAGAATTGATCAAATACTTAATTATATTTCCCTTAAGAAAGCAAGAAAACAACGGAATTTATTGAATTTGACGAATTTTTGTAACAACTACGGCTAGGAAATCTCTCCCAGAAATTCGGCACATCGTCGTCCTTGAATCAGGAGCAACAGCCGAGCACGGAATACGCGCTTTTTACGTCTCTTAAATCTTTATTGTGTACTTATGAAGCACACCATGATGGCGTTAGCGAGTAATTGCCGACGTGTTGAATGGATTTTGAATATGTGAACGCAGGGATTGATAAGGCATGCCCGCCACAAGCAAATTTAGTTGGCCACAAAAAATCAAGCCTGCCATACCAAACATGCTTTACCAGCACGTCGGTAGCTTGTTCAGGTAGCAACAAGCTCGTACACTGAGCCATGCCGAGCGTCTTCTATCGGCTAGATGCGGTCGATCGTGTGGATACTCATGTAAACCCGTCGTTGCCGATAGGCGGAATAAGAGGGCGGCGCTGATTTGTCAGTTCGAAAAATAGGGAGTCGATGTGGTGCGACTTGCTATGGGCGCCTGCGCAACCTGAGGGTAGCCTGCAATGGTATCCCTTGAATATCCGTCGCAAGGGTTTTCTTCTAGAAAACAACCATTTACTGAACAGCGAGCACGACCATGGATTATCTTGCCGTCATGCTTTTTGCAGTTGCCACGTGCGTTACTCCAGGTCCGAACAATGTCATGCTCATGTCATCTGGCGTGAATTTCGGCATTGGCCGAACGATGCGCCATGTCATTGGTATCAATGTTGGATTCCCCTTCATGTTGATTGCGGTGGGCTTCGGCGCAGGCGCTGTTTTCCATGATCATCCAAAGCTGTATACCTTGCTTCAGATAGCCGGCGCGCTGTACATGTTGTACCTGGCCTACCAGATAGCAACGACTCCGGAGGTGAACTTCAACGATACGTCGGGCAAACCACTGGGCATCGTCAATGCTGCATTGTTTCAGTGGATCAATCCGAAGGCATGGGTGATGGCCATTGGCGCAACTCTGGCGTACACAACCCCTTCTGGTGCATTCGTAAGCGAGGTCTTGCTGATCGCATTGATCTTTTTTGTCTGCGGCTCTCCGTGCTCGCTGTTGTGGGTGCTGTTCGGGCGTTATCTTCGCAAGTTTCTGACGCAGCCCAATTCCTTGCGAATATTTAATATCTCCATGAGTTTACTGCTCGTCGGCTCTCTGCTACCAGCTATGCTTGAACTCACTCAGGCAAGTACCTTGCATATTTTGTCAAGCAACTGATTCGGTCACAAAGCGCCAGACGTGGTGCACGATGAAAGATCAAAATAATTGGCTAATCCGGAAAGCGGATCGACGCCGCAAAGTCCCAGGCGCATAGTCGACGGTACGCCTTGGAGGAGCATCTCGCTGCCCTAGCAGACTGGCGCCACCAGGGGCTGGGCCTTGCGTTGCTGGAATTTCGATTGAAAAGGTTGGGAAACCGCCCAACAAAATCCAACGAAGCTAACTCTTGTATGAGTTAGCCTAAGCATGGCAAGCCCAGCGAACGCCATTCATGCAATGCCGTCTTACTCCACCGTCACCGACTTCGCCAGATTGCGCGGCTTGTCCACATCAGTGCCGCGTGCCAGCGCCGTGTGATAAGCCAGCAATTGCAGCGCGGCCACGTGCAGGATTGGCGACAGTTCGCCGTAGTGCTCGGGCAGGCGGATCACGTGCAGGCCATCGCCCGAGGTAATGCGCGAATCGACGTCGGCGAACACGTACAGCTGGCCGCCGCGGGCGCGCACTTCCTGCATGTTGGATTTCAGTTTTTCCAGCAGCGCGTCGTTCGGCGCGATGGTCACGACCGGCATTTCCTCGGTTACCAGCGCCAGCGGGCCATGCTTCAGTTCCCCCGCCGGGTAGGCTTCAGCGTGGATGTACGAGATTTCCTTCAGCTTCAGGGCGCCTTCCAGGGCGATCGGGTAGTGCATGCCGCGGCCCAGGAACAGGGCGTTTTCCTTGCGTGCGAATTCTTCAGCCCAGGCCATGATCTGCGGCTCCAGCGCCAGCACCGAAGACAGGGCCACCGGCAGGTGGCGCATCTGCTTCAGGTGCGCGGCTTCTTCTTCGTCCGTCAGGCGGCCATTTACTTGCGCCAGGGTCAGGGTCAGCAGGAACAGCGCAGCCAGCTGGGTGGTAAATGCCTTGGTCGAGGCGACGCCCACTTCCACGCCGGCGCGGGTGATGTAGGCCAGTTCGCATTCGCGCACCATGGCGCTGGTCGAGACGTTGCAGATGGTCAGCGTGTGCGGCATGCCCAGGCTGCGCGCGTGCTTCAGGGCGGCCAGGGTGTCGGCGGTTTCGCCGGACTGCGAAATGGTCACGACCAGGGTCTTCGGATGCGGCACGCTGTCGCGGTAGCGGTATTCGCTGGCGATCTCGACGTTGACCGGCACCTTGGCGATGCATTCGATCCAGTATTTGGCGGTCAGGCCGGCGTAATAGCTGGTGCCGCAGGCCAGGATCAGCACGCGGTCGATTTCCTTGAACACTTTATAGGCGTTGTCGCCGAAGAGTTCCGGCATGATGCCGGTCACGCCTTCGAGGGTGTCGCCAATCACGCGCGGCTGCTCGAAGATTTCCTTCTGCATGTAGTGGCGGTAAGGGCCGAGTTCGGCTGCGCCGGTGTGGGCGTGCACGGTTTTCACTTCGCGCTCGGCCGGGCGGCCTTCGGCGTCGACGATCCAGTAGCGCGACAGTTGCAGGTCGACGACGTCGCCTTCTTCCAGATAAATGATCTG
>Ga0265780_10010451_pt1 | contig 11060 bp, 7 predicted proteins | sample P1T30metagenome_FD_192432 | JGI IMG/M metagenome (GOLD analysis project Ga0265780, IMG submission 192432) | Plant litter microbial communities from East Loma Ridge, Irvine, California - P1 T30 | ecosystem: Environmental > Terrestrial > Plant litter > Unclassified | place: USA: California... | reverse complement strand
CGCTAGGGGATGTTTTGGATGAGGCAGGGTTTTCTAATCCACTTCACGGCCATGGTATGCGTCTCGGCCGACGCTGGACTTGGACTTGACGTACTCGCGCTCTACCTGCAATATCGTAGGAGGATTTGGAAACAAGAAAATGAGCGGCACGATTTCGGTTGCACATGGACTGAGCCACAAAAGCAACTGCGACCCCATCGATCGTTGAAGACGTGTCGCTGACCAACACCTGCATCTTGAAATGAGCAGGTTGCATGTACCGCAGCCAGAACACCAGTTGCAGGAGGCCACACGGGCCGCCCAGTCAAGGATTAAGATCCCCCCTCCTGAAGATCCAAAGCCACCAACATCACTGCACGGCCTTCCTTCCTTGGTGTGGCTGCAAAGACGGCATGAGATTCTCTGCTTTTTGAGTGTCAGCCCTCAGTTGATTATTTGGAAGCGTACCCGGTAAAAAAAGAGGTGGACCCTGGGCAATCAGATTTCGCTTCGTTTCTCGTTTCGCACCCTAGCCAAATCTCATCTCCATCTCGCCTGCCATCGATCGCGGCATTGACATATGCCGACTTCCAAGAGTAAGCCAGCACGCGAGGGCTTGGGTGGTAATGAGATCAACAAGAAAACCTCGCAAAGGAGTCGGAGTATACGTATACCGAACAGCTGCCAATTGCCCGTGGTCTATGTTGGATTATTTGTAGTAGCGGCCCGTCTCTGGCTTCATTCCCAGCCCCAGGGTACGCGGGGTGTATGTTACCGGTAGACGCGCCACGACCCGCGGCTCCATGGGCCGCATATGAGGCCGGGAACGGCGAGCAGTGGAGCCAGCCATGTCGATGCCGCGACAAGGCAGAAAAGCACGCAGCTGCTGGCCTGACGTGCTCTGCATTGTCTCAGCCGAACGTCTTGACTATACCCTTCCACGTCGCACGAAGATCTTGGTATCAAGACACTGACGTACGATATGTAGTTGCTAATTTTCAGCTCGGGTCAACTCCAATCCCAACGGTTTCCCGAGTACGAGCATATCGACGATAACGTCGGCGCCACCATCGGGCCCGCCTGCTGTCAGCATCTCAGCCGCACTTCGGACTCCGAACCCGCACGTCGAAATTCCTATATTTTCTTTTCTCTTGACCTCACGACAGACTCGACTGCACGCAGTTGCGCGCCCACGACGCCAAGCAACTCGCTTTGCGCTGTGTTCCAGCGCCGCGGTGCCAGCCTCATGCTATGGCCAGGCGCACCGGCAGCATGGCTCCGGCGTTATGCGTGGATGCGCCGTGTCACCACCTCGACGGCGAAGTTTTCGGACCGACGGGGGGTGATCTTGTGCGGTGAGGTGAGCACGCATGGGATAGCGAGGTGAGGGTGTATGATACTGTAAGCAAGTGATCTGGAGCGTGGAGCGAAGTGGGTAGGATCTGATGGGAGGTGGGGAATCGGGTGCGCCGGATAGCTGACTGCCGGGTATGGGCCCATGGGGATACGCCATCTGTGATGTGGGCATGCCCATTGGTGAGGCTCATTTTCCTCGGTGGTATAGATGCCTACAGTGCTTGGTGATGGCTGCCTCGGAATGACAGGTACGAGTTGGCTTCTGCAGCATGTGTGAGTGATGTGATGGTTTGGGACTATCAGTTCTCAGTCCGATATACCGCGCAACCTTCCCTCTAGTTTTATGCCGGCCTTGATTGCCAGCGGCGTGGTGATGATCTTTTCCATTTTCTGGCGAGTATTTCATGCGCAGCTTGTGATATGGCTGCTTTCGGCTGGTTGTCTTTTTGCACATGTACGAGAGGGCTGATTCCGTCATGTCGACATCCCGGCACATGCTTTGTGATGGCCAATTCCAGTGTCGACATCTCGGCACATTGGCATGGCAATGCGATTTTTCCAATCAAGACTGTGAGGTTCTGATACGTCTGTCATCTAGAGGGCCGAATGGCGCCACCAACATGAACCTGATCTTTGTTTCTCGTTTGTTTCTCCGGCAGTCTTCTGTGCACCTCACCGACTAGATTCCATCAAGCGTATCAGCCAGTCACCAGCCGAAGTGCGAGTGCGAGGCTTTTCATCAACTTGTGAGCCATCGAGATATCTGTCACGTTAATGTCAATATCCTTGAACAACTCCAAAGAATTCAAGGTGAATATCTTCCTTCATCGCACCCACGACGACCAGTCATTCCGCAAGCAAGTTTCTCAGGTATCCTTCGATGTTCGTACTGTGTGGTATTCCTTATGTACAGTTCCCACAGTAAAAAGGGAATCAACCGATGCGCCTTAATTCACATGCCCAGCTCTTCTTCATCTTTCCCTTCCCGAAGACACCTCTATGCAGACTCATTGTGATGACCACTATCGCCGTGATGCCCACCCTCGCTCCCCAACAGTCCTGCCTGCTCAGCTGCGAGGTAGACACCGAATGCGACGGTCGCGATGCCGAGGCCGGGGAACGAGCCCTTGAAGCGTTGGAAGCGGGTGAAGGGGCCGGTGTATCGCCATTGCTCGCTGTGAATGTATAAGCTTGGCGCAGACAGAGATTCTCATCTGCTAGAGACGTACTATCGTGCCCATGGGTCGCCCTTGGTGCCGTTGGCGGAAGCTGCGGCGAGCTTCTTGGGGTCGAAGCCGGTAATGGAGGGGCGTGCCATTGTGACGGACTGCGGAGGTCAGCTGATGTCACGGAAGAATTCAAACATGTCGATTGATAATTGAAGGGGCTGTTACTCACTGTTGGAGCCTCTCGAGCAGCTGGAGAGAGAGGCGCGTGTTTGGAGCTGTCGACGTGATGAAGCTCCATATTCGTCAGTCGCATCAGCGATATCTTGGCAGGCGCTCGGGCCACGTCCACCATTGATGGACTACACGTCGCGCTACCTTGGTTTGCGTCCGCAAACACGATCCGGTGCAGACAACACCATTCGCTACCACTATTACCACCGCCCATTAATTCACTGAAGCTCCATACACCCCGGGGCTTCGCGACAAGTGCCAAATACCTCGACTTACCCGCTCGCTATTGGAAATACCCCACGAACACCACCTGCACACACGACCTCCTCCGGTCCTGAAGGACACATAGCCCACCATGGCGCCACACCAGCGCTACCCTCCTCACAACCTCTCCAACCCTTTCGCACATCTTACCGGTGGCGGACCCATGAACCCCCAACCACAACCGCAACAACAGCAGCAGCAACACCAACAGCAGAACATCCAGCACCAGGCCTTTGGCGGCAACCAAGCGCACAACCTCAACCTTTTCGGTCACAACCAGGGTGGCTTTCAGTCAAATACAGGCGACATCGGCGGCGCCTTGAGAGGAGGCCTGGCAGCGGCAGCGAACATCGGCGGGGGTACTGGTCTGGACGGACAAGAGGCGCGCATGCGCTTTGCTCATGGGGCACAGTTGCAGGAGAACGCTGTTAGAGGCCAAGATGGGGCCAAGGGAATCGCGTCCCAGAGAATACGTGACGTCTGGAGGTCGAATCTACATCAAGAGATGGCTCTGCTGCGTTCACTAATTGATCAGTACCCGTACATTAGCATGGTTAGTATGCCGCTATTCACGAGTCGAACCACATCTCATGCCGATTAGGATACGGAATTTCCTGGAGTTGTCGCCAGACCCATTGGCGACTTCAACTCGAAAGCGTCATATCATTACCAAACCGTACGTTGCAATGTCGACTTGCTCAAGATCATACAACTCGGCATCACGCTGTTCTCAGTCAAAGGCGACGTTCCCCCATCACAACTCGACATCTCTCAGCTGAGCTACCAACCGAAGCAATTACAAAGGTACCCTAACAACGTCGTTGTGTGCCCCTGCACTTGGACATTCAACTTCCAGTTCTCGCTCGAGGATGACATGTACAACGAAGAGTCGATACAGATGCTCAAGAAGTCTGGCGCTGACTTCGACAAGCTTGCAAGCCAGGGCATCGAGCCTCAAGAGTTTGGTTCGCTTCTAATCACCTCCGGCCTGACCCTTTCGGACCATGTCAATTGGATTAGTTTCCACTCTGGCTACGACTTTGCCTATCTCATCAAAATGCTGAGTGCAAAGGCGCTGCCAGAAGACGAAGATTCGTATAGAAAACTGGTCGAGATCTTCTTCCCCCGCCTCCTCGATGTCAAGTACCTCTGGCGCCACGCCAATAACCTTGTGCGACGCGGCGTGATAGGCTCAACAGCGACAAACATCCTCAACAACCTCGGCACAAAGTCCGGCCTACAGGACCTCGCAGACGAGCTGGGCTGCCAGCGTGTCGGAAACCCCCACACCGCAGGCTCCGATGCATGGCTCACCGGCACCGTCTTCTGGGAAATGCAAAAGAAGATCTTCGACGGCTCTGTACCTGACGAAATGAACGGCCAGATGTGGGGTCTCACGGGCGTTGGTCCTCCAGCTAACGCTACTACTCAGGCTGCTGTCCTAGCTGCTTCGGGCGCGCAGAACATGGGCGGATTCCAGGGCTTGAACGGCGGCATGATGTTCCACCCGGGCAACGTGCGACATGGCGTCGATGGACCAAGCACGCCGACTAGCCATCCTGCAGGTCTTGCCACGACGCCCGGCCCGTCGCATGGCGGCATGATGACGCCCGGTAACACTGGGTTTGGCGGCTATGGCAAGTAGAATTTTCGACCGCCGTACGTCTAGATGAGGCATACATGTATTTGTAACATGCAGGCGCTGTATTGGGATACCCGGAGTATGGTCAGATGTGTGGTTGGGTTCTGGGGTGCGCATGCTTGCTGGCATATTTCGTATGGATGGGGTGAGCATACTGCGGTATATAGGCTGGTCTTCTAACTCGGAGGAAGACGAGTCAAAATGAGAGCATATTGATCAAACATGCTAGCTCCAACATACACCGCTCTTGAGTGGACATGTTGATTGTGAACCCCGACTGTGTATTTGCGTTGTATTTCATATGCCGTGAGCTTCTCTAGCTATAGCATCAGCTTTGCACCATCATCGAACCCCTCTCTGGCGCTAAGAATTGCAGCGAAGCCTTCGTTCTTCGTTTCTAGCGTGAATCAGGGCCCTGATTTGAAAGCCTTGTACTCATTCATCTACTCGAGGTCTAGGCTCTACCAGCTGCGCCAGGCTAAGAATTGCAGTGCCACCTTCTTCCTGCGTTTTTGGCCTTGATTAGGGCCCGTTTCGATAGCCTTGATTAGGGCCCGTTTCGATAGCCTTGTGCTCATTCATCTCCATGGGGTCTAGGCTCTATCAGCTGCGCCAGGCTAAAGATTGCAGTGAAGGTCAACCACGGAATTCAGCTGACTGTATGCTCAGCCCTGTCGGCACTTCATTACGAGAATCCATCCGCTGGACATGGTATTTGTATGCATATTACAGGTATATACGGATTGTGGTTGATGCTACAAACTGCATTGTTTATATAGTACAAGGTCAACATGGAGTTCAAAAATCCATACACTCCCGTACTTTTTTGTACAAAAGATTGAGAATGATGTGATGCTTACGAGCAGGGTTGTTCAGCCTCGCGTCAGCGTCTCCCTGGCGCTAGGAATTGCAGTGAAATCATGCCTCGCGATTTTTGCCCTGATAGTCCTCCAGGCGGAGAGTTGTTTATCTTATTGAGTGTCTTTTCACATCGACGCTGCTGCTTGAGGCTAGAGGTTGCGGTGAAAGTAGGCAAGGCTGAATGCGTGGTCAGCTTTGCGTGTACTTGAGTGATGCATAAAGTACATGTTTGCCTCCCTTTCTTGTAATTACGGTCTTGAAAATCTTTGATGTGGCTGCGGTGTGTGTAGAGGCGGAATATTAATGTAAAATGCAAATTACCTTGGTATAAGTTCTGTAAAAACGCTTGAATGATTATGTGCTCCTGAGCGGGGCCATGCAGCCTTGTTTCAGCTTCGCCCTAGCCCTAGGAATTGCAGTGTGAGGTAGTGCTGCGTTCACGAAATCTGACCTTGTGTTCAGCCTTGTATACGCTTGAGTGCATGATGTATTCGCTCAAACATTCATTGTACACGTTTGCCTCCTTTTATTGTATTCATGGTCTTTTAACTTAACCTTGTGATTAAAAAGCAGCACTCGTAGAGCAGCATGTTGGTATAGGGGTATAAATGATGACTTCTGTGTACCTATAGAGCGTTGAAGATAGTGTACTTCTGAATGCGGTTACTGAGCCTTGCGTCAGCTTTTCCCTCGCGCTAGGAGTTGCAGTGCAAAGGCAGCTTACGGATATATGCGATACGATCTTACATCTGTCTGGATGCGCCTCCGTATTCTCAGACTAGTTAGTGCATGCTCAGCCTCGAGGGCTTGAGACTGAAATATAGAACACTTTTGTGCTTGGACCTGTAGACTTGGCCACGCGTGTTCGCACCCCGGCCTTTTCACACTTGAAGTTTGTAATAGAAATTTAGCTTGACACCGTTATTCCAGTTGCTCACTAGGCTCGAGATTTGTAGTAAAGCAGACATCTGCACCATTCAGCCTTGTCTGACACCCACTCTTCGACGTTGAGCATTACAGTGCGCGTCTGCCTCTTTCCTCGGCCTGGTGCCCCTTCTGCCACACAAATGACTGCAGTGCAGTACAGACCAGCATACAAACAATCCAAAAAAGCTTATCAAACTAGAGTCATGAAGACCACTCTTCCACGCTAAGAATTGCAGTGTAAATGCTAGGCACGTTCGCAGATGTGAGCTGGAAAAGGCGTTACAGATCCCCATGCTAGTGTCGTCAGAATCTCAGCCTCATTAACATCCCCCATAATTTGCCAAGCATCAGTCCAAGTACACAAGGACTGCTTGTTTAGGTCACCTGAGCACTCTGAGCCTTCTTAAACCTCGAAAGCATGTCCATGAGCTCAAATAGACCCCAGTATAGGTGATAGTGCATAATAGGATCTACTCTTCCATGTCAAGTACCCCCTCACAGACCGAAACGTGTACAATGCAACATTCCGAGGCAGCCTTTTATATCAAAGCAGCCTCGCCAGATCCCTACTTGTATGTTCAAAATCGAAAGGTCCAGCCCAAGATACCTTCCACGCTAAAAATTGCAGTGAACACGCCTTATCGCTGCAGAAGTAGGCTGTGCAGTATATAGCCTAACCCGGTTACCATACACGATTCGCCAGCCTGGCGACGCAAGCCGTATGCAGTCCAACTGCTATTCCACGCTAGCAATTGCAGTGCAATTGAAAACTCTGCAACTTTCCAGCGGAGTGACGGTGCCGAACTCGATCAGGTCCAGGGTGTGATTCGTCGCCCCTGGGCACTTGCTGTCTCGTAAACGATCGTGAACATTTCTGATAGTGCATATTCAAGGTGACTTTGGAGTAAGAGAGATGTTGGGATTCCGCTGTGCAGTGTCCGTCAACTAAGACAGAGCACCACCTCCCTCCTCAGTCTTCGCCTGTCCCATCATTACAGTCTCAGCCTCGTCCTTCTTTCCATCTTCCCCACTCCCATCTCTGTCTTTTCTCCACGCCAAGAACTCCTCACTCACAATCCCACCCATCCCCTCCTTAATCTTCCTAACCTCCACCACCCCACTCTTCTTCCTCAACACAATACTCCACACTCCCTGCTCCGTTACCGTGTCCTTCAACCATCCCAAAAACTCCGTCGCAAAATTAATACACGCATTCCCGTCCCAACAATTCGTGCCTCTGCGCACCATACCCGGGAGTTCGGTGGTGTTGAACGTCTGCACGCCCCTTAATATGCCCGCCTTACTTCTGAATCCGACGACGATCTTGGGCACGCCGAGCAGGAACGACTGTGCCCAGAACTTGAGTAGTTTGCGTTCAAATTTCAGGATGTCGCGGTGCTGTTGGCGCGCTGGGGGTGGAAGTTCCTCAGAGGTCTTCAGTTCGACCCATTGGACTGGGGCGTCGGGGTCGGAGGGCTTGGGTGCGAGGAGGCCGTCTACTTCGCCGCCGAGGATGAGGCTGTGGGGGCCGAAGGAGGTGTTGACGATGGAGCAATGTTGGGCATGGTTTGATACGGTGCTTCGTTGGTGTTTCTCGATTTCAGCGGGAGGGGTAGAAGAAGGTGGTGTGGGTATTAGGGCGAGTGTTTCGAACTTGTAGCCCCAGTATGTCATCATCTCGCGTGACTGCTGGTCGGGGTGTTGGTAGCGAGGTGGTGGTTGGGAGCCCTCTGCGGCGCGGTCGGCGGCTCGGGATGGGAAGTCTTCTTCAATGTATATTGTGCCGTCGTGGAGTGTTGCGAACATACCGAATTCAGCGAAGTTGTCGAAAGGTGCTGTCATGATCTGGGAGCTATTAGCGTCATGCTCATGTGCTGTTACGAGGCAAGCAGATAGGTCCTACTTACCTGACAGCTACAAGTCAACATACCTTGGTCATCATGCCTCTCCAGGTCACAAAGTCTGCCTTTGCTCGCGTAGCATGTCCGTCCTTCTTTTCCTTATCCACCAGCGCCTTTAACAGGGCGTCTAGATGCGCGTCTTCCTTGTCTTCGTAGTGCCGGAACGTGTCGAACCCCTCCTTGAGATCAGCGCCCATGGGTGGAGGGACGTAGTAGTTGATGCCCGAGTCGTCATAGACATACTTGTGCTCGTCGTCGAAGGAGAAGTTTGCGACCTCTTGCGGTCGCTTTATCCTGGCAGACGCACCCTTGAAGCGGTGGAGAGGCTGTATGGGAAAGCGATGCGTTTGGGTTTCCAGTACTGGTGTCGGCATTTGCGAGGTTGTCGTCACCGGCGAAGTGTCCGTAGTGCTACTTGGAGCTGCAGGCGTGCTCTGAGGTGGTGCTCGGGTTCGCGGTCGCTTGCGGGGCGGCCCGTCTTCTCTTTCTGATATCGGGCTCGGCGATCTTGAGTGCGAGGTCGGTTTTGGAGGTAAAGACTGTTCCGCCATTGTCGCTAATCTAGTCGTGGGAGCTTGCTCTTCAGACAATTGCTTCACGAAAACAATCAGAGCAGCTGCGATGAGCTCTTTAGCGACAACTTAGAGGATACGAGGTTTGGATTGCTGTTGCTGTAGAAAAAAAGACGCGTCGCAAAGCGCGTAGTTTCGTGCCAGGATGACGTCGAGTCTAGCAATGCCGTCCTGGTCTCCATGCGTTCCAAGCTCCATTCACCCCGCAAGACTCCCGACGGTACGGCGCGCCAAACAATCCAAACATGCCAAACACCCAACGTCACCTCATCACCTCATGCGCCAAATCCCTATTCGCACACAATCTTCGCCCAGGCCCTATACTTACTTCAGCGATTTTCGAACCCTATAACATGGACCCTTCTATCCGTGCCGCCCGCCCACCGCCATCCCGCCGCGCCCTCTTCCAATCCACCCGCCGCCAACCACCAACATCCGTCGTCCGCCCGGATACCACAACTATATTCCAGCAACCCATGGACGACGAACTGGTTGAGCGCGATGACCAGGGCCAGTATATTGTCACGGCGCCGAGTAGCATGTACAAGCAAATGGTGCAGATGAAGGAGGGAGACGAGGAGACAGGTATGTCGCAACAAATGCACGAGAGGAAAGGACGGGGGGGAAATGGAGGGTGCTCGAGTGGATGTGTGCTGATGGTTTAGTAGAGCGAGAGAATCAAATCATCGAGCACTATGGCAAGCAAAACGCCCACTGGGACCCCAAGGCTGTCGAAGAGCAGATAAAGGGCGCGTTGAAGAGTAGTGCGAGGAAGGCTGTGGCGAGCTTGCAGGAGGATAGGTGGATGTTTGAGGGCGGTGCGGAGAAAAGGCAGTGAGTCTAGGGCATAATGTCACCTTCGATCGTGTTTTGGGCATAGCGAGGAGTTTGGCGTAGAGATTACGGACTGGGAATTGGACATTGGATCGGAGACTTTTCAAGATGAGATCGAGTTTGATTGACTTGTAGACTTGGGTTTGCTGTTCGAGATGTCGACTCTCATTGCTGTATTGACAAGAGTATTCGATTGTAATATTTTGTGACCGCAATCCACGCACTTTTCGGTCATTGCACAGTGAACCGATGTGATTGTAGTAGTATTTGTGATTCTTTCTATGCTGTGATGTTCTTATTGTACCCATCTCATCATCAGGTCATAGAATCAGCTATATGCTTTCTCGTCCTTAGTGTATCAGCACTGCTTTCTTTCCATTGCATGTGACCTCTACTCTATCTCCCCACGGATATCAATCGCATTTTACCTCACCTCCTGTACGCAAATCTGCATGCGATGATTCACCGAAGTATCTCTCTTTCCCCACCTACATACACATTTTCCACTGCCAACAGTAGCGACATTGACGTTTCGAATGTAGTCTGCTTGTGTTATCCTTTCACATGACATGTAGCTCGTCAAAAAACATTCCGACAGCTTTAGTAGTCTGATATTCTTCCACAATTAGTCCTTCACTGCATCGAAGTGCCCCCGGCATCCCCACCATCCATGCCTATCTCGTTTGACTCCTCGCGACTGAGATCCGAATTCGAAAGCCCCAAGCATCGTGCCATACCCCAGAGAAGTCTTGTCCACCGCTGCCACTACCACGGCGAACGGCGAAGCGTACCCAGTGTTCCTACCTCACACGCCTGCCGTCCTCGCCTGTCTCCTACGTCTCCTCGCGCTCAAGCGGCGAGAAGTCAACCGACTCAAGCGGCCTGAGTGAGCAAAAGTGTCCCGAATACGTCTGCGATACCGTGCATTATCGCAAGCTGCTGCTGGAGGAAAGCTACATTCAATCAGCCCACATTATACGCCAACATACCAACTCAACAGGGGGCCGGCGAATTCTAGCTGGCTGACGCCATGCCGTCTCTGCCCATGCAGCGCCCTGTCACTGACATTTTGATTGTAGAACGCAATGCTCGACTCTGCCCTAAGCGCCGGAGCATTTGATTATCCGGATTGGTTTGAGGAGTGGCACAACACGTACGTTGAGCCTATGTTCGTCGTGAACAAATGCGGATATCCACCAAATACGAGGAGGAGACTTAGGGCGGTACTCTATTGCCCAGGTCTGTAACTAGCTTCTAGAATCACACTCTCACGCTGACTGACCTGCACTAGTAGCAAGACAATTAATGAGGCATAATATGGTTC
>Ga0265780_10010449_pt1 | contig 11061 bp, 10 predicted proteins | sample P1T30metagenome_FD_192432 | JGI IMG/M metagenome (GOLD analysis project Ga0265780, IMG submission 192432) | Plant litter microbial communities from East Loma Ridge, Irvine, California - P1 T30 | ecosystem: Environmental > Terrestrial > Plant litter > Unclassified | place: USA: California... | reverse complement strand
GGCTGAAGCGCGGTGAATATCTGGCGGCTGATCGTCGTCCGTTTGGCATCGGGAGTGTCGATCATATGCCCCCCCGCATCGAAGCCATATTGGTCGTAGGTCGACAGCTGGCCCGGCTCGTGGATCGTCACCTCGATTTTCGGGCGATTGGTGCCTGCATGTTCGATGCTGACAGCCTGTATCGAAGCGCCCGGCGACTTGGCGCTAACCTGCGCGAGCATGGGCGCGATCGGAGGAACAGAGGCGGCCGTCGGGCGGCCGAGTTCGGTGCCAAAACCCATATCGCTAAAGGCGCGGCCGAAGTCGCCTTTATAGGCGGTTGCGGCCAGACCCGCGAAGATGACGAAGAACACGCCAAGGACCGTGCCGGTGAGCGTGACCGTAAGGAAGAAGGGCAAGCCCCAGGTACCAAGACGGTTGTGAAGGTCGGCTGTTTGCAATCGTCGGGAGCTGCCTCGGCGCAACGAGAAGGCATCCTTGAAGATGCGCGGATGCGCCAGCACGCCCGAAATCAGCAGCCCGAGCAAGGCAATGCCGATCAGTCCCACCAAGGTGCGGCCTATACCTTCGGGCAGATGCAGGCCGGTATGGAGCGCGACGATGAAATCGGTGGTCGGACGGTACGCCTTGACGACGGGCCGTCCGGTGGCGTCTGCGAGCCATATCTCGCCTCCCACCCCCTCGTGGCCGCCGGCCGACAAGGTAAGTCGCGGGACCGCGGACGTGGGCAGCGCGATCGTAATCGATTCCTTCGCCAAACCGGGTGCCTTGGCGCGAATGGCGGCGAAGCCATGATCGACGGCGGAAGGGGAGACATTTTGAACAACCGGACCAGCGGGCTGCTCCCATCGCTGCAACTCCTGCGCAAAGACCGCGAGCGTGCCCGACAAGCACACCAGGTAGATCAACGCAGCCAAGGCGAGACCCAGCGCGGAATGGCCAGCGAGGACGGCGCTGACCCAAGCCGGCGAGAGGAGCGGCCTCCGCTTCCGGATTGTTGCTGGGCGGTTCATGCCAGCAGTCCCCACGCGATCGCCGCGCCCGATAGCGCGAGCGCACTGGTCATGCCCATGACCGGTCGCAATATCTTTTGATCGGCAAGCGCCCAGACAACGAAGGCAGCCCATAGGAACGGCACGACTAGGAGGCCCACCGCGACGCGATCAGCAGGCGTGCCGATCGGAAACCCGGCGAACACGGCGCCGATCGCGACCGAGGCGAACATAGCGAGGAGGAACGCCGTCGCGCCTCGAGCCCACCCCCGCCAGCGACGATTCGGTCGGCTTTCGGGTTCCGTCAGACGCGGGGGCCTGGCCCGGCCCATCCGGACCTCCGCATCCAGGAAGACCGCGAGCAACCCGCTCAAGCTGAATGTCAGCAAAGCCGCAAATATCCCGATCACGACGCCGTGCCATAGAACGAGCAGGGTCATCGCCGATGCGAGAGCGAGCCAGCCCGCAATCGCCCAGTGCCCGCGACGGTCTGGCGTCAATCGCGACCTATACCGCAGCAGACCAACGGCTGTGACAGACGCGCAAACGCCCAACGCACTCGTGATAACGTCGTAGGATCCGTTCAGAGCGCCGCCCCTTTGTGCTGCGAGTGTCCGCCACCGAACCGTCGTCATAGGCGGCGAGATCTCGCGGCGACTGCCACAGACCGCCAAACAATATCGAATACCCGCCATTCAGATGTGCGGAGCTTCTTGAGAGCGTGAATAAATGCAGCGGCTTCGCGCAACGGTTCAGCGTGACTTTGAAACGCAAAGGCTTAGGTTCGGAAGATGTCCGACAACGAACGCCCACCAGTCCTTGCTCATCAGCGTTTCGCTGCGGAGCGGGGGCGGTTCCAGCATATGGATCTGGCTCAGCGCTTCGCCGAGATCCACATGAGCAATCTTTGGGGGGCCGAAACTTCGGTATCGGGCTTGGGCTCGGAAACTGAGGCGACGTTGTCGCTGCAGCGCCGATTGCCAGCTCTGCTTCGCAAATTGGGCGTCGCGACTCTCCTCGACGCGCCATGTGGCGACGTCGGTTGGATCGCCAGCCTCGATTTGCGCGGGATCCGGTACATCGGTGTCGACATCGTTTCCACGCTTATTTCCGAGAACAGGGATAAGCACCAGGCGCTTGGCACTTTCGTGCTGGCCGACATCACTGGCGACCCGCTGCCGCTGGCAGATGCGATCCTCTGCCGTGACTGCCTAGTACATCTCAGCTTCGCCAATATCAGGCGAGCGGTCGACAACTTCCGGCGCTCAGGTGCGCAATGGCTGATCGCCACGACCTTCCCCGAGTGGCAGTGCAACAGCGACTGCGAGGACGGTGACTGGCGGGCGCTCAATATGACGAAGCCACCCTTTGGTTGGCCCCACCATTTGATCTGCTCAACGAGGGCTGTGAAGAGGCGGGGGGTGGCTGGCGCGACAAGAGCCTCGCAGTCTGGCACCTCCAGCACCTGGCCGTAGGCTGAACCTCATGCACACCATCGGTGTCTTCGCGTGTGTGTTCGATGAAAAGGGCCACGTCCTGTGCGTTCGCGAGAACTACGGTGAACGGCTCTGGGCCATGCCTGGCGGCAGACTAGAGAAAAGCGAAGACCCCGTTTCCGCCGTCGAGCGGGAGGCGTTGGAAGAAGCGGCAGCCACCATCCGGGTGCGCGCGCTGGCAGGTGTATACGCGGCCACGCACCGGGATGACGTAGTGCTCCTGTTCACCGCTGATCTCGTTGAGCGAGGCACTCGATTGCCAGACGACGAGATCAGCGAAGTAGGATTTTTCGCTATCGACGCTTTGCCTGAGCCAATGGGCGGGAACACACGGCTTCGGTTCGATGACATCGTTGCCGGGAAGCTCGGCGTTTTGAGATCGTTGTCTGCGCCTGGCGTGCTCATACCCGCCGGTTGCCTGCCCTGAGCCAATTACACACCGATCGCATGAGGTGGCGGCTGTAGTAGATTGGCTGAGCGAACGGCCGGAGTTAATTGCGGCAAAAACAGCCGCGAAGATCTGAGCTGTGAAGGATGTCGTACATCGGCCGATGCCTGATACCCTTTACAAACATAAACATTGAGGTCGCTCATCCGCTTTGCCGGAAGAAGTCGTTGTTAAGTGTGCTCGGTCCCGCTTTTCCATCTCGGACTGGTAGTTTCGATAATTTGGCGCCTGTGAACAGGCATTGGGAACGGGACTGCCGGGACCGTTGCCGGCGCCATGGCCAAAGCGACCAGCCCACTGAACGTTCCCAATCAGGAAGGACTTGGACCAGCTAATTGCCGACGCTGTCGCAGCGATCATTGAAGGTCTGAACAAGTACGGCGAGGCTAGTCGATCCCAAGCGCGTGACCAGCAGGCGCTCTGCTTCCTGTAGCGCATCCCCCAAGGCTTCGTTGACGACGCTGGCAACCTGGCAGCCGGGCTCGGGTTGCTCGATCCCGATAGCGAAGAGGCGCGGGCCTCCAACGGCACGATGCACGTCCAGTAGCGTCACCGCATTCAGATCGGCTGCGATAGCCCAACCGCCGCCGTGCCCCTTCTCCGATCTGACGTAACCTGCATCCCGCAGCCCCGACATCGTGCGTCGGATAAGGACAGGATTGGTGCCGAGCATCCGGGCGATCGTCTCGGAGGTCATCGGGCCATTGTGCCGGGCCATATGGATCAGCACGTGCAACATACGAGAGAGGCGACCGTCATTCCGCATGACCCCACCTTCGTTGCTGGCATCGCCTTGGCAAGACCCAACGATCACGATACTCCTAAGGTTGCATGAGTCGTGGAGCATAGTCGATGCGTGAATCCAACAAGGCCGACCACTGGGACAGCGCAGCTGATCGATATGAGAAGACCGCGCATCCCTACACGGCTCGCTATGTGGACGCCGCACTGGCCCGCATACCGCTGACGCCCGCGTCTCGGGTGCTCGACGTTGCGGCCGGAACGGGCGCGCTCGCCCTGGCCGCTGCGCGAACCGGAGCGCAGGTTCTGGCAACCGACTTTTCGCCAGGCATGGTCGCGCGCATTGCTGCCAAGGCGGTGCCGAACGTCGAAGTGCGGGTGATGGATGGTCAGGCGCTTGACCTGCCCGACGCCGGCTTCGACGCGGTGTTCTCGATCTTCGGCGTGTTCATGTTCCCGCATTGGCGCAAGGGGCTGGCTGAGATGGCACGCGTTACCCGGCCCGGCGGATACGGCGTTGTTGCGGTCTGGCAGGGTCGTGGCGCCGGCGCGTTCATGTTACTCGGCCAGCTGATCCGGAGAATGTTTCCGGCGCGCGACCTCTCTCCCATGCCGGAGGCGATGGCGATCCTCAGCACGGAGAAGGGACTTGCCGATGCGTTGGTCGAAGCAGGTTATCGTGATCCGCTAGTCGAGCTTGTGACCCGCGACTTTGACCTCGACATGGCAGCGCTTGACGACCTCGACGCGCTGTTCGGCCCATCATCCGACTGGACGAGTCTGGACGATGGACAGCGGGGCATGATTGTCTCAGAGCTGCGTCGAATGGCGGGTGGTCGGCCCCAGCTTCCAATCCCGTCCACGGCGTTGATCGGTGTTTCACAGCGAGGATAGCTTCCGAGATCGCGCTCATGCCGCTCAGATCACGAGCGCCGCCGTCCTTCGCAAAACTCCATCTTTTGCAGGGGGACGCCGACCTTGCGCAAGGTAGGCATTTGCCGTTTGCCTCCGCGAGCGCCTGTTTAGCTGTCCACTAAACAACCATCAGGCAACCTGACGACCACTTCCAAAGGCAGGCGATCGTCCGAGAGGGATTGGCCAAGAGACCAAATCCTCCGCACCTGCGGTTCTGGTGATCGCGATAAGCTATATTGGCGGCTTTCAGCGATCAGATGGCGGGATCGCCTTATCGCCCACCTTGCCCAGTCGTTACAAACCGTCGAGATTGAGAGGCATTAGCAGAATGGTGCCCCACAGTCGAAGGGGGTACTCCGGTGGTGTCGTTCCGTGAATCAAACTTGTGCGCCGCAAAGCGACGGAGCCGAGGGTCCCGCGCCCGCGTGTGTCGATGACAAACGAGCCGGCAGCGCCGGCACTGCAGTTTTGCCTTAAGCGCTTCAGCCTCGACACTGAGCGCCTTGAGGCTCGCTTCGCACGCAATCCGCGCGAGGCGGCAAGCGCGATCCACGACGCAGCCGAACGTGGCTCCGCCGCCGCCCAACTCATCTACGGACAGCTCCTGCTCGATGGACGCGGTGTGGCGCCCGATCCTCTCTCGGCCCTGGCCTGGTTCGAACGCGCCGCCGGACAGGGCGATGCCGAAGCCCGCAACATGGTTGGTCGCTGCTACGAACGAGGCTGGGGGGTGCCGCAGGACTATGTCCTCGCCGCCTCCCATTTCGAACAAGCCATTCCGGGCGGCCATGTCTGGGCCAAGGTCAACCTCGCGCAGATACTGATGCGGCTCGGCGATCCCGCTCAGCGGCCACGGGCCTATGAACTTTTCCGAGAGGCCGCCGAACAGGGCAATCTCAAGGCGATCAATTCGCTAGCCCGCTTCCTCGAGGAAGGCTGGGTGGTTCCCGCCGACCCGGCCCGGGCCGCCGCCCTCTATCGTCTCGCCGCCGAGCGCGGAGACCATTGGGCGAAGTTCAACCTCGCCACTTTGGTGTTGGCGGCGGGAGATCGCAATTCCGCGATCACCCTGATCACCGACGCCATCGGTCGCGGCGACGCAGGTTTCCGTCGCCGCGTCGCACCACTTCTGCTGGATCGGCCCGATCCCGATTTGCGCGCGCTCGGCCTTGATGCGCTGGCGCGCGCGGCGGCGGCTGGCCTTGCTGACGACCAATATCGCTACGCGCTTGCGCTTGAAGCCGGGCTCGCCGGTCCGTCCCGCCGATATGACGCACGGGCTTGGCACCGCCGCGCGGCCGCCCAGGGCCATGCGGATGCCGTCCTGCGCGGTCGTCGCGCCACCGTGGTGCGCCTCGCCGCGCGCCGATGGCTCCGGCGCATCACACTTGCCGGGGCCAGGCCCGCGCCGGTCCCCGCCATTATCCAGCCCTTGAGGTGACACACAGATGACCCCGTCCAATCAGACACGATCTTCGGCCGCAAGCCTTCGCCCATCCATGGCGGGCTCGGCGCTCTCGGCGAGCCTCGCCACTGGCATGATGCTGTTCGGCGCCGGGAAGGCCGCGGCGCAGGAAACGCCCCCGCCACCGGCCGACGAGCCCGTGCAACTCGGCCCCGTCAGGGTCGGTGGCGACGAGCAGGACCATACCGGACCTAATGTGCTGCGCCACAGCACCAAGCTCGACCGCCTGCCGGGCGATTTGCAGGACACGCCGCAGACCGTCACCGTGATCCCGCAGGTCATTATCCAGCAGCAGCAGGCGACGACGATCGATCAGGTGCTGAAGTATGTGCCCGGCGTCACTGTCGCTACCGGCGAGGGAAATGGCGGCATGAACGGCGACGCGTTCCGCATTCGCGGTTTCGACGCCAGGGGTGATCTCTATGTCGACGGCCTGCGCGACTTCGGCGCCTACGTCCGTGACAATTTCGCCGTCGAAGGCGTGCAAGTTTTCAAGGGATCTTCTTCGGAAAGCTTCGGCAACGGCTCTACCGGCGGGGTCATCAACCAGGTCAGCAAGACCGCGCATCTTGGCGACAGCAACAGCCTGACCGGCACGTTGGGCAGCGGCCCGCAAAAGCGTGTCGTCGCCGACGTTAACGAGCAGATCAGCGACACGACCGCCTTGCGGCTGGTCGGAATGTGGCATGATCAGGATCTCGTCGATCGCGACCACATCTACTCCAAGCGCTGGGGCGTGCTTGGTTCACTTGGGTTCGGTTTGGGGACCGACCAGACGCTGACGATCAACTATATGCACCAACACGGCGATCGCCGGCCCGACATGGGCGTGCCGTCCGCGCAGCTGTTACCGGGAACGACCGGCTACAGCTTGCCCGTCACCGAGTTCGGCGTGCCGCGCTCCAACAATTTCGGCAAGGAAACCGATCAGGACCTCACCAATGTCGACATGGTGACGGTGCGCTACCACAAGACTGTGGGCGACTGGTTGACGCTCTCCAACGACACGCGCTGGGCGCGCTACACACGGTGGATGGCGTTCACGCCGACGATGTGCGGCACGGGACCAGCCGGGTTCGGCGTCTCCTACGGAACCTGCTCGAAGGACGTGTTCGCTGGCAATCTCAATACAAGCTATCTGGTCTGGCCCGTCGTCGGCGACCGGCAAAAGAGCAATGGCGGCCAGAATATCACCACCGCCGTCGCACGCTTCGACACCGGCGGCATCAAGCATGAGCTGGTTGTCGGACTCGACGTCTACTACCAGAATAACCTCTTCGGCAGCCTGACGGGATCGACCGCGCGCACGGGCGGCACGCTGCTGAATACCAACTTCAACAATCCACCGGGCTTCATGATTAGCACCCTTCCCAGCGCGGTCATCGCTAAGGCTTGGGATATCGGTCTGTTCGCGAGCGATCATGTTTTTCTAACTGACACGATCTCCGTGATCGGCGGCATTCGCTGGGACGATTATCACGCCAAAAATACGACCCGCAACACGACGACGGATGTCGACGGTCCCTGGGTGAAGGGGGAAACCCGTTTCCTCAGCCCCAAGGCGTCGCTCATGTGGCAGCCGTCGCCGGAGCAGACCTATTATGTCAGCTACGCGCGCTCCTTCACGCCGGCCGGCCAGAACATCAGCTTCCAAGGTGTGGTCTCATCGGCCCAACCGAATTTGTCGCCCGACAAGAACAACACGATCGAAGCTGGCGGAAAATGGAGCCTGTTTCACGATCAGCTCGGTCTGACGGCGGCCGTGTTTCGTACCATCAAGAACCGCGGCAGCTACCAGGATCCGTTGACCGGCGCATCGGTGAGTTCCGGTGGCGAGCGGGACCGTGTGCAGGGCGTCGAGCTCGGCATCTCGGGCAAGATCACGCCCGCGTGGGACGTCCAGGCGTCCTACACCTATCTCGACAGCAAGATCCTGACTGGAACGCCGGTCAGCTTCTTCTCGCCGACCGACTCGACCGGCAATCAGGTCGCCTATGTTTCAAAAAACAATGTCGCAATCTGGACCACCTACGACATCGCGACCCTGATGCCGGGCCTGCCCGGCAAGCTCCTGGTGGGCGGCGGTCTGAACTATCGCAGTCGCTACTTCGCCGATCCGAACATGATCTATTTGATCCCCGCCGCCACCACGATGGACGGGATGATCTCCTGGGAGAATGATCGCTTCCGCGTCGCGCTCAACGTCACCAACCTGACCAACAAGCTGACCTACGCGTCTGCCTTCTACTGGCGCGACGAGCCGGTGCCTGGACGAACCTTCACCGGCACGGTTGGCGTGAAGTTCTGAATTCATGCTTGTCGAAATACCCGACGTGCTGTCCGCTCCCGAACTCGCTGAAGTCCGCCGCATTATCGAAGCGGCGGACTTCATCGATGGCCGGGTGACGGCGGGTGAGCTGGCCGCGCGCGCCAAGCACAATCTTCAGCTGCCACAGGAAGGGGAAGCCGCGCGCGAAGCGGGTGACGTCGTGCTCAAGGCGTTAGGGCGCAACCCGCTGTTCACCAGCGCGGTCTTGCCCTTCCGGGTGCTGCCGCCGCTGTTTAACCGCTACGATGCCGGCATGAAGTTCGACGCCCATGTCGATGGCGCCATCCGCGCCATGCCCTGGGCCGGACCGCGCATGCGGGCGGATGTCTCCAGCACGCTCTTCCTCACCGATCCCGAAGACTATGACGGCGGCGAGCTGGTGATCGAGCACAGCTTCGGCGCCACCAGCGTCAAGCTCAAAGCCGGGTCGATGGTCCTCTATCCGGCCGCCAGCCTTCATAGCGTCACTGAGGTCACACGCGGCTCGCGCTGGTCGGCCTTCTTCTGGACCCAGTCGATGCTGAAGGACGATGGCCTTCGCACGCTTCTGTACGATCTCGACATGGCCATCATCGAGGTCCGCCAGCAGCTGGGCCACGACACCCACGGCACGCTCAGCCTTACCGGCGTCTACCACAACCTGCTGCGCCGCGCGGCAGAGCTATGAGCCTGGACATGGCTTTGCCCGACCAGGCTGTGGCGATTTCCGATGCCCCGGCGGCCGGGCACTTAGAGCCGGCCACGCCACAGCTCGCGCCCTATGTGCCGCCGTTGCGGTCCCGTGGCTACGTGCAGCGGTCGACGCTCCGCACCAGGCTGTTCGCCTTCGCCATCACCGCGGCCCTGCATGGGGCGGCGCTGATCGGCATCATGCTGTATCGGTCGCCCGACCTTTTCGTCACGCCACCGCCGGAACCCCTGGTCGTGACGCTCTTGCCGCTGGCTCGCCCGCCGTCGGAGGTCAAAAAGCAGGACCAGAAGATCAAGATCATGGCGACACCACCGCGACCAGCGCTGGTCTCCCCGATCGTCCGACCGATCGTCCCGAACACGGTCAGCCCGATCGTCGCCACACCGGATGACACACCTCCGGCGCCAGTCTCTCCGCCCGCGCTCCAAGCGGCGCCAGCGGCGCCCGCTATCGCCGCGCCCCTCGCTGACGCGGCCGAAGACGCGCGAGACAGCTGGGAGGGGCGCGTCTTGGCCCGACTCGAACGGTTCAAGCGCTACCCGGCAGGGGCCCGCAGCCGGCGCGCGCACGGCGTCGCGACGATCCGGTTCCGGCTCGACCGGCAGGGCTATGTACTTTCCTCGTCGATCGCTCGAAGCTCGGGGAGCAAGATCCTCGATGCGGAAGCGCTCGCCACGCTTGCCCGCGCCGAACCGCTACCGGCGATCCCGGCCGATCGGCCTAGTGAGATCGAGATCCTCGTACCGGTCGAGTTCTTCTTGCTCCCCGGATGATAACGCCGATCGATTGGATTCCTCTGAGCTAAGGTGGCAGAAGTGCTCTGTCCTGCCATCTTATTGCTCTATCCTGCCGTTCAGTTAAGAACCATTCGCAATTCATCGCGCGCGGCGACAGGGTTGCGCCGGTGCTGCATGGGAAGGGAACGGACAAGCATGTCGGCGGTCGCTGTAGAAGAGGTTTTCGACCCTCAAGAAGTGCCCCGGCCGGTTTTCGCCATCGGTGGTGAGCTTGTAACCGATGGATTCGAGCAGCCGCCGCATGAGCATCGCAAGGCGCAGCTGATCATGGCGCTGCGCGGGCTGGTCACGTGTGAGGTGACCAAAGGTCTCTGGATGGTGCCGCCGCAATGCGCGCTGTGGATTCCGGGCGGGATGGAGCATAGCGTGCGCGGCGTCGGCGAGGTCGCGCTCTACATCCTATTCGTCGAGCCTGACGCTGCGGCCGCGCTGCCGAAGGAGTGCTGCACGGTCGCTATCGCGCCGCTGCTGCGTGAGCTCATCATCGGGGTCGCCAAGCTGCCACCGCTCTATGACGTTGATGGCGCCCAGGGCCGTCTCACCCAGACGATGCTCGACGAGCTGGCCGCCGCGCCAGTCGAGCGCCTCCATCTACCGCTGCCGAGCGACCCCCGTCTGCGCAGGATCGCGGACGCGCTCACCGCGGATCCTTCGGACCGCGCCACGATCGGCGAATGGGCGCGTCGCGTGGCGATGAGTGAGCGCACGCTGTTCCGCCTGATTCACCGCGAGATCGGGATGAGCTTCGGCCGCTGGCGCCAGCAATTCCACATCATGGTCGCGCTCGAGCGCCTTGCGCGCGGCGAGGCGGTTCAGCTGGTCGCGTTCGACCTGGGGTATGAAAGCGCCAGCGCCTTCATCACGATGTTCAAGAAGGTGCTTGGCGAGCCACCCGGCAAATATCTGGCGGCACGGCAGGTTCATGCTGGCAAACCAAACGCCGCGAAGATGGGCTAGCAAGGCGGCTAGGACCCGCTCAGCCCCTCGTAGCTCTTGAGGTCAAAGGGGATCGCCCTTTCGTTATAGTCCGGAACGCTGTCCGGATCGATCATCGCATCATCGCCGACCGCCTCCTCTGATGAGGGCGCGTCGGGTAGGCTGTCCTGGTCCGCCAGCGCCTGATTGCGGACGACATAGTCCCGCAAGGCCTCCTCATAGCTTCGCAATCCCGCCAGCGGATCGCCTTT
>Ga0265780_10010448_pt1 | contig 11061 bp, 9 predicted proteins | sample P1T30metagenome_FD_192432 | JGI IMG/M metagenome (GOLD analysis project Ga0265780, IMG submission 192432) | Plant litter microbial communities from East Loma Ridge, Irvine, California - P1 T30 | ecosystem: Environmental > Terrestrial > Plant litter > Unclassified | place: USA: California... | reverse complement strand
TCTCGGAGCAGCGCCGTGAACGCCTGCGCTCGGTCCTCCCTCCGCTCGGGGTCGATGTCCCTGCCGGTGACGTCGATGTCGACGAGCTGTTCGGCGTTTATCTGCGGGCGTACGAGTCGTCATGGCGAACATTCCCCGATGCGCTTCCGCTTCTTAGGAGCCTGCGCGGGTCTGGTCACCGCATCGGGCTGCTGACGAACGGGACAGAGGCTCAGCAGCTAGCGAAGCTCCGGGATACAGGTCTCCTCGTCGAGTTCGACGTCGTCTGCACGTCTGAGCGCATCGGTTTCTCGAAGCCCGACGTGAGGGCCTTCGCTGTTCTTGCCTCTGAGCTCGGAGTCGAGCCGGGGGCATGCTTGTTCGTCGGTGACGACCCGATGAAGGACGTTGACGGAGCCAGGGCAGCCGGAATGCAGGCGCTGCTGGTCGACGGCCACAGGCGTCGCGGGCTTCCGATCGGTCAGCTGGTCGGGTCCGCCATCGCCAGGTCTGCGGGTGCCCGTTAGGGGATGGGTCACCGGGGGCTTCCGAGTCGTGACGGCGCCGGGGTGAGCGCGCCGGATATCAAGGCCTGGACGAGTCGATCGGCATCGTAGCCAGAGTCGCTCGCGGCGCCGATGCAGAGGTTGCCGACGCCCTTGAGGAGGTTGTACCCGTCCAGGGCCGCCTCGTCGTTCGTAGGGCCGAGATCGGCGCGGGCGGCGGCGAGGAGCGACCCGCAGACCGGCACGAGCCGGCCCACGAAGTAGGCGTGGAGTGCGTCCGACCCGGCGGCGTCACCGTGGAGGGCGGTGGCGAGCCCGTGCTTGGTCACGAGGAAGTCCACGAACAGCGCCACCCACGTGCGCAGCGCTCCTTCCGGGGTCGCGCTCTCGGCGAGGAGCCGCGGCCCGGCCTCGGCGCAGGCCTCGACCTGGTGTCGGTAGACGGCGACGACCAGCTCAGGCCGCGTCGGGAAGTGCCGGTAGACGGTGCCGACCCCCACGCCCGCCTTCGCTGCGATCTCACGCACGGGAGCGTCGACGCCGGACTCCACGAACACCTCCGCGGCTGCGTCCAGGAGAGCCTGCCGGCTCCGGCGGGGGCGGCCCACCGGCCTCGACGGCGCGGCCGGGGCGTCGCCGTCCTGCGTGTCGGACATGGCACCTCCTGGATCGGGTCGAACCGATGCTTGCTCAACGGAGCAGTGTTCCGTAATGTTGCGGAGCGGCGCTCCGATAAGCAGTATCGCAGAGCGTGACTCCACACGAAAGGCACCCTCCATGTCCTCACCACTCGTCACCGCGCTGGACGAGATCATCGGCGTCAGTGACCCGGTGGTCTCGGTCTCCCCGGTGGCACTCTCGGCCCCGGGTCGACCTGTCCCGCTCGAGGTCCGCGTGTCGGCGCCCGCCACGGGACGTGACCTGCCGGTCGTCGTGTTCTCTCATGGCAACGGCTGGAACCTCGACGGGTACGCGCCCCTGACCGCGTTCTGGGCCTCGCGCGGCTTCGTCGTCGTCCAGCCCACGCACCTCGACTCGAGGCGGAACGGGTTCGGGTTCGACCACCCGGTCTTCCCCTCGATCTGGACCGAGCGCATCACCGACCTGATCCGCGTCCTCGACCAGCTCGACACCGTCGAGGCGGCCGTTCCTGGTCTCGCAGGCCGTGTCGACCGCGACCGGATCGCCGCGACCGGTCACTCCTGGGGCGGCCAGACAGCGCAGACGCTCCTCGGCGCACGCATCGCCGACGAGGAGGGCCGCGTCGGCGTCGACATGTCCGACAGTCGCGTCACCGCGGGCGTCCTCTTCGCCGCCACCGGTCTCGGCGGTGACGACCTGCACCCCTTCGCGAAGGCGAACTTCCCCTTCATGCGCCCCTCGTTCGGCGAGCTCGCCACCCCGACGCTCGTGGTCGCTGGCGACCGCGACCAGTCGAAGATGACCAGCCGCGGACCGGACTGGTTCACCGACGCCTACACGCACAGCCCCGGCGCCACCGATCTCCTCACCCTGCACGGCGCGGAGCACTCCCTGGGCGGGATCGTCGGCTACGAGGTCGCTGAGACGACCGACGAGGACCCGGAACGGGTCGCCGTCGTCCAGCGGATGAGCACCGCCTACCTCCGCACGGCCCTCCGCGTCGACGGGGGAGCCTGGCCCGCGGCCCGGGACGCTCTCCACCTCAGTGCCGACCCGATCGGGCACGTCGACAGCAAGTGACCTCACGATCCCTCGCCATCACGGCCGCTCCCGCCGTGACGGCCAGGGGGCTCAGGCGTCCCGATCGCCGGCGCTGTCCCAGTAAGGGATGGGTGGCTGCGACGCTGGTTGATGAGGGCCGACCTCTAGCGCACACGCCAAGATCTGAGTCGAAAACGGCCACAGATCGTCGCGGCGATGACGCAGTTGCTGTTCGCGTGAAGCTAGGTCGGCTGGTTGACGCCGCTCGACCTTCGGATGGTGAGTGTTGTCGGTAGGAGGACTTCTCGCCTGGAGCTCGTTCCGGACGTTGCGTCCATTTGTGCGACCAGCATGGAGACTGCCGTGCGTGCGCCGTGTTCTGTCGGAGCAGAGACCGTCGTCAGGGGAGGGTCGCAGAAGTCTGCTCCGAAGATGTCGTCGCAGCCGACGATGCTCACGTCGTCAGGGACGCGGACGTGGCGTTCTCGAAGTCGGCCGAGCATGCCGATCGCCAGGAGGTCGTTGAAAGCAATGCAGGCCGTGGCGTTGGAGTGGAGCAGAGCGTCAGCGGCAGCTGCGCCTCCTGTGAGGCGTGGCGTGAAGGGTCCGAGACGTTTGAGGTGCACTCCGTAGTCCTCGGCTGCAGCGTCGAGAGCTCGCCATCGGCCCTCGCTCATCCAGGATGCCCGGGGGCCGCCAGCGAAGGCGATGTCGGTATGGCCGAGGGATCGCAGGTGGGCCATCGCCTGGACCACGCCGGTAGGTGTGTCGATGACGACGCTGGATACTCCTCGGACCTGGCGGTTGAACGTCACAAGGGGGAACGTCTCAGCCCACTCGCTTATCCGGGCATCGGAGAGACGTGATGAGCCGAGTATGGCTCCGTCGAACGACCCTCTGAGGGAGCTCAAGAGGTCGTCCTCGAGATCATCAGATTCTTCTGTGTCGATCAGCAACTGGTTGTATCCCGCCGCTCGGAGTTGCTGCTGAGTACCGCGGATCATCTCGAAGAAAAACGGGTTCGTGATGTCGGTCACGAATAGGGCCACGGTTCGTGTGGCTGCAGCAGGCATCTTCTTCCGGTGACTCAGAGGGCGATAGTCGAGCTCTTCAGCTGCCCGCTCGATGCGTTCCCTCGTGCGCGCATTCACGCGGCTCGGATCCGTGAAGCACCGAGAGACCGTGGACACGGCGACGCCGCTCAGCTCCGCCACGTCGGCCAGCGTCGCGTGCGCCCCCTGAGGGGTCATCTCGTTAGAGGGAGTCTTCATCAAAGATGACCATAGCAAATTCTGGCAAATAAACCTGCAGCTTGCAGTAATTCCTATTCTGGTTCAGGGTGGACCACAGGACGACGCATCCATCAGAGAGAGGCGTCGAGACGAACCGGCGATGAAGCCGGGAGGGAGCCAGGACGCATGACTGCATCAGGCCGCACTTCAGCCTTGCGAGTCGCCATAGTCGGTTCCGGGAGCATCGCCATGACGCATCTGCTCTCGATCCTGGAGCGCGACGCCGTCGAACTCGTAGCTCTGATCGACCCGCAGGAAGAGCCCGTCGAGCTCTTGCTCGCCGCCGTGAGGGAGCAGGCCCCCGCCGCCCCCGAGCCGGCACGGTTCACGACTCTGGAGGCAGCCCTCGAGCGGGACCGCTTCGACATCATCGTCATCGCGACGCCGAGCGGCGCCCATGTCGATCTCGCCATCGAGGCGGCTCGCTCCGGTGCGCACGTGCTCGTCGAAAAGCCGGTGGATGTGTCCGTGGCGCAGGCGAAGCGCCTCCTCGAGGTGGCAGAGGACGTGGCACAGCGAGGCCAGGTCGTGTCCGTCGTCAGCCAGCACCGCTTCGATCCGGCCTCCCGCGTCGTCAAAGACGCCATCGAAGAGGGCGAGTTCGGTCGCCTCACGAGCGCCGTGGCGTCGGTTGCCTGGTGGCGAACCCAGGACTACTACGACTCCGGCGACTGGCGAGGGACCTGGGACCTCGACGGTGGAGGCGCTCTTATGAACCAGGGCGTGCACACCGTGGACCTGCTCCTGTGGATGTTCGGACGGCCGACGCACATCAACGCGATGACCACATTGATCGCACACGACCGGATCGAGGTCGAGGACGTGGCCGTAGCCACCATCCGCTTCGAGTCCGGGGCTCTCGCCACTCTCCACGCCACCACGGCGGCGTTCCCTGGTCTGACCGTGAGGCTCCAGGTCCACGGCACGCAAGGCTCGGCTGTCGTGGACGACGACCAGCTCGCGTTCTACGCCACCTCGGATCCTGCTTCGTACGACGTGACCGGCGGCGACAAGGCCAGCAACACAGCGGCGGAGCACGTCTCCGGTGAGCACCTCGGCGGGCAACCCAAGGGCCCTGGTTGGTTCGCACGTGGTCACAGTCGTCAGTACGACGACTTCCTCGGCGCGATTCATGAGGGGCGTACGCCCGGAGTCACAGTCGCTGACGCTGTGCTGTCGGTAGCAGCGGTCCGTGCCGTGTACCTCTCCGCCACCTTGAACACCACGATCGTCCTCTCCGACGTCCTCGACGGGACCTACGACAGCGTCGTCACGCGTGTCGGCGAAACGACCTCCTGAGCGCCACCTCAGATTCTCCAACCAGCAACGACCTCCATCGGTGGCCCGACCATCGATCTGACAACTGACGAAGGAATGAACATGAAGACACGTATGCAGCGCCGCATGCTCGCGCTGGGGACGCTCGGCGTCACCGCGATCATCGCCCTCAGCGGATGCGGGGTGTCGCCTGACGCCTCGGGAGATGTCACACCGCCGGCCACCGATGAACCCGTGACGATCAGTCTCGGATGGTGGGGCAGCGACCCCCGAGCGCAGGCGACAGAGGCCGCCGTCGCGCTCTTCGAGGAGAAGTACCCCAACATCACCGTCGACACCAGCTACTCCGACTTCTCGGGGTACTGGGACCGGCTCGCGACACAGACAGCAGGCGGAGACGCCCCTGACGTGTCGCAGATGGACATGGCCTACCTCTCGTCCTACGCAAGTCGGGGCACCCTGGCCGACCTCGGCGCCCTGGACAGCATCCTCGACACGTCCGGCATTCCGGACTCCGTCCTCGACAGCGGCCTCGTCGACGACACCCTCTACGCCGCTCCCATCGGTGCTGCCGCGAACGGCGTCGTCATCAACACGACCCTCCTCGCGCAGTACGGCATAGAGATCCCCGACACCGACACCTGGACCTGGGACGACTTCGACGACCTCGCTCTCGAGGTGACAGAGAAGTCAGGCGGGGCCTCTCACGGCGTGACCCCGTTCCAGAATGACTCCTTCGGGCTGCAGGTCTTCGCCCGTCAGCACGGCGAGGAGCTGTGGGACGCCGAGGGACAGATCACCGTTCCGCCGGAGCTCGTCGCTGAGCACTTCCAGAAAGAACTCGACTGGGTGGAATCCGGTGCAGCGGCATCGGCGAGCCAGGTGTCGGACAACGGTGGTGCGACCATCAGCGAGAGCGACATCGTGACGGGCAAGACCGCCATGTTCTTCACGGCTGCCGGCGCCTTCAACGGCATCCAGCTCGCCGCCCCCGACAACGACTACATCATCGGCAACTGGCCGGCGGACTCGGACACGGAGCCCGGATTCCAGTACCTCAAGCCGACCATGTACTGGTCCCACTCTGCTACCTCCGAGCACCCGTCCGAGGCAGCCCTCCTCGTCGACTTCCTCATCAACGACGAAGGCGTCGCCGAGCTCTTCGGCACCGAGCGAGGAGTTCCTGCGAACCCGTCCCTCCAGGAGGTGATCGAGCCGACTCTCACTCCGCAGGGTGTCCAGGCACTGGCGTTCTCGCGTCTGATGAACGAGGAGGCCGGCGAGGCCCCGGCAATCACGCCGAACGGTGCCAGCAGCGTCGCCCAGATCCTCGCGCGCTACAACGACGAGGTGCTTTTCGGGCAGACGACCCCCGAGGACGCAGCCGAAGGCTTCATCGACGAGCTCCAGGCCTCCATCGACGCGGCTGGTTGACCACATGCCGATCATGACCGCTGAACACATGAAGGACATCCCATGAGCGCCCTCGGTGAACTCCGCACGATCACGAAGCGGACGGGCCGCGAATCTGCGGTCGACAAGCGGGCGCGGACGAGGGACAGCAAGGTCGCCGCTGTCTTCCTCGCACCGTGGATTGTGGGTCTGCTGGGGATCACGGTCGGGCCGATGCTCGTGTCGCTCTACCTGTCCTTCACCGACTACAACCTCCTGCAGAACCCCAACTTCACGGGGCTGGACAACATCCAGAGGATGCTCGGCGATGAGCGACTCGCCGCCTCGCTGCGGGTGACCTTCACCTACGTGCTGGTCTCCGTGCCCCTGCAGCTCATCGTGGCCCTGGCGATCGCGGTCCTCCTCGACCGTGGCCTCCGAGCCCTGCCGCTGTACCGATCGATCTTCTACCTGCCGTCACTGCTCGGATCGAGCGTCGCCGTAGCCGTGCTGTGGCGGCTCGTATTCGGAGGCGAGGGCTTGTTGAACTCGTTCCTCGGCCTGCTGGGCATCCAAGGTCCCGCGTGGGTGAGCAACCCCGACACAGCACTCAGCACGCTCATCCTGCTCCACGTGTGGACGTTCGGGTCTCCGATGGTGATCTTCCTCGCGGGGCTGCGACAGATCCCGCGGGAGTTCTACGAAGCGGCGTCGACTGACGGAGCCTCGAGGAGGCGGCAGTTCACCTCGATCACCCTGCCCCTGCTCAGCCCGATCATCTTCTTCAACCTCGTCCTCGGCATCATCGGGGCGTTCCAGTCCTTCACACAGGCGTTCATCATCTCGGGCGGCAGCGGCGGCCCGGCCGACTCGACCCTGTTCTTCTCCCTGTACCTCTACCAAGAGGGCTTCGCGAACTTCCGGATGGGCTACGCCTCAGCTCTGGCGTGGCTCCTCCTCCTCATCATCGGGGCCTTCACCGCCCTGAACTTCTGGATCTCGAAATTCTGGGTTTTCTACAATGACTGAGTCACAGACCATGCATCGCGCCACAGACCGTTCACGACGGGCCGAGCAGCCGGCCGAGAAGACGCCTCGACGCTTGACTCCTGCCGGCGTCCTCGTCCCCGCTCTGAAGCACGCGGTGCTGATCATCGTCGCCCTGGTGATGATCTACCCGTTGCTGTGGATGATCGCGTCGTCACTGCGACCGAACGACGAGATCTTCACGAGCCCTGGTCTGTTCGTGGACACGTTCGACCCGAGCCACTACCCCCAAGGCTGGACCGCGCTCTCGCCGCCGTTCTCGACGTATCTGATCAACTCGGGCATCGTCGTGTTGGGCAGCGTCATCGGGAACCTGGTCTCGTGCTCGCTCGCCGCCTACGCTTTTGCGCGGCTGAACTTCCGCTTCCGGACCGTCGCCTTCATCGCGATGCTGGTAGCGATCATGTTGCCCGTGCACGTCCTGATCATCCCGCAGTACGTGATCTTCGCGCAGCTGGGGTGGATCAACACCTACCTGCCGCTGATCCTGCCGAAGTTCTTGGCCACGGACGCTTTCTTCATCTTCTTGATGGTGCAGTTCATCCGGGGCATCCCCAAAGAACTCGACGAAGCTGCACGCATCGACGGCGCAGGTCACTTCCGCATCTTCGGCCAGATCATGCTCCCGCTCATGGTCCCCGCGCTGGCGACGACGGCGATCTTCACGTTCATCTGGACCTGGAACGACTTCTTCACCCAGCTCATCTTCGTGACCAAGCCAGATCTCCGGACTGTGCCGGTCGCCCTGAGGTCCTTCATCGACGCCCAGAGCATCTCCGACTACGGGGCGCTGTTCGCCATGAGCATCGTGTCGCTGATCCCGCTGTTCCTGGTGTTCCTCTTCGGGCAGCGGTTCCTTCTCCGAGGCATCGCGACGACGGGTGGGAAATGACTCTCCTCAACGACCCCGATCGCCTCTTCCCCCTTGGCGAGAACGTCAGGGCCATCGCCCGCGACCTGTTCTCCGCAGTGGAGAAAGCGCCCATCATCTCGCCGCACGGACACGTCGATCCCAAGATCCTCGTCGAGGACGAGAACTTCACCGATGCAGCAGAACTGTTCATCCGGCACGACCACTACGTGACCAGGCTGCTCCACGCAGCCGGCGTCACCTTCCCCGACCTCGGCATCCCCGGCGCAGGAAGGCCCGCCTCAGCCCGAGACACGTGGCGGACCTTCTGCCAGAACTGGCCATCCTTCGAGGGCACAGCCTCGGGCTACTGGCTGCAGTCGACGTTCACGAACGAACTCGGGATGATTGAAGAACCTTCGGGCGAGAACGCGGACACCCTGTTCGACGTCATCGGGTCGCGTCTGAGCTCGGACGACTTCAGGCCCCGGACCCTGTTCGAGCGGTTCGGCATCGAGGTAATGGCAACGACGGATGACCCCCTCGACGACCTCGCCCCACACCGTCAGCTGGCAGCCGATCCGGCACTGTCCGGCCGGGTTCTCCCCACGTTCCGGCCGGACGCGTACCTCGACCCGGCCAGCCCTGGCTGGGCAGAACGTGTCTCTCGCCTGGCTGACTGGAACAGCTCGGAGGAGTCGAGCTACACCGGGTACCTTGAGGCGCTGCGCGCACGGCGGCAGTACTTCATCGACCACGGGGCAGTCTCGACCGACCACGGCGTCCAGCAGCCGCTCACGCTCGACCTGGACCAGAACACGGCCGCCGCGCTCTTCGAACGAGCACGCGCCGGACTCTTGACTGAGGATGAGCGGCAGATGTTCCTCGGGAACATGCTGTTCCGGATGGCGGAGATGAGCGTCGACGACGGCCTGGTCATGACGATCCACGCGGGAGTGCTGAGGAACCACGACCAGCCGACCTTCGACGTCCACGGACCCGACATGGGCAACGACATCCCGGTCACGACGCACTTCGTCCAGCCCCTCCGGCCGCTGCTGCAAGCGTTCGGCAACATGCCCGACTTCCATCTCGTCCTGTTCAGCGTGGACGAGACCGTCTACTCGCGCGAGATCGCCCCGTTGGCGGGCTACTACCCGTCCGTGTTCATCGGTGCCCCGTGGTGGTTCCTCGACGCCCCGGACGCCGTCCAGCGCTTCCGCGCCGCGACGACCGAGACTGCCGGGTTCTCCCGGGGATCGGGCTTCATCGACGACACCCGCGCTTTCTTGTCCATCCCCGCCCGCCACGACATGGCTCGCCGTCTCGACGCCGCCTACCTGGCACGGCTCGTCGGCGAAGGACGACTCTCGACATCGTCAGCCGAGCGCCGCATCGTCGACATGGTCGGCAACCAACCCCGGAAAGTGTTCAAGCTGTGACTGCAATCTCAGGTGATCATCCCGCCCTGTCACGAGCAGCCATCGAGCGTGACGAGCCGGAGACGAGGATCGTGCACCTCGGCCTGGGCGCGTTCCACAAAGCGCACCAAGCCTGGTACACCGACGTCGTCGACGAAGAAGGCGAATGGGGGATCGCTGCGTTCACCGGCCGGAGCCCGGCGGCAGCGACCGCCCTCACGGAGCAGGGCTGCGCCTACACCGTCATCGAACGCGGACCAGGAGGCGACCGGGCACGGCTGGTCGGGAGCATCGTCGAGGCCCACGACGGCGCAGACATGCGGCAGCTACGACACCTGCTCGCCTCACCCCGAACAGCGATCGTCACCATCACCATCACCGAGGCCGGCTACCGGCTGACAGCAGACGGACGCCCGGACTACTCCGACGACGCAGTGCAAGCCGACATGGCTGCCCTGGAGACCGATGAGCGCGTCCTGACGACTCCGCTCTGCCGGCTGGTCGAGGGGCTCGCGGCTCGTCGCCTGGCCGGTGCGGGCCCGATCGCGGTCGTCCCGTGCGACAACATGCCGCGGAACGGGAGCGTCGTCGGGGAGGCCGTCCTCGAGCTCGCCGCTCACTGGGGGCCGGAGGTGCAGGCGTGGATCGCGGAGAACGTTTCGTTCGTCTCGACGAGCGTCGACCGCATCACTCCCCGCACCACCTCGGGTGACATTGCTCAGGCCAGGGAACTGACAGGCTTCGAGGACAAGGCGCCAGTGGTGACGGAGCCGTTCCACGACTGGGTCCTGAGCGGCGACTTCCCGGCGGGGAGACCCGCATGGGAACGAGCCGGGGTCCGGTTCGTCGAGGACATCGAGCCGTGGGAGCGGCGCAAGCTGTGGCTGCTCAACGGCTCCCACAGCCTCCTTGCCTCCGCAGGCCAGCTCCGCGGATACTCGACCGTCTACGAGGCCGTGTCTGACCCTGCGTGCCGTGAGCGGGTCGAGGACTTTTGGGACGAAGCAGCTCGGCACCTGCCCGACGATCTCGACGTGCCGGCCTATCGCCGCTCCCTCTTGGAGCGGTACGACAACCCCCGCATCGAACACCGTCTCGAGCAGATAGGTCAGGACGGATCCCTCAAGCTGCGCGTGCGAGTCGTGCCCGTGGTCCTCGCCGAGCGGGCAGCGGGCCGATCTGGCGGCGCCGGCATCCGGGCCGTCGCGTCGTGGATCGCCCTGTTGATTGAGCAGGGGAGCGCGCCCGACCCGCAGCGCACGGCGATCGACGCCGCCTTGGAGCAAGAACTCGACGACGCGGTGAGGTCCCTGATGCGGCTGATCGCCCCGGCCCTCCTCGGTCACCCGGACATCCACACTGAGGTCCTCCGACGGGTCCACGAAGAGATCCAGTTGTCACGACACATGAACCACGAAAGAAGTTGACCGAATGAAGATCGACAAGGCCGAGGTGATCGTCACCAGCCCTGACCGCAACTTCGTCACGCTGAAGCTGACCGCCGACGAGGGGGTCACCGGTCTCGGCGACGCCACCCTGAACGGCCGCGAGCTCGCCGTGGTCGCCTACCTCAGCGAGCACGTCGTGCCGCTGCTGATCGGCCGCGACCCCGC
>Ga0265780_10010447_pt1 | contig 11061 bp, 9 predicted proteins | sample P1T30metagenome_FD_192432 | JGI IMG/M metagenome (GOLD analysis project Ga0265780, IMG submission 192432) | Plant litter microbial communities from East Loma Ridge, Irvine, California - P1 T30 | ecosystem: Environmental > Terrestrial > Plant litter > Unclassified | place: USA: California... | reverse complement strand
CCATGCGGCCAGCCCAGATCGCGCAAATAGCCGGCCAGCGCGGCCGTCGCAGCGCCCGTCGCCGGATCTTCCAGCACGCCACCGGAGGCAAAAGCGTTGCGCGAATGAAACAGATTATTGTGTTCGGGCCAGGCAAGCACGATCGTCACCAGGCCATGGGCATCCATCAGCGTCCGGCCCGCGTCGAGCGCGTACACCATCGCCGCCAGCGCTGCGCGGCTGGACAGCGCCAGGAACAAGTGGTCGGCGCCGGCGTGAATGCATGCGGGCGGCAGGCGCGGATCGAGGTCGGCGTGCCCGTAGCCGAACAGCGCGAGCGCAGCGTCGACGAGAGCGGGCGGCGCAGGACGGCTACGGGTAGGTGGGGACTGCAGTGCCGCCTGCATGCGCGCGCCGTCCTGCCGTCCCTCGACAGAGATGGCAGCGGCATTCAGGGTCAGCGCAAAGCGGCCAGCACCATGCCGGCGCGCCAGGGCGGCGCCCAGAGCAATCGTCGCATGGCCACAGAACGGCACCTCGGAAGCGGGCGAAAAATAACGCACGCGCCACCCCTCGCCTTCGGGCGCGGCAAACGCGGTTTCAGAAAAACCCACGTCGCGCGCCATTGCAGCCATCTCGGCGGCCGGCGGCAAGACCGTGCCGATCCAGACCCCGGCCGGATTGCCGCCCTGGCCGTGGTCGTCGAAGGCAGCGAGAAGTTCAATATCCTGGCGCATGGGTGCTTCCTCAGTGATTGGAAACACCCATCATAGCGCCGGGCCGCTAGCGCCGGGCGTCGATGCGCGGCAGCAGCACGGCCAGGATGCCCAGCAGCGGCAGGAACGAGGCGATCTGGTACACCTGCGCGATGCCGTGCACGTCGGCGATGGTGCCCATCGCGGCCGCACCCACGCCGCTGATGCCAAACATCAGGCCGAAGAAGATGCCCGAGATCAGGCCGACCTTGCCCGGCACCAGCTCCTGAGCGAACACGACGATGGCCGAGAACGCCGACGACATCACCAAACCGATGATGACCGACAGCACGCCGGTCCAGAACAGGTCGGCGTACGGCAGCGCGATGGTGAACGGCGCCGCGCCCAGGATCGAGAACCAGATCACGCGCTTGCGTCCGATCTTGTCGCCGATCGGCCCGCCCGCGAACGTGCCCAGCGCCACCGATGCCAGGAACAGGAACAGGTACATCTGTGCGGTACCCACCGGCAGCTTGAATTTCTCGATCAGGAAGAAGGTGTAGTAGGTCTGCAGGCTCGCCATATAGATGTACTTGGAGAACACCAGCAGCGCCAGCACGGCCAGCGCCTGGATCACCTTCTTGCGCGGCAGCGCCGGGCCGGCGTGCAGCGCGGCCTTCTTGACCATGTTCATCAGGTGATGGCTGTACCAGCGGCTCACGCCCACCAGCACCGCCACCGCAACGAGCACCAGCAGCATGAACCAGGCAATCTCGGCCTGCCCGCGGCCGACGACGATCGCCGCGGCCAGCAATGGCCCCAGGGCCGAGCCGGCATTGCCGCCGACCTGGAACACCGACTGCGCAAATCCGAAGCGCCCGCCCGACGCCAGGCGCGCCACGCGCGAGGCTTCCGGGTGGAAGGTCGACGAGCCCACGCCGATCATGCCGGCAGCAACCAGCAGCATCGGATAGCTGCCCGCCCACGCGAGCAGACCGACGCCGAGCAGCGTCACGCACATCCCCGCTGGCAGCAGGAAGGGGATCGGCCGCTTGTCGGTATACAGGCCGATCCACGGCTGCAGCAGCGAGGCGGTGCACTGAAACGTCAGCGTAATCAGGCCGACCTGGGTGAAGGTCAGGTTGAATTCGTGCTTCAGGAGCGGGTAGATCGACGGCAGCACCGCCTGCACGCAATCATTGAGCAGGTGGACAAAGGCAACCGAGAGAAGGATCTGCATCACGGCGCCGGAGGCGGCCGGGGTGACTGCGGAGGTGGTGCTGGACGGCGAGGAAGATGTGGACATGGACGACGCGGGTGGACAGAACAGTCCGACAGGATATGCGAAAACCGGCGCCTGCGGGCGCCGGTTCTTTTACTACCGGTTCTTTACTACCGGTTTTTCAACGACCGGCGGTCAGCCGGCCGGAACCAGCCGGATCGCCTGCCCGCCGCCCGGCGCCAGCACCATCTTGATGGTGTCGGTGCTCTTCACGGTGCGCTTTTCGATCACCAAGTCAAAGCGGCGCTCGCTGCGGTAATCCGCTTTGTCGCCATCGCGGTAGATTTCGGCCACATACGATTTGCCGGCATCGAGGAACGACAATGGCAGGTCGAGCGTACGCGCATTGCCATCGGTGACCGAGCCGACATACCAGGCGCTCGAGTTGCGGTCCTTGCGTGCGATGGTCGCGTATTCACCGACAGCGCCATGCAGCACGCGCGTATCGTCCCAGTCGGTCGGCACGTCGCGGATGAACTTGAACGCACCCGGATAGCGGTCGTAATGCTCGATCAGATCGGCCGCCATCACCACCGGTGAATAGATCACCACGAAGTTGGCCAGCTGCTTGGCCTGGGTCGAGTTGAACGGCTTCTTGTCCTTGCCCTCCAGGCTCAGGATGCCCGGCGTGTAATCGAGCGGGCCGCTGAGCATGCGGGTAAACACCAGGTTGGCCTCGTGCTCGACGCTGTTGACCGGATTGCCCCAGGCGTTGTACTCCGTGCCGCGCGCGCCTTCACGCGAGATCCAGTTCGGATAGGTGCGGCGCAGGCCCGTGTCCTTCACCGGCTCGTGCGTGTTGATCGCGATCTTGTAGCGCGCCGCATCCTCGACCACCTTCTGGTAGTGGCGCACGCCCTCTTGCGAATCGGTGTAGCCAAAATGGACCTTGCCGTTCTTGCCCATGAACTGGGCGGCGCCGCCGTCGGTGACGTAGCCGGTCTTGATGCTGTCCACGCCATTCTTTGCGTACAGGCGCAGCGCTGCATCCAGCTGCTTCTCGTAGTGCGCGATATTGCCGCCGGTCTCGTGGTGGCCGATGATGTGCACACCGCGCGCTTTGCCATACGCCGCCAGTGCCGGCAGGTCGAAGCGCGGGTTGGCGCGGGTGAAGTCCATGTCCGCGCCGTTGCCGGCCCAGTCGCTGTCCCAGCCCGGATTCCAGCCTTCGACCAGCACGCCACGGAAGCCGTTCTTTGCCGCGAAGTCAATGTAGCGCTTCGTATAATCGGTCGTGGCGCCGAGCCGGTCGCCCGCAGCCCAGGTCTTGGTTTCCAGGTGCATGTCCCACCAGACGCCGACATACTTCGATGGCTTGACCCACGAGACGTCGCCCAGTTTATTGGGCTCGTTCAGGTTCAGCACGAGGTCCGACATGTACAGCCCCGCCGCATCGCCCGCGATCTGCATCGTGCGCCATGGCGTCGTGAAGCTGCCGGTGCGCACGACCGGCGCGCCATTGGCGGATGGGGTCAGGTGCGCGCGCAGGCGCTGGCCTTCGACCCGGCGCAGCCACATCGACGCGTAGTCGACCAGTGCCGCTTCGTGGAAGGCGATGTGCGTGCCGTTTTCCATCTTGACGGTCATCGGCGTGTTGGCCATGCCCACTTCGCGCAGCGGCGTTTTCTGGATCGGGTATTCGAGCGCCCAGACTTCACCGGCCTGCTGCCACCAGGCGGTAGCTGGCTGCGCCACCACGAACTCGGTCAGCTCGTCGGCGATGTGCACGGCGCGGTTATTGGTCTGCTTCGGGAATTCGTAGCGGAAGCCCACGCCATCGTCGAACACGCGAAACACGATCGCCAGACGCCGGCCATCCTTCTTCTGGTGCACGTCCACGCGCAGCTGGCTATAGTGATTGCGCACCGTGCGGCGCTCGCCCCACGGCTGCTCCCAGGTGCTGTCATGGGCCGTGACCAGGTGACGCTCCATCGCGAAGCCGGCATCGAGCGGCTTGTCGCTGGCCAGCACGAAGCCAAGGCGCGACGGCGCGATGACCGGCTGGCCATTGCGCTCGACCTGGTACGACAAGCGCCCGTCCGGTGCCACCTGCAACGACACCTTGAGCACCTTGCCGGGCGATTCGACGGTCGCCATCAGGTCTTCGGCGGCGAACGCGCCGGTACTGATCACCATGCCCAGCGCCACAAGGCTCATCTTCAATAAACTGGTACGCATCCTTCGTCTCCTGTCTCGTCTTGTTTTCTATTGCATTTTCAACCTGAAAGCGGTCGCCCCGGATAGTCCGGCATCGGGGATGCGCGGTCAATGTGCGGCTGAAGCGAATCTGAAGATTCGTCGCGGCGCCCGAAGCGCGGCGCACTGATACACTTCCGGCATGAAAATTCTGATGATCGAAGACGATCTGGCAATCGGCCAGGCCCTCTTGTCAGTGTTCCAGGACGAGGGCCACACGGCAGTCTGGCTGCGCCTGGCCCAGGGCGCGGCCGCGCGCATGCGCAGCGAATCGTTCGACGCCGTGGTGCTCGACCTGGGACTGCCCGATGGTGACGGCACCGACGTGCTGCGCGCGCTGCGCGACGAAGGCGTGCGCCTGCCGGTGTTGATCATCAGCGCGCGCGACAGCCTGCAGGACCGCCTCAAGGGGTTCGACCTGGGCGCCGACGATTACCTGATCAAGCCTTTCGAGATTCCCGAACTGCTGGTGCGCCTGCGCGCGATCGTGCGCCGCAGCCACGGCGCGCTCGAAGAAAACCTGTGGGTGGCAGGCGACATCGAACTCGATGAAAACCGCATGCTCGTCACGCGCGCCGGCCAGAGCGTCACGCTCTCGAAAACCGAATTCGCGCTGCTGCTCACCTTGATGAAGCAGGCCAACCGCGTGCTCACGCGCGTCGAGCTCGAACGGCGCGCCCTGCCCTCCGGCGAAGGCCAGAGCCAGACGCTGGACGTGCACATCTTCAACCTGCGCAAAAAAGTGGGCGAAGGCGTGATCCGCACCGTGCGCGGCGTCGGCTACATGGTGCAGCGTGACGTTTAGACAGTCCTCGCTGTTCCGGCGCCTGATGTTCAGCTTTGCCGGCGTGATCGTCAGCGTCGCGATCATCGGCGTGCTGTGGATGTTCTACGAAGCCAAGGTCACGCAGCGCACGCGCACCTTCAGTGAAAACAAGGCGCACACGCTCAATATCCTCTCGCACCTGGTGGACGCCGGCGCCCGGCCCGAGCGCATGCTGCCGGCGCTCGCGGCGATCGAGGTGAACCGCGAGCGCATGTTCAAGGAGCTCGATTACCACTCGCGCGTGCGCGTGCGGGTCTGGCTCGATGGCCGCCTGCTCTACAACTCGATGCCGCAGCTGCCGGACGTACTGCCCGAGGTGGCTGCGCGTGGCGCCTACGCGTGGGTGCGCTGGACAGCGCATGACGCGGACAACCGCATCGTCGTCGAACGCCGCCACGAAGTCGACGACGAGTGGATGCTGACCATCTGGGGCGTGAGCTTTCTGCTGTCGTCGACCTTTTTCAGCCTGCCGCTGCTGTTGATTCCGGCGTGGCTGATCGTCGGCATCGGCTTGCGCCCGCTGCGCTCGATCGCGTCGAGCATCGCCCAGCGCACGGATGCCGACCTGACGCCGCTGCCCGACTCCAAGTACAAAGAACTCTCGCCGCTGGTGGTGGCGATCAACGGCCTGATGCATCGCCTCTCTCAGCGCATCGAACACGAACACGAATTCCTGACCGATGCCGCGCACGAGCTCAAGACGCCGCTGGCGGCCATCCAGATCAACGCCCACGTCTTGATGAGCCGCACCGGCGCCGAGATGGCCGAGCGCTGCGCCGAGCCGGCGGCCGGCCTGCGCAGCGGCGTCGCGCGCGCCACGCACACGGTGCACCAGCTGCTGGCGCTTGAACGTGCCCGGGCCGAACCGCAGGTCGCGCAGGCGTGCCCGCTGACGGACGTGGCCGACTTCGTGCGCGAGCGCGTGGCGACGGCGGCGCACCTGGCGGTACAGCGCAATATCGAGATCGAATTCGACGCTGCCCCGGACGCCGGTGGGGCGCTGCCGCTGCACCTGGAAAGCATGGCGTCGGCGGTCGATAATCTGATCAGCAATGCAATCAAGTATTCACCGACGGATGGTCGCATCACCGTGCGCCTGACGCGTGCTGCTCACGGCTACCGGCTGGCGATCTGCGACGGGGGGCCGGGGATTGCGCCGGATTTGCGCGACAAGGTGTTCGAGCGGTTCTATCGGGTGCCGGGGCAGGAGCAGCTGGGTTCTGGACTGGGGCTGGCGATTGCGGAACGGGGCGCGGCAAGGAACGGCGGCACGATCTCGCTGGAGGCTGGCGAGCATGGGCGCGGCGTGTGCGCGACCATCACGTTCACTGGCGCGCTGGGGTAGTTTTCCGGGCGGTGCCTACAGCCAGCCGACACGCTTCAGCCGCCGGTGCAGCAGCGTGCAACCGGCGACGATCCCGAACATCACCGCCGGATAACTCCAGCGCCAGGCCAGCTCCGGCATGTGCTGGAAGTTCATGCCATACAGGCTGAACACCATCGTCGGCACCGCCAGGATCGCGCCCCAGCCGGCGAGGCGCTTGACGACGTCATTCTGGCGGATCGTCACCTGCGCCAGCGAGACCTGCATGGCGGCATTGATCATCTCGCCGATCCGGTCTGCCGTCTGCGTCACGCGCGCGACATGGTCGAGAATGTCCCGATAATAGATGCGATTTCCGGCCGGGATGATGTCGCCGTGAAAGCGCAGCAGTTCGTTGCAGATGTCGATCAACGGCGCCGCCGCCCCATGCACCGACAGCAGCTCGTTTTTCAGGTTGTAGAACTCTTCCAGGTTGTCCGACGATGGATTCGGCAGAAACAATGCCTTCTCCACCTGGCGGAACCGGTCCTGCAGCATGTCCATGCATGGCTGGTAATGGTCGACGATGAAATCGATGATCGTGTAGAGCACATACCCGGGCCCCGTCGCGAGTTTGGCCGGCACGCTCTCGGCGCGTTCGCGGACCGCGCGGTACCCGTTGGACGTGCCATGCCGGATCGTCATCACGAAGCGCGGCCCGACAAACACGTGCGTCTCGCCGAAGTGGAGCGCCTGCTCGACCAGCGACACCGTGTGCAGCACGACGAACAGGTTCTCGCCATACTCTTCGATCTTGGGCCGCTGGTGCGCCTTGCGTGCGTCTTCCACCGCCAGGTCGTGCAGGTCGAATTCGTCCTGCACCATGTCCATCAGTTCCTTGTCCGGCTCGAACAAGCCAAGCCAGACGAAGGTGTCGTCGTCTTCCAGCGCGACGCTGATATCCTCGATCTGGATCTCTTCCAGCTTGACGCCCTTGCGATACACCGTGCAGTTGATGCGCGCCGCCACTTCATTCACGGATCGGCTCCTTCAATGCGCGCTGGCCAGGGTTGCTCCCTCTGGCGATGTCTGAGCGAATAGTCATACGGTCTTGTCATGCGAAATTGATCGTGGCCGCGATTCTACGCAGCGCCGCGTAAAAATTTTGTCAAAAATGAGGCGAAACCGCGCAAGGTCGGACGCAGAGGAAAGGAGTCATGACACAGAAGCCTTGACCACGAATTTCTTCTTGTTACAGTCGCATGGGAGGCTGCCTGCTGCTGGACGGGCAGATTCAGCCTGCGGTTCGTCAAGCGGGACGGCCTGCTAGCGGCTGAATCTGCTCGCAAGTGTAGGGGTCTTCACCAACGCCAGAGCATTCAGGGGTTGGTTCCTCTCCACGTCACCTTCCATCAACCCGCGTGGCTGAGCGCCTGCTGCACGTAGGGCTCGTAAAATTCGATCAGCCGCCTGCTGCGTGGTAAATGGAACAGCAGTTCGATTTCAAGGCAGCGCGCACCGGAGGTGTAGCTGACGAACCAGGTACCGATCACATTCCGGAAAAGGATATCGTCGTCCTTGAGCTTTTTCGTTTGTTCGCGGCTGATCAGGATGAGCTTCGGCGGGTAGCGGTAGGTCGTGCTGCCATCGGTCTTGTCGATCATCAGCGCCCAGGCCAGCGGCCCCTCGCCCTGCTGGACGAAAATAAGCCGCTTGGCGGTGCTCAGGTGGGCGGCGTAAGGGAAGTCCGGGGCCAATGCCGCCATCAGGCGCAGGTTTTCGTCTGGCTTGGTGAATACAGCAAATTCCGTCGCATTCATGACCCGGCGCGAGCGGGCCTGGTGCACGGCTTTCCAGTACGGCCCGTCGTCCGCCAAGGCCACGCTCATGTCCCGAACGGGCGTGGCCGGCTCCAGTTCGCGGACCATCAATGGCGGCGTTAGCACGCCTTGCGTCGCTGCCTCCACATACCAGTCTGTCGTGTCTGCCTGGGTTTTGTACCACCAGTGTTGATTATCTGACTCCATACGGTCTCTCAACACGGCATTGGCGGTGCGGTCGAGCGGATTCGGCGTTGGTGCTGCACCCGTGTCCAGCTCGCCCACGTGCAGGAAATTGCGGTATTCCGCCAGGGTTTCCGGATGTTCGGACCACTGCGTGAGCAGAGAAGAACGATACTGGGAGCCGAGCTGACCAAAACCAACCCAGACCATCTGGTCACGATCGCGCCAGATCTCGCAGCGCAGATTTTCCACCGCATGCTGCTTGCCCAGTGCATTGATCAGGGGAGCCGGCAATATCTCTTTGAATAAAATCGCCTGCGCGTGAAATGCCTTCCAGCCATCGGCAATTTCACGTGTCATCAACTGCAACTGGAAATCAAAGAGCATGTCTGCATCATCGGACAATGCCGCGCGCAGGTCTTGCGCGAACGATTCAAATTTTTTGCTTGCCATAAATCCGTTCACTGTTGGTACGCGGTGGCCTCAGAACCAGCTCTTGAACCAGCCGATCTCGCCATCCAGCAGCCCCTGTTCCTTTTTCTTGCCCTTTGCTTCAGCTGCCGCCGCCACACCTGTACCCAGTGCGAACACGGCGGCAATCGCTGCAAGTAGCGTTACCGAGCCCGATGCCGCAGCGGCAATCGTCGAGGCGGCCTGCATTTCGCACTGCCGGCTCCGTGCTCGCAGGCATTGAGCTGATGCACATGATCCGCAAAGGCCAGTTTGCAATCGGCTGCGCCGAGACCATGTCGGTCGCCAACCCACGCCGCTTGAGGCTGTTTGTTTTCCGATTCAGCTTTACGTCAAAAACGGCAGCACGCGCTCGAGCAGCCTATCCGGCGCTTCCTCGGCAATGTAATGCCCGCACGGCAGCGCCTCACCCTGCACGTCAGCCGCCACCCGTTGCCACTCCGCGAGCGGATCAAAGCAGCGTCCCACCACGCCCTGCTCGCCCCACAGCACCATCAGCGGCAGCGCCAAACGGTTCCCGGCATCGCGGTCAAACCGGTCATGCTCAAGGTCGATCGTCGCCGCAGCACGGTAGTCTTCGCAGATGCCGTGCGCGGCGCCCGGCAACGCCAGGCAGCGCTGGTACTCGGCCAGTGCGCGCGGGTCGAACGGCGCCAGGCCCGCGCTGCGCTTGCCCATCACGTCCCGCACGTACGCGGCGGGGTCGGCCTCGATCAGGCGCTCAGGCAGCGGCGCCGGCTGGATCAGGAAGAACCAGTGCCAGTAAGCGCGCGCAAACACGTCCGACGTTTGCTCGTACATCGCCAGCGTTGGCGCGATGTCCAGCAGCGCCATGCGCTCGACGGCCTGAGGATGGTCTTGCGCCAGCCGGTGCGCCACGCGCGCACCGCGATCGTGGGCCAGCACGCGGAAGGTGGCGAATCCCAGTGACTGCATCACCGCCACCATGTCGGCCGCCATCGCGCGCTTGCTGTAGTTAGCGTGGTCCGGCGCGCCCTGCGGTTTGGACGAATCGCCATAACCACGCAGATCGCAGGCCACGACCGTGAACTGCTCGGCCAGGCGCGGTGCGACGCGGTGCCAGATGGCGTGCGTTTGCGGGTGGCCGTGCAGCAGCAGGAGCGGCGGGCCGGAACCACCGACGATGGCGTTGATCGTCACGGTCGGGTCGATCTGGACTTGCAGGGCGCGAAAATGGGGGAACAGGGCTGTCATCGTCTCTCGTATTCGGTGAGCGGCTTGCTGCCGCAACATCGAATATACACGGGGCCCGCATGAAAAAAAAAGACCGGTCCGCGCGTGCGCTTCTGCCCTTACACGAGCCTGACATGTCGCCATTGTTGTAATTACGTCATTTGCGATTAGCACGAATTGACACCATGGCAAGCGCTGAGCAGTATGGAATGGAGGTCCCGGCCTCGCCCTTCCCAGTGGAACACCCGCGTTTGAATATCAAAGGACCAGCACCATGCAGAGAGCCAAGACGGAAAAGACAGCAGTTGCCCTTGCCATTGCCGCGCTGTGCGCAGGCTTTGCCCACGCCCAGGAGGCGCCGCAAGCCGAGACCACCGCAGCGTCCGCGACAGTCGTCGTTACCGGCACCCGGGTGGCCAATCGCACCGTGCTCGATACCACCGCACCGGTCGACGTGATCTCGGCCGAGACCCTGAAGAACTCGGGCAGCACCGAACTGACGCAGGCGCTGTCGATGGCGCTGCCTTCGCTGAATTTCCCGCGCCCGGCGCTGACCGATGGCACCGACACCATCCGCCCTGCCACCCTGCGCGGCATGTCGCCCGACCAGACCCTGGTGCTGGTGAACTCCAAGCGCCGCCATGCATCGTCGCTGGTGAACGTGAACGGCTCGATTGGCCGCGGTTCGGCAGCGGTCGACCTGAACACCATCCCCACCGCGATCGTCAAAACGGTCGAGGTGCTGCGTGACGGCGCTGCGGCCCAGTATGGCTCGGACGCGATCTCCGGCGTCGTCAACATGCGCCTGCGCACCGACCGCACGGGCGGCGAAGCGACCGTCAACTATGGTGCCAACAAGACCGAATACGATCTGTACAACGCAGCGCCACCGGCCGGCGGCACCTGGACCGCGCCGGCCTCGCGCAAGCGCACCGATGGCCAGACCGCCACGGTCAGCATCTGGAAAGGCCTGGCGCTGGGCGATACCGGCTACCTGACGATCGCCGGCGAATTCCGCGACCAGAACCGCACCGAGCGTACCGGCTACGACATGCGCCAGCAGTACGCACTGGTCAACGGCGCGTTCGATCCGCGCGAGAACACGATCAACC
>Ga0265780_10010446_pt1 | contig 11061 bp, 9 predicted proteins | sample P1T30metagenome_FD_192432 | JGI IMG/M metagenome (GOLD analysis project Ga0265780, IMG submission 192432) | Plant litter microbial communities from East Loma Ridge, Irvine, California - P1 T30 | ecosystem: Environmental > Terrestrial > Plant litter > Unclassified | place: USA: California... | reverse complement strand
GGTCGACACTCTTGGAAACGATGGAGCGGGTAACGGGAATCGAACCCGTGTATTCAGCTTGGAAGGCTGCTGTACTACCATTGTACTATACCCGCGAAGCCGGCGTTGCCGCGGCCTGCGCCCCCGCACGGACCGTCGCGAAGGCGAGACGGGTGGCAGGAGGTGTAGGGTCGCGATAGCGCGGGTCGTGGGGTGGTGCAAGCCGGGGCAGGATGGTTCATGGTTTGCTGACGAAAATCGGCTACCCCTGGCGCCATGTCCGACGCACCCGTGCTTCCCGAGACGACGAGCCTGACCCTGCAGCGTCGCCGCGCCGCGGATCCGCGCCCCGCGTCCGCCGTCAGTCACGGCGCCGGGCTGGCGGGGCTGGCAGGGGTGCTGGGCTGGGTGGCGTGCGCGCGCGGCTGGGGGATGGACGGGCCCTATGCCGCGCTGGTCAATTTGCTCGCCTGCGCGGTCCCGATGATCCTGTGGTCGGTGCTGATCGACAAGGTCCATCACCGGCCGAGCACCGGGCTGGACTGGTCGCGGCCCCGGCCATGGCGCGAGACGATCGACGTCAGCCTGACAAAGCTCGCCGCCTTTTGGGTGACCTGGGCGGGGATCGCGGTGATCTATGGCACCGGGCGATTCTATTGGGAGGGCAATTTCGCGTTTGCGATGTGGTGCTTCACCAACGCCGCGCCGATCCTCGTGCTCGTGTCGATCCCCTATGTCCTCTGGCTCGACCGCTATCTGGTCGCGCCGAAGGACGGCGCGTGGTCGCTCGGGGCATGGCTGACCGGGCAGCCGGGGGTCGACCGTGCTGCGCTCCACAACCACCTGCGCAGCTGGGGAGTGAAGGCGTTCTTCCTCGCCTTCATGCTCGCGATCGTGCCCGGCGGGTTTGGCGAGTTCATCCGCGGCGACACAAGCGCGATCCTGCGCGACCCTGTCGCGCTCGCCAGGTGGCTGATCACCTTCATGTTCCTGATCGACGTCGCCTTTGCGACGGTCGGCTATGTCCTGACGCTGCGACCGCTCGATTCGCATATCCGCAGCGCCAATCCGTTTGCGGCGGCGTGGATGGCGGCGTTGATGTGCTATCCGCCGATCATCCTGATGAGCGACGGCGGGCCGATGGACTATCACCCGGGCACGCAGGAATGGGACGTCTGGTTCCAGTATCACCCCGTCCTGCTGGTGCTGATCGGCGCGGTGCTGGTCGCGCTGACCGCGATCTATGCGTGGGCGACGATGGTGTTCGGCTTGCGATTCTCCAATCTCACCAACCGCGGGATCCTGACGCACGGGCCCTATGCCTGGTCGCGGCACCCCGCCTATCTGTCGAAGAACCTGTTCTGGTGGCTGTCGACGATCCCCGTGCTGACGACGGGGACGCCGATCGACGCGATGCGCGCGACCCTGCTGCTCGCGGCGGTCAGCGGGGTCTATTACTGGCGTGCGCGGACCGAGGAGCGGCATCTGGGCCTCGACCCCGATTACCGCGCCTATAGCGACTGGATGGCGCGCAACGGACTGGTACCGCGCCTTCTGGCGTGGGTGGCCGGGTCGCGCCGAGCGTCAGGCGCCTAGAAGCTTTCCACGCCGTAGACCTTGGCGATATCGCCGCCCCAGGCGCCGTTATACTTGTCGATCAGCAGCTCGGCGGGGACCTTGCCCGAACGGACGATCTCGCGCAGCGGGTCGAGGAAGCCGGTCTCGTTGTCGCCCGCCTTGTTGAGGCGTGCGCGCGACGACAGGCCGGCACCCGCGATATCGAGCACCTGTGCGGCGATGTCGCGCAACTGGCCGCCACCTGCGATCGGCGCATTCAGCCCGAGCTTGGGCACCGAATCGCGCAGCGACTGGCGTTCGTCGATCGTCCAGTCCTTCACCAGATCCCATGCCGCATCGAGCGCACCCTGATCGTAGAGCAGCCCGACCCAGAGCGCGGGCAGCGCGCAGATCCGGTTCCACGGGCCGCCATCGGCGCCGCGCATCTCGAGGAAGGTCTTCAGCCGCACCTCGGGAAAGGCGGTCGAGAGATGGTCGGTCCAGTCGTCGAGCGTCGGCTTCTCGCCGGGCAGGACGCTGAGCTCGCCCTTCAGGAAGTCGCGGAAGCTGAGCCCCGCCGCGTCGATATATTTGCCGTCGCGGTAGACGAAGTACATCGGCACATCGAGCGCATAGTCGGTGTAGCGGTCGTAACCGAAGCCGTCCTCGAACACGAAGGGCAGCATGCCGGTGCGGTGCGGGTCGGTGTCGGACCAGATATGGCTGCGATAGGACAGCATGCCGTTGGGCTTGCCCTCGGTGAACGGCGAATTGGCGAACAGCGCGGTGGCGAGCGGCTGGAGCGCGAGGCCGACGCGGAATTTCTTCACCATGTCGGCTTCCGACGCGTAATCCAGGTTCACCTGGATCGTGCAGGTCCGCAGCATCATGTCGAGCCCCATGCTGCCGACGCGCGGCATGTGCCGCAGCATGATCGCATAGCGCCCCTTGGGCATGATCGGCAGCTCCGCGCGGGTCTTGTCGGGCCACATGCCGAGACCGAGGAAGCCGATGCCGAGCTTTTCGCCCGCGGCCTTGACCTGTTCGAGATGCCGGCCGGTCTCGGCGCAGGTTTCGTGAAGGGTCTCGAGCGGCGCGCCCGAGAGTTCGAACTGGCCTGCGGGCTCTAGGCTGATGCTACCGTCCGCACCGGTCATCGCGATGACGTTCTCGGTACCGTCGGGGCCGCGCTCGAACACGGGCGCCCAGCCATATTGCTCGAGCTCGCCGAGCAGCGCGCGGATGCCGCCCGCCTCGGTGTACGAAGGCGCGCGATGGTCGTCCTTCGCGTACACGAATTTCTCGTGCTCGGTGCCGATCCGCCAGCGGTCCTTGGGCTTTTCACCGCGCGCGAAGCTGGCGATCAACTGGTCGCGCGACTCGATCGTCGGGCTGGTCTTTGCAGGGGCGGTCTTGCTCGTCATCGCCGCGCCTTACGCGGCGATGAACGAGGGTGCTAGAGGGGATTCGGACCGGTCGGTAGCAATGTCACGCGACGGGTGACGGGACGGGCGGTTCGGCCGCCCAATCGCCCGCCGCCGCCATCCACAGCGCGACCGCTGCCGCCGCTGCGGTTTCCGCGCGGAGGATGCGCGGGCCGAGGCCGATGCCGACCGCCTGCGGGTGCGCGCGAATCGCGGCACGCTCGTCGGCGTCGAAACCGCCCTCGGGGCCGATCAGGATCGCTGCGGGACCGGCATGCGCGCGCATTGCCGCGAGCGCGGGCGCGCCGCCGGTTTCGTCGGCGAAGAACAGCGTGCGATCGGCGGGCCAGTCGCGGAGCAACGCTGCGAGCTTCACGGGTTCGGCGACCTGCGGCAGCGCGGTGCGGCCGCATTGCTCGGCCGCCTCGATCATGTGCGTGCGCAGACGGTCGGTATTGGGCTTGTCGACCACGGTGCGCCGCGTGACGACGGGGACGAGCCGGTCGACGCCGAGCTCGCACGCCTTCTCCGCCAGCCAGTCGACCCGGCCCTTCTTGATAGGCGCGGCACAGAGCCACAGATCGGGTACCGCCTCGCGTTCGCGGAGCCGTTCGGTCACGTCGAGGACGAGGTCGCGCTTGCCGACGCTGGCCGCGGTGGCGAGCCATTCGCCGGTGCGGTCGTCGAACAGCTTGACCGGGTCGCCGATCTTCAGCCGCATGACGCCGGCGAGATAATGCGCGGCGGGGCCGTCGACCGGGAGTGGGCCGGGGCTGAGCGGGGTGTCGACGAACAGCCGCGGCGTGGATTGCGGCGGCCAGGCTGGGGTTGCAGGCATTGCGGGGGCCTAGCAAATCCCGCCGCATGCGGGGAGGGCGTTTCGCTCGTTCGCGATCCTCCGCCGTCAGGGGGGATTGGTTAGCGGCGGTTCCAGAGTTTGCGGGCGACGATCCATATGATGATCGCGACCGCGATGCCGAGGATCAGCGCGCCCGCGACCGCGCCGGCGACGCGGAAGATGCCCCAGAAGAGCGCCTCGACGAAACGGCCGACCGCGACCGACAGGCCGATCATGCAAAGGGGCTCGAACGCGACACTGCCGCTATCCTAGCCGCTGCGGGCTTGCGCGCCAAACGCCGTCTTCCTACGCCCCGCGTCATGCAGACCACACCGAGCCCGATGGACATCGTCCCCGACAGCGAACATCGCGGCCTGGTCGCGCGGCTGCCGCCGACGCTGCGCGGGCTGGCGCTGCTCGCGCGGTTCGACCGGCCGATCGGCTGGTGGCTGTTGTTCTGGCCCGGCGCCTGGGGGATCGCGCTGGCGGGCGGGGCGTGGGCGCGCTGGGATCTGATCGCGTGGTTCCTGCTCGGCAGCATCGCGATGCGCGGCGCAGGCTGCGTGTTCAACGACATCGTCGACCGCGATCTCGACGCGCAGGTCGCGCGGACGCGGGCGCGGCCGATCCCGAGCGGGCTCGTCTCTCTGCGGCTGGCGTGGATCTGGTTGGGCGTGCTGGCGCTCGTCGGGCTGGTCGTGCTGCTCCAGCTGACGCCTCTCGCCGCGGTCGTCGCGCTGGCGAGCCTTGCGCCGGTCGCCGGCTATCCGTTCATGAAGCGGATCACCTGGTGGCCGCAGGCATGGCTCGGGCTGGTGTTCAGCTGGGCGTTGCTGGTCGGGTGGAGCGACATCGCCGGCGCGCTGACGTTGCCGATGTGGCTGCTCTATGCGGGGTCGATCGCCTGGGTGATCGGCTATGACACGATCTATGCGCTGCAGGATCGCGAGGACGATGCGATGATCGGCGTCCGGTCGTCCGCCTTGCGCATGGGCCGGCATGTAAAGGCGGGGGTCGGGATTTTCTATGCGATCGCGGTCGGGTTCTGGGCGGCGGCGTTCTGGACGATGCGGCCCGATCCGCTCGCGATCGCCGCGCTGGCGCCCGCCGCGCTGCATCTGGGGTGGCAGGTCGCGACGCTGCGCGCGGACGACGGCGCCGGTGCGCTCGCCCGATTCCGCGCCAACCGCTTCACGGGGTTGCTGATCTTCCTTGCCTGCGTGGTTGTCGGCACGAGCCTGTGACCCTAGATCGGCGACATGCTCACACCCGATCAAGCCCGCGACCGCGCCCATGACATCGTAGCGCGCGCCAAGGCCGCCGGCGCGGACGCCGCCGATGCGGTCTTCGCCGCCGATGCCTCGCTCGACGTTTCGATCCGCCTCGGCAAGCTCGAGGATATCGGCCGGTCGGAAAGCGAGGACCTGGGCCTGCGCGTGTTCGTCGGCAAGCGATCGGCGAGCGTCTCGACCTCCGACCTCTCGTCCGCGGCGATGGACGCGCTGGCGGCGCGCGCGGTGGCGATGGCGCGCGAGGCGCCCGAGGATGCCTGGGCCGGCCTCGCCCCCGAAAACCGCCTGTTGCACGGCGTACCGCCGATGCTCGGGCTTGCCGATCACGGTGAGGTCTCGCCCGAGCAGCTGCGCGATGCAGCGACCGCGGCGGAGGATGCGGCGCGCGCGGTGCCCGGCGTGACGAACAGCGAAGGCGGTGGCGCGAGCGCGTCGAGCAGCGTCTGGGCGCTGGCCACCAGCCATGGGTTCGCGGGCGCCTATGCCTCGACCGCCTATGGCGTGTCGGCGAGCGTGCTGGCGGGCGAGGGCGGCGCGATGCAGCGCGACTATGCCTATCACAGCGTGCGGCACCGTCAGCATCTCGAATCGCCCGAGGCGATCGGGCAGCGCGCGGGCGAGCAGGCGGTCGCACGGCTCAATCCGGGGCGGCTCGCGAGCGGGCCGATGACGGTGGTGTATGACCCGCGTGTCGGCAGCTCGCTGCTCGGGCACCTGATCGCGGCGATCGCGGGGCAGGCGATCACGCGCAAGACCAGCTTCCTGCTCGATTCGCTGGGATCGCAGGTGTTTGCGCATGGCATCACGATCCGCGACGATCCACATCGGCCTTACGGATTGCGGTCGCGGCCGTTTGACGGCGAGGGGCTGCCGGTGTCGCCGACCGCGATCATCGAACATGGCATGCTCGAAAGCTGGCTGCTCGATTCGGCCTCCGCGCGGCAACTGGGGCTCGAGCCGACCGGCCATGCCGCGCGCGGCGTCAACGGCGCGCCGGGCGTGTCGACGAGCAACGTCTTCATGGAAGCGGGCACGATGCCCCCCGAGGCGCTGATCGAGGATATCGTGTCGGGCGTCTATGTCACCGAACTGATGGGCGGCGGCGCGAATGGCGTCACCGGCGACTACAGCCGCGGCGCGGCGGGTTTCAGAATCGAGAATGGCGTCATCACCGGGCCGGTCGCCGAATTCACGATCGCGGGCAATGCGAAGGACATGTTCCTGGCGATGACCCCCGCCAACGATCTCGAATTCCGCTACGGCATCAACGTGCCCACGTTGCGCGTGGAGGGGATGACGGTGGCGAGTGGCTGAACCGCCGCCGAGTTCGGTTACGACGTTGCGCGCGGCGGTCGAATCGATCGCCGCCGAAGCCGGGCAGATGGCGCTCGCGCGGTTCGGGACCGATTTCCACCGCTGGGAGAAGACGCCGGGCAGCCCGGTGTGTGAGGTCGATATCGATATCGACCGGATGTTGAAGGTGCGGCTGTCCGCACTCTTGCCCGATGCCGGCTGGCTGTCGGAGGAAACCGCCGATAATCCCGCGCGGCTCGCGCGCGACCGGCTCTGGGTCGTCGACCCGATCGACGGCACGCGCGACTATATCCGGGCACGTCCGGGCTGGTGCGTGTCGATCGCGCTGGTCGAGCGCGGTCGGGTGGTGATCGGCGTGCTCGATGCGCCGGCACGGGGCGAGATCTGGTCGGCGGCGCTGGGCGAAGGCGCGACGCTCAACGGCGCGGCGTTGCAGGCCGGATCGCGCACCGACTTTCCCGGATCGCGCGTGCCGACCGATGCGCTGCCTAAGGCGGACCGCGATCTGGTGGTGGTCGACAAGCCCAATTCGATCGCGCTGAGGATCGCGATGGTCGCGGCCGACCGTGCCGACCTGGTGGCGACGCTGCGCTGGGGGAATGAGTGGGACATCGCCGCCGCCGCGCTGGTCGCTAGCGAGGCCGGCGCGGCAGTGACCGACGCGGTCGGGATCCCGCTGGTGTTCAACAAGCCGCGCCCGCAGGCATTCGGGGTCGTCGCGAGCACGCGCGGGATCCACCGCGCGGCGATCGCGCGGCTGGCGGATCGGGCGGCGGCTATCCTGGGGTAGGGCCGGGCGTGCAGGGCTGGACACGAAAAAGGCCGGAGGGAAACCTCCGGCCTTTTTCGTTTTGGGGAGCGCCGCGGCTAAGCCGCGTCGTCGGACCTCGCCTGAGCGAGGCCGGCCGAGCTTGTAAGCCTGGCCGGCTTCGCCATGCCAGGCTTACGCGCTCTGCTTAGCCCGGCTCGCGCGCTTGCGCTCGTTCGCATCGAGGAAGCGCTTGCGCAGACGGATCGACTTCGGCGTGACTTCGACCATCTCGTCGTCGTCGATGTACGCGATCGCCTGCTCCAGCGTCGCACGCTTCGGCGGGGACAGGCGGACCTGATCGTCCTTGCCGCCGCTTGCGCGGAAGTTGGTCAGCGCCTTGGTCTTCATCGGGTTGACCTCGAGGTCATCCGGCTTGGCGTTCTCGCCGACGATCATGCCCTCATAGAGCGCCTCGCCGTGACCCACGAACAGGATGCCGCGCTCTTCGAGCGGACCCAGTGCGTAGTTGTTCGCTTCGCCCGACCCGTTCGAGATCAGCACGCCGTTCTTGCGGCCTTCGATCTGGCCCTTGTGCGGACCGTACTTCTCGAACAGCCGGTTCATGATGCCCGTGCCGCGCGTGTCGGACAGGAATTCACCGTGATAGCCGATCATCCCGCGGCTCGGCGCCGAGAAGGTGATGCGGGTCTTGCCGCCGGTCGACGGACGCATGTCGGTCAGTTCGGCCTTACGGATGTTCATCTTCTCGACGACGGTGCCCGAATGCTCCTCGTCGACGTCGATGATGACGGTCTCGTACGGCTCGGTCTTCTTGCCGTCCTCGTCCTCGCCGAACAGCACGCGCGGACGCGAGATGCCGAGCTCGAAGCCCTCGCGGCGCATCGTCTCGATCAGCACGCCCAGCTGAAGCTCGCCACGACCGGCGACTTCGAAGCTGTCCTTGTCGGCCGCCTCGGTCACCTTCACGGCGACGTTCGACTCGGCTTCGCGGAACAGACGCTCGCGGATCATGCGCGACGTCACCTTGGTACCCTCGCGGCCCGCCATCGGCGAGTCGTTCACGGCAAAGCGCATCGACAGCGTGGGGGGATCGATCGGCTGCGCGTGCAGCGGCTCGGTCACCGTGATGTCGGCGATCGTGTCGGCGACGGTCGCAACCGAAAGCCCTGCGAGCGAGATGATGTCGCCGGCCTTGGCTTCGTCGACCGGCACGCGGTCGAGACCACGGAACGACATGATCTTGGACGCACGACCCGTCTCGATGATCTTGCCGTCGTTATCAAGCGCGTGAATCGCCTGGTTGGTCTTTACGGTACCCGAATTGACGCGACCGGTGAGAACGCGGCCGAGGAACGGATCGCGGTCGAGCAGCGTGACGAGGAAGGTGAACGGCACGCCGGCGACTTCCACGGCGGGCGGCGGCACGTGCTTCACGATCGTCTCGAACATCGGGATCAGCGTGCCTTCGCGCGCGTCCATGTCGGTCGAGGCATAGCCGTTGCGGCCCGAAGCATAGAGCACGGGGAAATCGAGCTGGTCGTCGTTCGCGTCGAGCGACACGAACAGATCGAACACTTCGTCGAGCACTTCCTGGATGCGCGCGTCGTTACGATCGACCTTGTTGACGACGACGATCGGCTTGAGGCCGAGGGCCAGCGCCTTGCCGGTGACGAACTTGGTCTGCGGCATCGCGCCTTCCGACGAATCGACCAGCAGGACGACGCCGTCGACCATCGACAGGATGCGCTCGACTTCGCCGCCGAAATCGGCGTGGCCGGGCGTGTCGACGATGTTGATGCGGATGCTCTCGCTCTCGCCCGGGGGCGTCCAGTCGACCGAGGTCGGCTTGGCGAGAATCGTGATCCCGCGCTCCTTTTCAAGGTCGTTGGAATCCATTGCGCGCTCTTCGACGCGCTGGTTGTCGCGGAAGGTGCCGGACTGGCGGAAGAGCTGGTCGACCAGCGTCGTCTTGCCGTGATCGACGTGCGCAATGATCGCCACGTTGCGGAGGCTCATGGGAATGCTTTCGGTTTGGACGGAATTTGCAGGCGCGCTTAGCGTTTATTCCGCGATGCGGCAAGTTTGGCGTTTCGATTGCCGCCCGAATGGTTCCCCGCTGCCGGAAAAATCGCCGATCGCGAGCCTGTTTCGGGGTGGCCCGCGCCAGTCTCCGGGCGAGCCGCCAAGACGATTGCGTGGCTTGCGTGTATTATCTAGACACCACAGTTGAATGCGGGTGTCGTTCCCCTAGGATGCGGCACCGATTGGAGGATTGCATGGCGACGACACCCGAGACGCTGACGACCGAGCCTGGCCTGGTCCTGACGCCGCCCGACCCCGTGCCGACCGTCTCCGCGACGAAGGCCGCCGGGCTCGTGCCGGTCGATGCGGGGGTGAAGTCGCAGCTCGACGATCGCGTCGCCGGCTTTGTCACCGATCTCGTCGCGCAGGACGTCAACAGCCCCGAATTCGGCAAGCGCGTCGATGCGATCACCGCGATGGGGGCGAAGGAAATCCGCGAGGCGGCGGGCCAGTCGAACCGGTTCCTCGATCGCCCGGTCCGCGCGATGGATCAGGAAACCGGCGTCGGCAAGGATCTGGCCGAGTTGCGCCGCGTCGTCGAGGATCTCGATCCCGGCAAGAAGGGTAACCTGACCGCGCCGCAGAAGCTGTTCGGGATCATCCCGTTCGGCGGCAAGATGCGCAATTATTTCGACGGCTACAAATCGTCGCAGACGCATATCGCGCAGATCCTGAAGAGCCTGTCGTCGGGCAAGGACGAGCTGCTGATGGACAATGCCGCGATCGATACCGAGCGCGCGAATTTGTGGGCGGCGATGGGGCGTCTCGAACAGATGATCCATCTGTCGAAGACGATGGATGCCAAGCTCGAGGACGTCGCGAACGATCTCGACCACAGCGATCCGGCCAAGGCCAAGGCGATCCGCGAAACGGCGTTGTTCTACACCCGCCAGCGCACGCAGGATCTGCTGACGCAGATGGCGGTCACCGTGCAGGGCTATCTCGCGCTCGATCTGGTGAAGAAGAACAATGTCGAGCTGGTGAAGGGCGTCGACCGCGCCTCGACCACGACCGTGTCCGCGCTGCGCACCGCGGTGACGGTAGCGCAGGCGCTCACCAATCAGAAGCTGGTGCTGGAACAGATCACCGCGCTCAACACGACGACCGCGAATATCATCGATTCGACCGGCAAGCTGCTGAAATCGCAGACCGCGCAGATCCACGAACAGGCCGCATCGGCGACGATCCCGCTGGAGACGCTGCAGCGCGCGTTCCAGAATATCTACGACACGATGGACGCGATCGACGTGTTCAAGCTGAAGGCGCTGGACAGCATGAAGACCACGGTCGGCGCGCTGTCGAACGAGGTCGACAAGTCGCGCGGTTACATCGCGCGGGCGGAGGGCGCCACCCAAGGTCAAAATGGGGGGCAGCTGGGCGGCCCGTCGCCGAGCGCGTTCAAGCTGGAGGCGATGTAAGGCGTGAGCGAAGTCGACGACGCCATCGCCAGCGCGCGTGCCTCCTGGTCGCGGATATCGGACGACCGCGGCGCCGTCGGCGCGGTGCGGCTGCCGACACGGGGGCGGACGCGCCGGACTCAGACGATCGGTAAGAGGCTGACGCGGATCGCGATCGCCGACGTCGCGATCCTTATTGCGGCGATGGTCATCGGCTGGATCGTCCCGCTCGGGATCGGCGGTTTTATGTTGGTCACGGCGTTGTTGGTCGCGGCGACATTGCTGTTCGCGGTGTGGCCCGCCGAGCGCGCGCCGACGCCCGAGCGGCTCGCATCGGTCGATATCAAGGCACTGCCGCGGCAGACCGAGCGCTGGCTCGAAGCGCAGCGTCCCGCCTTGCCCGCGC
>Ga0265780_10010444_pt1 | contig 11063 bp, 8 predicted proteins | sample P1T30metagenome_FD_192432 | JGI IMG/M metagenome (GOLD analysis project Ga0265780, IMG submission 192432) | Plant litter microbial communities from East Loma Ridge, Irvine, California - P1 T30 | ecosystem: Environmental > Terrestrial > Plant litter > Unclassified | place: USA: California... | reverse complement strand
CGGGGAGTCGGTGCTATTCCAGGCGTCTTTGATTCTTGACAAAAGCCTGCCGGGGAAAGTCGCTCTGCAAAAGAGAGCCTATGATGCCGTGCAGAATTACTCCCGTAAAAAGCTGAGAGAGGAAATCGCAGCTGTGGAGCTGGAGCTTTTCAGCGCTGAAAAGCATAACAGCTTCAGAAAAAAAATAAGCCGGCTGTTCTCAGGCCGCTGACCCGCTCCGGGTATAATTCAGGGATCTTTTTTAATTAAAATTTATAATCAGATGGAAAATTTAAGAGCTGAGTTCTACAGTTATGCCGTAAAACATCATAGAATAGCTGAAAAAGCTGTAAACTCCTACATATCGGGGATGGCGACGACCACGCTCCCGCAGAATATGACGCCTTATATTGTAGAAGAGCGGCAGATGAACGTTGCCCAGATGGATGTGTTTTCGAGGTTAATGATGGACCGTGTGATATTCCTGGGAGAAGAGGTGAACGACAAAACAGCAAATATAATTCAGGCACAACTGCTTTTCCTCCAGTCGCTGGATCCAAAGCGGGATATCCAGATGTATATCAACTCGCCGGGGGGCTCAGTTTATGCCGGACTGGGGATTTATGATACGATGCATTATATTAGTCCTGATGTGGCTACCATATGCACCGGCATGGCGCTTTCGATGAGCGCTGTGCTGCTTTGCGGAGGGGCGGCAGGTAAACGGGCAGCACTCAGCCATTCGAGAGTGATGATCCATCAGCCTCTTGGAGGGATACAGGGGCAGGCTGCTGATATAGAAATAACAGCGAAACAGATACTGAAGATTAAATATGAGCTCTATTCTATAATCGCCAATCATAGCGGAAGAAATTATCAGAGTGTTCATGATGCTGCGGACCGGGACTATTGGATGACGGCTGAGGAAGCGAAGGAATTCGGGATGATTGATGAGATTGTCGGAGGAAGCGCAGGAGTCTAAAGACTCTTATGCATTGTATTTCCAGGAAATTAATAAAACTTAACAACATCGTGAAAATATTTGCAGAAACAAACAGGCTGCTGCTAAGAGAAATTGTTCTTACAGACGCTGAGGCGATCTTTGAGCTTGATAACGACCCTGAAGTACATGCCTTCCTGGGCAACAATCCGATTAAAACCATGGACCAGGCTGAAAATATAGTTAACTTCATCAGGCTCCAGTATAAGGAAAATGGAATAGGCCGCTGGGCAGCGGTTGAAAAAACGTCAGGCAGGTTTATAGGCTGGTCGGGACTTAAACTAATCAGGGAACAGGTAAACGGGCACAGCGGGTATTACGACCTCGGATACAGGCTTATAAGAAAATACTGGTCGCAGGGATACGCAGGCGAGGCTGCAGCAGCCTCACTGAAGTATGGTTTTGAGACATTAAAACTGCCGGTAATCTATGCAATTGCGGATATAGAAAATGCCGGCTCCTTCAGGGTACTTCAGAAAGCAGGCTTCAGGAGCGCGAATACATTTGACTATGAGGGTGTGCCCCATTATTGGTTCTCTCTTCAAAAGGAGGAATGGAACAAAATTAGATAACAGCGCTATTATTGCCGTTTAGTTACCACTTCCTGAACGTTTTTCACTGTCTTCTTCATTCGCCGGACTGGTAGGCTCGAACATCTGTTCATCCATAGGTGCTTCCCAACCCAGCCTGTGTTTTTTATCGGATGATTTAAAAGATTCGTCAGACTTTTTTGCCTTCGCATTCTCATCCTTTGCGATGGCAGAAAGTTCGTCTTCGGTCTTGTTAATATCCTGATTTTTATTTGCCTGATTCTCCATAAAACTTTCCATTTGGTTTATGAATAACAACAGTGCTGCATTTTTATAGTTTGAAAAAGAATAATTATAATTGAAATAGCTATATATCAATAAAATAATCAGAAAAATTTCTTTTGTATATAATCAAATTCCGTACCTTTGCAGTCCCAAATGAACTTTGGGAAAAAGGAGAAAAATTAATTAATGGCCAAAAAACAAGAAGCAGAAAAGGAGCTACTTGCTAAATCAGCAGAACTCCATGGCGAAGAAACCAACACGGTTAAAGAAAAAGAAAGCATTGAGTCAGAAGCTGATTCATTGTCAATTGAAGACATTAAGTCTAAAACCCTTGTAACGCCTGCAGGCGATTTCGATTGGGATGCAGACGAAAAAGGCTTTGGAAACTACAGCCCTGAAGAGCGCGAGAAATTCGAGCAAATGTATGCAGGCACCTTTAATTCTATTAACAAAGGTGAAATCATCACAGGTACTGTTGTAAACATCAACAACAAGGATGTGGTATTAAACATCGGCTTCAAGTCTGATGGTATGGTATCATTATCTGAGTTTCGTGACACGCCGGATCTTAAAGTAGGCGATCAGGTGGAAGTGTTTGTAGAATCACAGGAAGACGCGAATGGTCAATTGGTTCTTTCACGCAAACGTGCTAAAACTCAGAAGTCATGGGAGCTTATTAATGAAGCTTTAGAAAACGACCGGATCATTAATGGTTTTGTAAAGAGCCGTACTAAAGGTGGTCTTATTGTTGACATCATGGGAGTTGAGGCATTCCTGCCAGGTTCTCAGATCGACATTAAGCCTATCCGTGACTACGATATTTACGTTGGAAAAACCATGGAGTTCAAGGTTGTTAAGATTAACCACGAATTCAAAAACGTTGTTGTATCTCACAAAGTCCTTATTGAGGACGATCTTGAAAACCAAAAAACTGAGATCGTTGCTAAACTTGAAAAAGGACAGGTACTTGAAGGAACCGTTAAAAACATTACAGATTTCGGTGTATTCATCGATCTTGGTGGTGTTGACGGATTACTGCATATCACAGATATTTCATGGGGCCGTATCGAACATCCGAAAGAAGTATTATCACTTGATCAGAAGATCAACGTGGTTGTTCTTGACTTCGATGATGAGAAAAAACGTATCGCCCTTGGCCTGAAACAACTTACTTCACATCCTTGGGAATCTCTTGATACAGCTATCGAGGTTGGTTCTAGGGTTAAAGGTAAGATCGTTACAGTTGCAGATTACGGTGCATTCCTTGAAATCACTCCGGGTGTTGAAGGACTTATCCACGTATCTGAAATGTCATGGTCTCAGAACCTGCGCAATCCTCAGGAATTCCTGAAAGTAGGTGATGAAGTTGAAGCCCAGGTATTAACATTAGACCGCGACGAGCGTAAAATGAGCCTTGGTATCAAACAGTTAACTCCTGATCCTTGGAAAGATATCGCATCTAAATATCCTGTTGGCAGCCAGCACAAAGCTACTGTTAAGAACATGACTAATTTCGGTGTGTTTGTTGAGATCCAGGAAGGAATTGACGGATTGATCCACATCTCTGACCTTTCATGGTCTAAAAAGATCAACCACCCTAACGAATTCACTAAAGTTGGTGAAGAATTAGACGTAGTTGTTCTTGAGCTTGATGAAGATAACCGTAAACTTAGCTTAGGTCATAAACAACTTGAAGAAAACCCATGGGAAACTTTTGAAACTATCTTCACACTGGATTCTATCCACGAAGGTACTGTGTTAAAAGTAACCGATAAAGGTGCTTTAGTTGCATTACCTTACGGAGTTGAAGGTTTCTGCCCAAGCAAACACAGCATCAAGGAAGATGGCAAAGCTTTAAAAACTGATGAAACTGCTGATTTCAAGATCATTGAATTCAACAAGGAATCAAAAAGGATCGTGGTATCTCACTCACGTATCTGGGAAGAAGCTAAAGCCGAAGCCAGAGCTTCTGAGTCTGCTCAGAAGAAAAACGATATCAAAGCAACTTCTAGTGCCGTTAAAAAGGTAAAAGATTCTGTTGAGAAATCGACTCTAGGTGATCTTGGTGTGTTAGCACAGCTAAAACAACAAATGGAGGGTGCTGAAAGCAAAGCTAAACAAGCAAAAACTCCTGAAGAAGGCGCTGAATAAGTAAATTCTTTAATAAAATAGGAAACCCTGCCGATACTGGCGGGGTTTCTTGTTTTATGAATTAAACCTCTATTACTCTCTATTTTAGTACATTGACCAATCCGAACCTACAGCCCTTTCCTGATATTTAAACCCTGCTTCCCGAATTTAAACTCAAGCTTAAATTAGCTCCCTCCTGCTATATCAAAATCTTTCCTATTTATGCCGAAAATATATAACTTTGCCCAAATCACCACTGATGCAAAACTTAACCCTGCTAGACGGACAGAAGTTTCAGATAACGATAAAACGCCTTTGTCATCAGCTAATTGAGAATCATAACGATTTTTCAAATTCTGTAATCCTTGGCATTCAGCCAAGAGGAGTATTCTTAGCCAACCGCATAGCATCCGAATTAAAATCCATACTTCCGGATGCGGAAATCCTTCATGGCAACCTCGACATTACCTTTTACAGGGATGATTTCAGGAGGCGCGAAGGCCCGCTTGTGCCTAACAGCACCCTGATCAATTTCATTATCGAAGGCAAAAAAGTGATCCTGGTAGACGACGTTCTATGGACGGGGCGGACCATACGTTCGGCCATGGATGCGATGCTTGCTTTTGGCAGGCCCGAAAAAGTGGAACTGCTGGTACTGGTAGACAGGCGATTCTCCCGGCACCTGCCAATAGAACCCGATTATATAGGTATACAGGTTGACTCCATAAATTCGCAGAAGGTAATAGTGAGCTGGCTGGAGACGGAGCAGGAAGACAAAGTAATATTGTTATCCGAAAGAGAATAATAAAACAAACAATTAAGCCTTTCAGGGCTTGCAACATACGATACATTCGGAAGACAATTAGATTCGAAATATAATGGCAGAGCAGAATCAGGTTCTTAGTACAAGACATCTTTTAGGTATTAAGGATTTAAATGAAAAAGATATTCAACTGATTTTTGAAACGGCAGATACTTTTAAAGCCGTATTGAACAGACCGATTAAAAAGGTACCTTCTCTGCGCGACATTACGATTGCAAATGTTTTTTTTGAGAACTCTACACGAACCCGGCTTTCTTTTGAGCTTGCACAGAAACGTCTTTCGGCCGACACTATAAATTTCGCAGCATCGTCATCCTCGGTAAGTAAGGGAGAAACCTTAATAGATACGGTAAACAATATCCTGGCGATGAAGGTGGATATGGTGGTGATGCGTCACCCCTACCCCGGCGCAGGCATATTCCTGAGTAAAAAAGTAAATGCACAAATCGTAAACGCCGGCGACGGCGCTCACGAACACCCGACGCAGGCATTACTCGACGCCTTCTCCATCCGTGAGAAATATGGCGATGTGGCCGGAAAAAAAGTAGCGATTATCGGCGATATCCTTCATTCGAGAGTGGCCCTTTCAAATATCTTATGCCTCCATAAACTCGGCGCAGAAGTAATGGTCTGCGGCCCGACCACCCTGATCCCGAAATATATCGGAACGCTGGGCGTTAAGGTCGAATTCGACCTGATGAAAGCCCTTGAATGGTGCGACGTGGCCAATATGCTTCGCATACAGCTCGAACGCCAGGATATCAAATACTTCCCTTCATTAAGGGAATATTCCATGCTCTATGGTTTAGACAAAAAAATCCTCGATTCCCTCGGAAAAGAAATCACCGTCATGCACCCGGGACCGATTAACCGCGGGGTGGAAATAACAAGTGATGTTGCAGACAGCAAACAATCTATCATCCTCGACCAGGTAGAAAACGGGGTAGCCATCAGGATGGCTGTTCTTTATCTTCTGGCGGGCCAGCGTTAAAAGCCTATACTTTTAAACAAGATATATCGTTTTTGCTTAATTAAACATTATTTTTGCCCGATTTTCCACAAGTGTTAAATTCTTGTGGGAACGAAGGGCCCCTTTATAAATAACTTAGCGGTACACAAATAGATATGCTAAAGAAATATACTCTTGCCACACTCATATGCTGTTCTTTTTCTCTTGTCCTTAAAGCCCAGCAGACAGATTGGTTTACACTGAACCAGGCATATAAGAGCGCGATTGAACTTTTTGAAAGAAGAAAATTTGCGGCTGCCAGCGAACAGTTCAGCAAAGTGGAAGACTGGCATACCATACCATCAAGCCAGGTTCTCAATAACCGCGACATCTCTCTGTTAAAAGAAAATGCCCAGTATTACCAGGCTGTATGTGCCCTTGAGCTGGGAAACCAGGATGCGGAAGGGCTTTTTCTGAAATTTATCAGAGAATATCCTGCGAGTCCGAATACAAAGTCGGCCCATTTCCAGCTGGGAAGGTCTTATTTCGATCAGAAGAATTATCAAAAGGCCATCGAGTGGTTCACACAGATCGATGATAACAGTCTGACTCTAAATGAAACCGAAGAGTATCGCTTTAAACTTGGTTATGCTTATTTCAGCACCAAGGAATATGCTAAAGCGGAGCCTCTTTTTGCAAAACTTAAAGATGGTAAAAGTGAATACAGCGAATCTTCTATCTATTATTATGCTTACCTGAATTACCTGGATGCTGATTATAAAACGGCATTGCGGGAATTTGAACGGCTCAAAAATTCGACTACTTACCAGGCCAGTTACCCTTACTATATTTCAGCTCTTTATTTTCTTGATAAAAGATATGATGATGTATTATCTTATACCATTCCTGCCATAGAGACTATCGATGCGCAGTATAAGGCAGAGATGTACCGTATAGTAGCGGCGACTTACTTTGCACGCTCAGACTTTAAAACCGCTGTTGGGTACTACCAGAAATTCCAGGATCTGGACAGGGGCAAAACGCAGAACAACCAGGACAATTATCAGATAGGTTATACTCACCTCCAGCTTGGCGATCCCAAAAGAGCCATAGTGGAACTGGAAAAAATGGGAGCGCCGGATGTGTTCTACCAGAATGGAATGATAACCCTGGGTGATGCGTTTATAAAAACAGGAAATAAACAGGGCGCAAGGAACGCATTTTTCAGGGCATCCAAACTTGACTTTGACGCAAAACTCAAGGAAGAAGGCCTTCTGAATTATGCGAAGTTATCTTATGAACTTGAGTTCCACACAGTGGCGCTGGATGCTGTTCAGGAATTTATAAAGGCTTACCCTAAATCTGCAAAGATCAACGAAGCCAAAACCCTTCTTGGCGAGGTTCTGCTTTCGACAAAAAATTATAAGGATGCAGTAAATATCCTGGAAACAATCCAGAATAAAAATGCTGAGACTAAGGCTGTTTACCAGCGCGTTACCTATTTCAGGGGTCTGGAATTCTACAACGAGCGGGCTTTTGAGAACAGTATTTCCATGTTCATGCGTTCGCAGGAAAATGCTGTAGACGAGGAGATCGAAGCTCTGGCAACGTACTGGCTTGCTGAAGCCATGTTTGAAGTACGGAAATACGGCGAGTCTGTAGCTCAGTTTGAAAAATTCCTTGTTATGCCTGCTGCTAAAAAGACGGATGTGTATAACTATGCAAACTATGCACTTGGCTATTCGGCATTTCAGCATGAGAGCTACAGCAAGGCAGCAAATTATTTTGAACGTTTTCTTAAAGGAGACGATAAAGACCGTAATACCGTTAACGACGCTACGCTCAGGCTTGCAGATTCTTACTTCGTAATCAGAAGTTACGATGCCTCCATGCAGCAATATAATAAGATCATCGCATCTAATGCTCCCGGCGAAGATTATGCGTTATTCCAGCGGGGAATGATCCAGGGTTTACAGGGCCAGAACGATGCCAAGATCAGTACACACCAGTCGCTGGTCGATAAATATCCTAACTCGAACTATGCTGATGATGCCGGTTTTGAAATGGCCTATACTTATTTTGTAAAGGGAGATCTTGACCGCGCTAAAAATGACCTTAGTGCTCTTATCGAAAAGTATCCGAGAAGCAGTTATGTTCCAAGAGCACTCGTAACAATCGGTCTGGTTCATTATAACCAGGACAATGACAATGAGGCGCTCAGTACTTTTCAGCGTGTAGTTAAAGAATACTCCACGACAGATGAGGCACAGCTTGCACTTGAATCAATAAAAAACATCTACCTTGACAGGGCAGATGCAAACGGCTTCCTTGCGTATGCAAATACGACAAGCATAGGAAACCTGAGTACGGCAGAACAGGATAATATTACTTTCCAGGCAGCTAATAATCTGTTCCTGAAAGCAAGCTACCAGGCTGCATTCGAAGCGGTAAATGCTTATTTTGATAAATTCCCCCGCCCTATTCACGAGAAGCAGGCTAAATTTATCAGAGCGGAGAGCCTGGTTAAACTTAACCGTCCCGACGAGGCTATCCCTGATTATACTTTCATCCTGAACGACTGGACCAGTGAATATACTGAGCGGGCGCTGATCAGCATCTCAAACCTCTACCTGCAGCAAAAGAAATACAACGAAGCGGTAGTATACCTGAAGAAACTCGAGCTTACGTCTGAGTATAAGACGAACTACAGTTTCGCTGTAAACAACCTGCTGAAGGCTTATTACAACATGAGCATGCAGGATGATGTGCTTAAGTATGTAAAACTGATCAGGGCGTTCGACAAAGCATCCAATGAGGATAAATATATTGCAGGGCTCTATGCAGGTAAGGCATATATGGCAAAAGGCGATACCGCTACTGCAGTAAAAGAGCTTACGGATGTTGCAGCCAAAACCAGCACTACCACTGGTATAGAGTCTAAATACCTGCTGGCTTACGTACAATATTCAAAGGGACAGTACAAGGCAGCCGAAAAATCAATCCTTGATCTGCTGAATAAAACAGCTAATGACTACTGGAACGCCAAGAGTGTTATCCTGCTTGCAGACAACTATGTTGCCCTGAAAGATGTGTTCCAGGCGAAAGCCTCACTTCAGAGTGTGATTGACAATTACGAGGGGAACGATGAAATCCTCCCGACGGCAAAAGAAAAACTGAACCAGCTTAACAATAAGAAATAAGGAAATGAACCGAAGATATATTGCACTTGCACTTTCTATTCTGTCTTTCTCTGCTGCTATGGCGCAGACCAAGCCTGAAGAAAAGAAACCCGAAGGACAAAAAGGCTCGCTTACTGAAGAGATTGAGGTTATAAGGCCATACAAGCCTGTGCTGGCAGATGCCGCGAAGATAAGGAGGAGTCCGGATCTTAACAGCTACAAGCCGTTTCGTGCCAATGTTGGTTACACTATACTTGATAAAAAACTGGAACTGAACAGCGATATCAGGCAGCTTCAGGCACAGCCGCTTTCACAGATCGCTGTTGAGCCATTAACTAATAATTATGTAAAAGCAGGGATAGGAAACCTCGGTTCCAGCCTTGGCGAGGTATACCTGAATACCGGTAACGACGAAGCGCTGCAAATGGGATTTTTCGTAAAACACCTTGGCCAGAGCGGCGACCTTACCAAACAGAAGTTATCGCGACAGCAGATAGGCGCTTTCGGAAGAAGTATACAGGATAAATACACCATTAACGGAGAGCTTGGTTTTGACCGTTTATCGACTTATTTTTATGGCGTAAATGCTCTTGAGCAACCTTTTAATAGCAACCCGGAGCAGCAGCGCTTCAGCACCTTTACATTAAAAGGCGAGTTGTTAAAGAACTTCGATCAGGACGCGGCAATGGATTATGCGGTAAAAGCCGATGCCTATATTCTGGCAAACAAACTTGATGCACGTGAACGTTCTGTAGCGCTTAGCAGTTTCTTCAACAATAACTGGAAACAGTTCAATGTTGGCGTGAATGCTTCTATTGATATTACCAAAAGCCAGGACTCCCTGTATGCTATAGGGAACCACATTCTAAGAGCTAATCCTTATTTTAAATTACAGGGAGAGAACTACAAAATTGCTCTTGGGGTAAACATCGTACAGGAATTCGGCGCAAAATCAAGGACGAATGTGCTTCCGGCAATATCGGCCGAAGTGCCTATCGTACCGGAATATGCGACCATCTTCGCAGGGTTTACAGGCGACGTACTTAAGTCATCTCTCCGTGAGTTCGCAGGCGACAATCCTTTTATCGCCAGGAACATTCCTATTGAGAACGCTTTTGAAAAGTCAAACATTTATGGTGGAGTGAGAGGTAATGCCGGCGCCGGTTTCGGATTTAAGGCGATGGTCTATTTCAGAACGATAGAAAATATGCCATTGTTTGTGAACAGCATTAATGGCATGGAGAAATTCGATGTGATCTATGATCCGGGTAAAAATAAGATTGCCGGGCTTGAAGGAGAAATAAGCGTAAAAGCTTCAGAAACCCTGACCTGGACCGGTAAACTCGAGATGAAAAAGTATGATATGGCGAATGAAGACGAAGCCTGGCTGAAGCCTTCTGTACGTCTGCTTTCCAATGCCAGGCTGGCTCTTAACAAACGTCTTTTTATTGACGGAGAGCTGGTGCTGAACGGTAAAACCAATGCATTTACCTATAACGAATTACTTGAGCGCGTGCCGGTTTCGGTAAAAAGTTATGCCGATCTGAGCGCGGGCGCAGAGTATCAGCTCAAAAATAAGATCGGGATCTTCCTGAGGCTTAATAACATCTTCGGCACAGAATATCAGCAGTATTTATATTATCCGAGACTGGGTTTAAATGCTATTGGCGGTCTTAATTATTCATTCTGATAGTTTTGGCGACATTAATTATTTAAACTAATTTTACCTGGATGGATGTTGGCTTGTATATTTCGGACCTGTTAAAAGAGCATAATGCAGTGAGCCTGCCTGGTATCGGAACCTTTTACATACGAAAGGTAAATGCGTTCTATGATGATACTCAGGGCCTCTTTTTTCCTCCGTATAATGAAATAGCTTTTAAGTCGGCCAATTTTTCCATGAGTCCTGAACTGATCAGGCATATCAGCCTGGTAAAAAACATATCAGAACTGTCATCAAGGTATTTTATTGAGAAATATGCCGCGAGCTTAAAGCTCTCGCTTAAAAACACAGGTATTGCCGAAATAAATACCGTGGGCACCCTGAGGGGTTATGAACAGGGTTATACCTTTCATTCGGATACGATCTATAATAACCAGCTTACTTTCGGCCTGGTTCCTATTAAAGACCCGGGATTTAATCTGGCCGCCAGGAAAGAGGTGGCATCCGCAGATAAGATACAAAGCA
>Ga0265780_10010443_pt1 | contig 11064 bp, 11 predicted proteins | sample P1T30metagenome_FD_192432 | JGI IMG/M metagenome (GOLD analysis project Ga0265780, IMG submission 192432) | Plant litter microbial communities from East Loma Ridge, Irvine, California - P1 T30 | ecosystem: Environmental > Terrestrial > Plant litter > Unclassified | place: USA: California... | reverse complement strand
TACTATCTCATTTTCTATTATATCTTTGTCAAGTACTTGGTACATCATAGGCTTGCTTTATATTTTTATGTCTCGCAACACAAAAATAAGCAAGCCTTTTTTTATAGAAAAGTTTAAATGACCTCATCTTAATACAAATATATTCCGGCAGTGCGACAAAACTTGTCGCATTAAATTTATTTTATATGTAAAAGTTCTTCCCAATACATGATTTGAAAAAATCCCGATATATCACCGTTTATCAATACAAAAATCTCTGCAAATATTATATATTTTTTACAACTTTATGCTAAAATAAGTACAATTGAAAAGGCTGCGTTCAGGTATGGTTTTTGTTTGTAAAATATGTATAGTCATTCAGTTACTTATCTGAAGTGTGGTATAAGCACTTCTTTTTGAGTATACAGCACCCTGAATGCACACTATCATCTATTACGAGATAAAATGATATAAAACCATAAAAAATATTTAATATGAAGCAGAGTGACGACAACAGAATGATTCCGATGACGTCGTTTTCCAGCGGAAACGGTAAATCGGTAACAGATGATGTATATTATTATACCAATCAGATCGTGAATGTGGTAATGCTGGGGAAGCCCGGTGAAGATTGGTTTTTAATAGACTGCGGAATGCCGGAGTGCGGGGAGGAAATTATCGCCGCTGCTGAAGATCGGTATGGCAAAGACAGGCCGCCGGCAGCAATATTCCTGAGCCACGGCCATTTTGACCATGTAGGTGGAATTGTAACGGTTTTGGAAAAATGGGATGTACCTGTATATGCCCATCCTCTGGAAATTCCTTTCATTACCGGAAAACAGGAATATCCTGAACCTGACACTTCTGTTGAAGGCGGCTTGCTGGCCAAGCTGTCTTTCATTTATCCGCATAAACCCATAGATATTTCCGGACGTGTATCTGATTATCCTGAGCATGGTGAATTACCGGGCCTCAGCGAATGGCACTGGATCCATGCGCCCGGCCATTCTCCCGGCCAGGTGGTCTTCTTTCGTGAGAAAGACCATATCCTGATCTCAGCCGATGCTTTTATAACGGTAAAACAGGATTCATTCTACAAAGTACTGGTTCAGAAACGTGAAGTACAGGGCCCTCCCCGATACTTAACTACAGACTGGGCGGCAGCCAGGGATACCGTAGCCAGGCTAAAAAATTTATCCCCATCCATTGTGATTTCAGGACACGGGCAATACATGGAAGGTGAAGAACTGAGACTTGGCCTAAATAAGCTTGCTGATGATTTCGAAACACTGGCCGTACCTTCATACGGACGGTTTGTAAAGTAGGAACAGATTCCGGCAATATATACTATTGATTGTAAGACCTTATAGAAATTTTAAATGTATTATGAGATTCTTGAATATCCGTTTTTACTCATATTCCGGCAATAATAGCAATAACTAATCTTTCAAAAAGTCTATCCCGTAAGCGCTTCGAAGACTCCAACAGTGACTGCATCTTTATTGCAACAGACCGCATGGGTTTTGTCCGTTACCGGGATGGTCCTGATAAGCCAACAGATCACCTTTTCGGTCTGAGGGGCCACTGTTGTACTCTTCAGCGGCTTGACAGATTCGGCCACCCATCTCGACTTCACTGGCCGGAGCAGCGGCTTCCCAGCAGCCCGGTGAAGCTTGGACGTGCTCCGGATGAGATCCTGTCCGCACTGTTTGGCGCCCGCTGCCATTCCTGCTTTTTCTGAGGATCTGCCTAGCATGCCTGTTGTGATATTTGCCATAGTGTTGCTTTTTTGGGTTAACGGAACGAAGGTATAACAGGATTTTCAATTTTCAGTGGCCTGAATAAATTCTGGCGGCTTGTGTCCGGTTTTGGCAGGTTTTGGCAGCCTATGACCGGTACCCTCCGGTATTTCTTCGGGTCTTCTTCGAGTCTTCTTCGGGTCCGCTTCGGAAAAACGGGTCTTTTTCCGAAGAACTCTCGAACAAGGGTCGGAGAATGCCCGGAAAAGCGGGTATTTCCGGCAGGTTATTCCTGTCCGGAAGCATTAACTTTTATATTTAAGGAATTGTTAATTTTCAGCCTGTTTATTTGCATATTTCGCAAAATAGAATTTCCTGTTTTCGAGTAAGATTCGGCAGCAGCTGTTGCTTTGTAAATGCTTATTTTATTTGTTCTTTTGCATCAAGGCAAAAGAACCAAAAGATCAGGCATTAAAACTTTTACGCTACAAATTGAGTCTACGCTGAAAAGTTTAAAATTGACTCCCGTCGGTCGTCTGACCACTCCGTCAGGTTTGCGCGGATTGGGTTATTGGTTTTTTAATTCAATATTGCAGCCGCGCTTCGGACACAAACTTTTGGCTCATTATTGCTTATTTTTTTATTGGTTTCACCGAACCATAAATGGTTTCTCTGTGGCCTACCCTTTTTCAATTTGCTTAACGCTAAAAGTTTAAGGTCAACGGTATTTCAGTAACTAAAGTCAATAATTTATAATAGCATTTTTCATAATTTTTGGGGATTTTAATTAAACTTTTTTTAAACCATGTGCTTTCCCGGGTCGCCAAACTTCAGGGCAAGGACTTTTTATTTTTTTTCTTTCCAGTATCAGCCACGCCGCATCCAGCATTTTGATGAGATAGAGATACGGGCCGACAATATCACGCTCCGGTACATTGTTGAACGTCCCAAGCGAGAAATACACCACGTCCGACAGGAACTCTTCAAATTCCTCCAGGCGGTATTCCTAAAAACGTTGCGGAAAACCCGCACCGGGCACCGGTATTCTTCCTCTGACAGCGAGCCGTGCATCAACGGGCTGCCAGGTTCTGGAAGCTGATGGACCGCCCACTTCCCGGGTTTTTTCTTTAGGCACTACCCTGCCCGGATCAGCGACCGGTGGAAGTGAAAGACCACCGAAGGTTCTTCAGGAATCCGGGTTTTCCCCTGTACTGCGTACTGCATGATCCGGTTAAACCGTTCTTTTGCCGTCACCGGGTCATAGACCTGAAAACACCTCCAGCAGCGAAAGTGACGAATGCTTCTTCCGGCCGGACAAAACCGGGATTCAAAGTTTGTTTTTTATTGTCCCGATATTTATCCGGTTATCCGCAAATGCCTTGTAGAATCATTAATTTTTTTTTCAAAATATTGATTATTCTTTGAATCTCCTGCCATTTTATTTACTAAATTTATAAAGCTGAAATATCTCTTGCTACAAAAAACACAATTATGGACCAAAATATTCTGCTATATGAAGTACAGCCCGGAGATACCCTTGGGAAAATCGGAAAAGCCATCGGGATAACCGGTGACCAGCTTAAAGATTTTCACAACAGCCATTGTGGTAAAATGGATAAGGTATGGTTTGATAATCTGTTTGGCATAAAGCAGATCATTATTCCTAAAGACTATAAAAGTCCGCAGCAGTTAAAAACAGAAAGAGAGAAAGAGCTTCCTCCACCCCACCTTACTGAGGATTTTTATGCAGATTGTTATTCTGTGACAGAAACTTTTTTGAGTTTCTCAGGAAATGCCATTGAAATTGAATATAAAGTAGATATCAATTTTAAAAGAAAGCAGGAAACCGATACCGCAGTTTATACAGCAGATGTACGATGCCATGATTTCAGAAAAAATGAAAGCCATCCCGACGATAAGATCAGCGAGATAGCTTTGGCCTGTATGGAAAGCATTTATCCTATCACTTTCACTATTCCTTTTCAGGGAAAAATCTCCGGGATTTTTGAATTTGAAAAACTGAAACAAAAGTTTGAGAAAAAAAGACCCGATCTGGAAAGCTTTTTTACTGGTGAGATTTACAAGGCCTATCTTGATAAATTTGCCTCAAATTTGGAAAACTCGGGGTATATTTTGAAGCAGTTTTCCTCTACCCTGCTCTATCAGCTGATTTTCCCGAAGATGGAATGGTTTCATAAAACCGCTAACTGGCCGGAAGATTTCTGTTTTATTCAGAATTCTTTTTTGCTGAAGTGCAAAATGAATGCAGAATACAGTCATACAGAACCCGAAACAGCAGAAACTCTGCTAAAAGGTTATATTGAAGAACCCTCCAGTATCCAGGAAGTATTGCGCGGAGTACCATTTACCGAAAAATCTGAAGAACAGGCAGACGGCACAATAGAATTCCGTTACCGCACCGATAAGAAAACAAAAAAAATGCTGCAGGCAGAGGCTTCCGTTATTTTAAATAGTGAGGGTGAGCTTTACCGAAAACAAACATTAAAACTGATTTACGATGAAAGAAGATCCTGACAAAAATAAGGTATCCGGAAAAGACCATGCTTTTTTTCAACCCGGTTTTTCAACATTTCTAAATGATAATGATCTTGTTGACGGTGATGTGAATGGTTTTGATGAAGAGGTAAATGAAGAACCGGATGCCACAGATGAAGAAAATACGGAACCGACTGAGGAAAATAATGACAAAAAGGAGGAAAGCAGCTCCAGCGAACACGACGGGAAATATTTTGTAGTACAGAAAGGAATGGCATGCTGTGACAAAGGCACAAAGTTCCCAAACTTTAAAGTCACCAGTCAACAAAAACACTATTGGAATGATGAGAAAGGCGAAGCTGATTATCTTGCGGTAACAGAAGACGATCTTACCTTTAATCCTACTGCTATGCCTTTTGGAACCTGCAGTATAAAAAACGGTAATCCCTGCGCTTATTCACCTGCCGGAAAATGGACAAAAACCTACGAAAAAGTAAAAGTGATGGACAAAAGTGCTGTGACAGAACGCTCTGAACTGATGTGCGCAACGGGTGGAAAAATTACAGTGATGAAGCACGGACAGCAGAGTGAAGCCGGAAAAAGTAATGTAAACAAAGCAGATTCCCGGGAACAGCAGACGTATAATCCTGTGATGGATTTTGAAGAATTTAAGGAAGAAATGAATGAGTCGGATCAATTGTATTACGAATAAATATGGGAGCGATTACAGGCAATCAGAATCCAAGAGTCGGAGAGACTAATTCTTATGGGATCAATCTATTTGGTGCTCTTCCTTTCATCAGTAGCAATGCCAGCTATGAATGGTATCTTTTCAAAAAACAGAAAAGCGGCGGATGGATGGATATTACAAAAAACGGAGTTCCGAAAAAAGGAATGAAAGTAGATTATAAATTCTTTGAACCTGTTGCCGGAGAGCTTTTCGAGATACGGGTTTTCGAGGTGGTGCAAGGTCTCTTACCCAGTGTGGAACCATCAAAAAAGTTATTCGGCAAACTGGAAGTCACCCCTGCCGCCAGCAGAAACGCACAGATTGACAAAGTTGTTCTCTTCAACAGAGGGAAAAAAGATATCAACAGGGCAAATTACACGGATACGCTGGTCGCTCAGGCTTTTTGTACAGGATTATTTGGTAAGGAGATCGAATTCCAGCTCTGGGAAGATGATGCTGCCGGTAAAGGGCATGATGCAGCGGTTAACAAAAATAATAAAATTCCGCATGTCTTTAAAGCAACGGTAAATGAAAGAGGTATTGCAGAAGCAAAAATTCTTTTGAGTGCGGATGAAAAGATTATGCGCCAGGTTGCCAATAAATTCCTGATGAGGGGCGACAGCGACGAAGGGCCCAACCACGAATATTATGTCACGGCAACCTATCTCGGTAAAGGTGAGAAAGCAAGTCAGATAAATGTACTCGCAGCCAATCCTGATTATCAGCCTAAACCGAAAACGGATTCTCCGAAATTCCCGGCAACTTCTACCGGCAAAACACCGAAACAGGCCGATGCGAAAGGCAAAATCCTGGATGCCTATTTTGCAGATGCCGATGGCGGCAAGTTAACAAAAGTTCAGGTCGGGAAAAAAGTCCAGGTAAAAATCAAGACGAGCGGAATGGCGGGCAAACATGTCCAGTACAAAGTTTGGGAATATGATTTGGGCAGTAATGATCTGGTATACGAAAGCGGAAAAATTAAAGTTGTAAATGATCTTATTCTTACCGGCAGCTTTACCATCAGCCAGGGAACATTCGGGAAGGGAATAGATTTCGGAAGTATGGATTCCGACTCCGGAAAACAGAATTATTTCCTTGAGATAATCCCTATTGATGTATCGGCGGAATCTCAGAAATTCGGTGTCAATTCTGATGGTCTGATGGAAGTGGAAAAAGTAAGGAGTCCAACTACCGTTAATCCTACACCTGAAAAGGATGATAAAAAAAGTGATAAAAAAGCTGATTGCTGTATAATAGATGAAGAATATTTTCTTAAAAATTACGAGTTAGAATTTCCTAAAAAAAATAAACAGGGAAAATTAATCCCTCTCTCAAACTCTGTTAAAAATAGTCTGCGAAGAGTGTTCAGAAGCATTTCCGAGTATTATTCTAACGAGAAAAGATGCTGTAATAAATATCATATTGCCTATCTATTAGCTACTGCTAAACTGGAAACCGGGCATACATTTGACCCTGTGGAAGAAGCAAACTGGCTAAGCGCAAATGTCAGAAAGAAATATTTCCAGGAAATGTATGATCCTGTTTTAGGTAAAAGTGACAAACGTAAAAAGATGGCTAAAGATAATGAAAATACCAAAGAAGGCGATGGTGAAAAATACTATGGGCGAGGTTATGTACAGCTTACGTGGAAAAAGAATTACAGAAAAATGCAGGAGAAATTTGGTGTAAATCTTGTTGATAACAGAGAAAATGCCCTTAATCACGAATTAGCAGTAAAGATTATGATCTATGGTAGTGAGAAAGGTGCTTTCACAGGAAGAAAACTTTCTGATTATATTACGAATAACAGTAAAGACTATTATAATGCAAGAAGAGTGATTAATGGTGTAGATCAGGCAGCAAAAATACAGGGATATGCTGAAAAAATAGAAAAATGCCTAAAAATCAAAGAATGCAACTGTAAGGAAAGCAGTAGTAAATCAAAACCACAAACCAAGGAAAAATATAATATTGAGGCTGCTGTAAATTATATTAACAAAAATGCCTTAGCAAAATCTGAAGGTGCCTGTGCAAAGTACGTGAGAAAGGCGATAAATGCCGGAGGAATAGCAAATATTTTTGGGCACGCTACAGAATATTATGATACGGATAAGCTGGTAAAATACGGATTCACTAAGGTAGGCACCGATATAAATTCAATTACTCTAAAAAAAGGGGATATTGCAGCTTTCGGTTCTGTGAAAGGACATCCTTATGGCCATGTTGCTATGTGGAATGGCACACAATGGGTCTCTGATTTTAAGCAGAAATCATTCTGGGTTGCAAACCAATATTCAACAGATAAAAAATATGCTATATACCGCTGGAATAACTAATTATAAAACAAAACTATATGAAAATAATATCATTTTTAATTGTCTCTTTTTTCTTTATCTACTGTAAACAGGAAACGAAAATAAATCCGCATTCAGTAACAAGTATGGTACAGAAAAATACACATTCTAAAGAAGCGATTAAGATGCTCAGGGATTTTTACCTTAATTTTTACAGCTCAGATGAACCTCTTGACAAGAAAAAGTCAATGAAGGATTTTGTTTCAAGCAGGGTATTAAAAAGAATTGACAGTTTGACTAAGAATCCTGAAAATTTAATTATTGATTATGATCCTTTTATAAAAGGGCAGGATTATAATGGCGAAAGCATCAAAAAATCCTTAGAAATAAAGCCTTTAAAAAATAATGATGAGTACAGAGTAAGTTTTTTACAATTTGGTGGACAAGATGAAGCAAAAACAAATATTGATGTCTTGGTAAAAAAGGATGATTCAGGAAAATTTCTGATATACAGTATAATAAATGATGAGCATTTAAATTTTAAATAAACTCAATGATAAAACATTTTTTATTAATAATAACACTTAGTATTTTCTTAAGTTCTTGTGCAAAGCCATCAGAACATCCGGAAAAAGGCCGTCATAACAGTAATACTAAATCAATAAGCAAGCTTCAGAATTCTGATAAGGAAAATCAGGCTCCCAAAGTTGTAATAGAGGGTGCTGATTTAATAGTGTCCTATAACAATAAAAAAACCGTTTATAAGAATCTCATTGTAAATGAGATGTCTGTTTCTACAGAACTGATTCAAACTAATAACACGGGTTTTTCATTACTATATGAGCAAAATGCTTCTTCAACAAAAATCAAAGAAAAATATGATTTTATTTACTCGGATACAGGAATCTTATTAATAGATAAAGAAATTATAAAATTCGGACAGGATGGATTGATGATCAATAGGTTATACATTGACAATTTTAATATGTTAAATAAAACCTATGAAAATCTACAGTCATTAGGCACAGAACTTCCGGATAATTTTGAACAGGCCAGCTCATCAATGTCCATTTACGATTCTAAAAATACACCTTTTGCAACACAAAATTTTCAATATTCTACAGAAGATCTCTTTATCAGCTATCCTGATGTAAAAGACGGTGATATTAACATCAGTAATGTGGAATCAGCGAACAATCAGGCTTTTAATTTAGAAAAAATTGGGGCCAATGAACAATCAAAAATTCTCTTAGAGCAAATCATCCGTCAATTTCCAGACCGAATTGTTGCTTATCTTAATTTGGCAGATGTGCTTTGGAAAATTCAGGATCAGAATCAGGCGAAAATAAATTATACAAAATATTTGTCATTAATGAAATCCCAAAATAAAAATTTATCAAAAGTACCGCAACGGGTTTATGACAGAATTAAATAACAGGATCGGATTTTTGGTTAGAAACAGTACAATTAAATAACAACACTTTTTTTTATTAAAGTATAAAGCGGAAACTCTAATTTTCACTTTGTCAGAAGAGGATAATACGGGATTAAAACGGATGTTATCATTTAGAAATAAACCAATAAATCATGAAAAACCTTCTTTTAACCGTACTCATTACCTTTTTTTCTGTCGCCTGCAATAAATCCCGGGAAAAAACAACATCGGCTCCCTTAAAATCCGACACCATTGTTCTGAATAATCAGGATATTGTTTTTGTTTCGCCGGGTGATCAGGCGATGGCAGCACTGAAAAAGAAAAACGGTGAAGATTTCTACACCATCGCAGACGATGCCAACAACTATTTTTCTGAAGCATCAGCCTACCTGGATTCTCTGAAAGTATCCTATAAAAATGCCGATGACACGAAAGTATTTGTTTTCAGAAAAGATGATAAGACCATCGCCATCCCAAGATATAAAAATCCCTGGTATGCCCTGTTTTATAAAGACGGAAAATATGAAACCGTTGATCTGATCAACATCAGGGAAGCATATCCGAAGTTTTTCGGGAATACGGCTGCGAAGAGCTCCGGAGCTTTGGATGCCAAAACGGTCATCGCCTCTATTGCCGGTGACAAATATTCTGTTCTGGAGGAAAAAGACTGTGATCTGAACAATGATCATTTTACCGACAAAATTGTTGTTCTGGCAAATAACCGCGATCTGGATCCTCAGGATCCAGATACCAAAACTGCCCCTGTACTGATTTTATTAAATGACCAGAATAAAAAATACTACGTTCTGAAAAACGAAAATATCTACCCGAACAGTTTCGGGGATTCCTTCAGAAAACTGGTCGTGAAAGACCGGTTTTTTACGGTTGAACTGTTCAATGAAGTTCCGGACGAATACACTTCGGAAAAATACATCACCTTCAGATTCAGCAAACCGTCAAAAGAGATCGTCCTTTCCAAATACGGGGAAAATACCGTCTGGAAAGACGGCAGAAAGAATAATGCCTTATGCTCCGATAAAAATTTCGGCAAAATTCTGTTCCGGGATTACCGTTCTGATGACATCCGCACCCAATGTCCGAAATGATTCTAAAAAACATCTTTCGTTTCCTCGCGGCTAAAAAATATCCCACAGATTGCGCAGATTTTCATGGATGATAACGTGGCTTCGGCTCCGCTCAGCCACCGGATGGCCGTTCCTTACAATTAAAGTTAATAATCATCTCAACACTCCGTTTGTCATTGACTGCGTCGAATCTGTGATTTCCGCAGGAATCTAAACATCGTATCAGAAAATCGCATAGAAAGATTTGGGGCCGCATTCCTACGGTAACTGAACCTCAGCTTTCTATGGGTGGGATTGCAGAAGATTCTTCTTGCTGTTTTTCCGCTCCAGGATCAGCCACGCCGCATCCAGCATTTTGATCAGGTGGAGGTACGGACCGACAATATCACGCTCCGGTACATTGTTGAACGTCCCGAGTGAGAAATACACCACGTCCGACAGGAATTCCTCAAATTCCTCCAGGCAGTACTCCTTAAAAGCTTTGCGGAACACCCGCACCGGATCGCGGTATTTTTGCTCCGACAGCGAACCGTGCATCAGCGGGCTGCTGGGCTCCGGAACGCTCTCCCCTATCCATTTCCCGGGTTTCTTCCGGAGGCACCACCCTGCCCGGATAAACGACCGCAGCGACTGGTGAAAGTGGAAAACCACCGAAGGTTCTTCCGGGATCCGCGTTTTTCCCTGTACCGCATACTGCATGATCCGGTTTAGCCGCTCTTTTGCCGTTGCCAGGTCATGGAACTGGAAAAATACCTCCATCAGCGGAAGTGCCGAATGCTTGTTCCGGCCGGACCAAAACCGGGATTCTAAGTCTATGCTGTTCTTTTTCATAGGTTCTGTTTTTTTGATTTAAAAGGTTTCCTGGCCACAAGGATTTATAGCATTGAAAACATAACTTTCCTGAGTGCCTTCTGGTTTGAAAAGGACATGATATAATCTTTGAGCAGTGACCGAAAGACACCGGAAAGCATTGATATAAATGAAATTTGTGTTTTTTATAAGCTTTAATTTAAAGCCGCAATGAGTTGTACACCCCATTGTATCGTGCAGTCTGATACTGTATTTTAAGGAAGCGGCTTAGGATTAAATGTAGAGAAAGCGGACAACATGAAAATAAAACGGCATGGAACTCTACATTATCCGTCATTGAGGCACTGGTATACCTTACACACAGATAAGAGAGCCCACGCCTAGGTCGTGAGCTTCCTGCTTATTGTCTTGTGTGTCTAAAAATTACCAGTTTTCAATGACAAGATTCTAAGCAATAGCTTCTATTTTCTTTGAAGTATCGCAAAGTTACAATTGT
>Ga0265780_10010441_pt1 | contig 11065 bp, 3 predicted proteins | sample P1T30metagenome_FD_192432 | JGI IMG/M metagenome (GOLD analysis project Ga0265780, IMG submission 192432) | Plant litter microbial communities from East Loma Ridge, Irvine, California - P1 T30 | ecosystem: Environmental > Terrestrial > Plant litter > Unclassified | place: USA: California... | reverse complement strand
TCCGCCGCAAGGACAAGATCGACCTGGGCCAGTTCGCCGAGCCACGCACCGAAGAAGAAGCACTGGCCACCCTCAAGGCCCTGGCCTCGAAGAACAAGGTGCTCAAGTCGCTGATCGGCCAGGGCTACTACGGCACCTTCACGCCGAAGGTCATCCTGCGCAACATCTTCGAAAACCCGGCCTGGTACACCGCCTACACGCCTTACCAGCCAGAGATTTCGCAGGGCCGCCTGGAAGCGATCCTGAACTTCCAGCAGGCAGTCACCGACCTGACCGGCATGGGCATCGCCAACTCGTCGATGCTGGACGAAGGGACCGCCGCCGCCGAAGCCATGACGCTGATCCAGCGCGTCGGCAAGTCGGCGTCCAAAGTGTTCTATGTCGCCGACGACGTGCTGCCGCAGACCCGCGAAATCATCGAAACGCGCGCGCTGCCGATCGGCGTTGAAGTGCGCACCATCGCAGCGGCCGACATCGAGTCGCTGGAAGAAACCTGCTTCGGCGTGCTGCTGCAATACCCGGGCGTGAATGGCGAAGTGCGCGACTACCGCGCCGCCGTCGAGAAACTGCACGCCGCCGGCAGCATGGTGATCGTGGCCGCCGACCTGCTGGCCCTGACCCTGCTCACGCCGCCGGGCGAATGGGGCGCGGACGTCGTCGTCGGTAACAGCCAGCGCTTCGGCGTGCCGCTCGGTTTCGGCGGCCCGCACGCCGGCTACCTGGCCACGCGCGATGAATTCAAGCGCAGCATGTCGGGCCGCCTCGTCGGCGTGACGATCGACGCGCAAGGCAACCAGGCCTACCGCCTGGCGCTGCAGACGCGCGAACAGCACATCCGCCGCGAAAAAGCGACGTCGAACATCTGCACCGCGCAAGTGCTGCTGGCCGTGATGGCCGGCATGTACACGGTCTACCATGGCCCGCAGGGTCTCGAGCGCATTGCCCGCCGCGTGCACCGCCAGACCGCGATCCTGGCCGCCGGCCTGCAGCAACTGGGCTTCGAGCTGGTCAACCAGACCTACTTCGACACGCTGACCGTGCGCGTCAAGGATGCCGGCGCGATCCACGCCGCAGCGGTTGAGCACGGCATCAACCTGCGCCAGATCGACGCCACGCAAGTGGGCATCGCGCTGGACGAAACCGTCACCCGCGACGACCTGGCCACGTTGATGGCCATCTTCGGCGACGGCAAGCCGGTCGATCTGGACGCCCTGGACGCCGACGCCAGCGACGCGCTGCCAACGGCCCTGGCCCGTACCAGCGCCTACCTGACCCACCCGACCTTCAACCGCTACCACGCTGAGCACGAAATGCTGCGCTACCTGCGCGCACTGGCCGACAAGGACCTGGCGCTGGACCGCACGATGATCCCGCTCGGTTCGTGCACGATGAAGCTCAATGCGACGTCCGAGATGGTGCCGGTCACCTGGCCCGAGTTCTCGAACATCCACCCGCTGGCGCCAAACGACCAGACCGTCGGCTACCGCGAAATGATCACGCAGCTCGAAGCGATGCTGTGCGCCGCCACCGGTTACGCCGCGATCTCGCTGCAGCCGAACGCCGGCTCGCAGGGCGAGTACGCCGGTCTGCTGGTGATCCAGAAGTACCACCAGGCGCGTGGCGAAGGCCACCGCAATATCTGCCTGATCCCGTCGTCGGCCCACGGCACGAATCCGGCGTCGGCCAGCATGGTCGGCATGAAGGTCGTCGTTACCGCCTGCGATGAAAACGGCAACGTCGACCTGGCCGACCTGAAAGCCAAAGCCGAGCAGCACAGCGCGAATCTGGCCTGCGTGATGGTCACCTACCCGTCGACCCACGGCGTGTTCGAAGAAGGCATCAAGGAACTGTGCGAGATCGTGCACCAGCACGGCGGCCAGGTGTATGTCGATGGCGCCAACATGAATGCACTGGTGGGCCTGGCCTCGCCGGGCGCGTTCGGCGGCGACGTCAGCCACCTGAACCTGCACAAGACCTTCTGCATCCCGCACGGCGGTGGCGGCCCGGGCGTCGGCCCGATCGGCGTCGGCGCGCACCTGGCGAAGTTCCTGCCAAACCAGCTCTCGACCGGTTACGTCCGCGACGAACAAGGTATCGGCGCCGTCAGCGCTGCCGCCTTCGGCTCGGCCTCGATCCTGCCAATCTCGTGGATGTACATCGCGATGATGGGCGCCGATGGCCTGACGGCAGCGACCGAAGTGGCGATCCTGAACGCCAACTACATCGCACGCCGCCTGGCGCCGCACTACCCGGTGCTGTACGCGGGCCACGACGGCCTGGTGGCGCACGAGTGCATCATCGACCTGCGTCCGCTGCAGGACAAGACCGGCATCTCGAACGAAGACGTGGCCAAGCGCCTGATGGACTTCGGTTTCCATGCGCCGACCATGAGCTTCCCGGTCCCGGGCACCCTGATGATCGAGCCGACCGAATCGGAATCGAAAGCCGAGATCGACCGCTTCATCGAGGCGATGATCACGATCCACGCCGAGATCGTCAAAGTCGAGCGCGGCGAGTACGACCGCATGGACAATCCGCTCAAGGGTGCGCCGCACACGGCCGAAGTGGTCACGAGCGACGACTGGGCCCATGGCTACACGCGTGAAGTGGCGGCGTTCCCGGTCGCGAGCCTGCGCAAGAAGAAGTACTGGCCACCGGTCGGCCGCGCCGACAACGTGTACGGTGACCGCAACCTGTTCTGCGGCTGCGCGCCGATCAGCGATTACGAGTAATCGCTGACCTGCCCTGGCAGCGGCATCACTTGCGGCTCGATGCGAGCCGCAGATGCGATGCCGAGTGACGGCGGCGTTCCCGGTTTGACCCACGCCGTTCGCGCGTGGGTTCGCCGGGGACGCCGCTGTTTTCATTGGGGCCTGGCGCTACCGCAGGCGTTGTTCCCGGCGCCCCATGGCTACCCTCTCCCTCCTCGAGCCTGAACCCGGCCACGGTGCGCGCCAGCGCAATCGCCTGCATCTGCAGCATGCAGGCGGCGCTGGCGGCTTCCTCGACCAGCGTGCAATTCTGGCGCGTGACCTGGTCCATCTGCACGATCGCCTGACTGACGCCCTGCAGCTGCTTCGCCTGGCCATCGCCGGTCGAGCCGATCCGGCCGACCAGATGTTCGACATCGCGCACCGAACTGGCGATGCGCTGCATATTGCTGCCGGCGTGCAGCGCCCATGCCGTGCCGCCGTCGATCTGCGCCACCGACTGCGCGATCACGGCGCGGATTTCCTGGCTGGCCGCAGCCACCCGGCGCGCCAGCGCGCGCACCTCGGTCGCCACCGCTGCCAGATCCGTGGCGCTTACTGGCGCGCGCGAGGCGTCCAGCGCCGCATTCAACACCCGCGTGCCCGTTTCGCCTGCCACCACTTCCAGCGCATCGACGATCGCCATCACCTGCTGCGCGCTGCGCCGGCTCGCGTCCAGTGTGTTCACGAGCCGCTCGACGACACCGCCACCGTCCTGCGCAACATCGCCGGCGCCGGCAGCGAGGCGGTTGGCGGCGCGGGCGTCGTCGACGTTGTCGCGCACGTTCGCCGCCAGCGCTTGCAGCGTGTCCTCGGTGTCGGCCAGCGCGCTGGCGCGGTACACGGCGCGGCTGCCCAGGCTCAGGCTCCCGAGCTTGATGTCGCGCGATGCCGCGCCGATCGTGCGCGCCGCTTCGGCCACCGTGCACAGCATGCCATTCAGATTGCGGATGCTTGCATCGAGCAGGCGCGAGGTGTCGGCGATTTCATCGCTGCCGTAGTCACGCTCCTGCACCGTGAAGTTGCCGCTGGCCAGGCCGCTGGCAGCCAGGCCGATGCCGCGGATCTCGCCGAGCAGGATCCGGCGTACGGCGAACGTGATGGCCAGCGACAGCCCGATCGCCAGCACCAGCACGGCCGGCATCAGCAGCGAGACCATGCGAAAGTCGGCCTTGGCACCCGCGGCGGCCTGGCGCGCCAGCGTGTCTTCGAGCGCGCTCAGGCCCGCCAGCCGCTGATCCACCAGCGCGTAGGCAGCTTCGGCCTTCTGCATCGCATTGGCGCTGATCGAGCCGTCCAGTGGCGCGAGCTCGATGACGTCGCGCACCGCGCGCGCGTAGCGGCGCTGCGCCTGCGCGGCTTGCTCGACGTGACGTAGCTCGGCGCCAGTCAGCGGGCCGGCCGACAGCGTCGTGAGGCCGACCGCAATGCGCCCGTGCTGCGCCAGAATGTCGCGCCGCAGCGGCTCGGTGCGGGCCGGCGGAAAGCTGCCGCCCATCCAGCTCAGGTAACGGTAGATGTCGGCATGCGCCTTGTGCGATTGCGTGCCCAGGCTGGCGGCAGCGTGCAGGCTGGCGGCGCGCTGGCCGACGATCGATTCGAGCGATGCATTCTGGCGCGCCAGCGCGACGTAGGCCGCGCACGACAGCACCAGCAGCAGCACGAGGACAGCGCCTGGGGCCAGCAGGAGCTTGGGGCCGATGCGAAGACGGGCCAGCATGTCAGGCCACCGTCGTGGCAGGTGGAACGACAGGGCGGCGCGGCGGTCTCATCGTCATGGTATCCCCTTGGAGAGCGTAATATTTCTTGAGTGCACTCTTGAATGTACGCCGCAGAACAAGCCAGCCTTTGTGATGGCGCAAAGCGCGCGCTACACTAGCGGCATGATCTTTCTTGCTCCACTGCACCGAAACCGGCGCCTGCTCCTGGTCTGCGTGCTGTCGCTCCTGCTGCACGCACTGGTGATCGCCTGGATCGACGCGCGCCTGACGCAGCGCCCCGCCGTCATCGGGATGCCGGCGTTCACGGTGCGGCTGGCCTCGGCCGAACGGGGCATCGTGGATGCACCGTCCAGGGCGGTCGAAACACCTGCCGCATCTGCACCTCCGGAACCTCCCTCGCCAGCGCCGCCCATGGCGGCCACCCCCATCGTGATGGCCGATGGCGGCCCCGTTGCGATGCCGTCCGCCACGCCGCCCAACGACGCTGGCGAGAGCGCGCTCCCGGCCGCCAGCGGCGGCAGTGCTGCCCCCATCCAGATGCCGGGCACCTACCGCGTCAAGCCACCGCCGTCCGGCCGCATCGACTACACCGTCGTCACGCGCAGCAGCCTGGACGCGCCGTCGCAGGACGCCGGCTCGGCGCGCATGGTCTGGCGCAGCGATGGCACGCGCTATGCGGTCGAACTCGATGGTGTGCTGGGTACGATCTCCAGCGAAGGCCAGGTCGACGATGCCGGCATCGCGCCGCAGCGGGCATTGACCGGGATGGGCGCTGGCGCTTTGACCACCGTGTTCGACCGGGGCAGCAGCACCATCGGCGCCGGGCCGCAGGGACAGCCCTTCCCGCTCGTGCCGGGAAGCCAGGACACGGCGTCGGTCTTGCTGCAACTGGCGGGCATGGGCGTGGGCGATGCAGGCCAGATCAAGGACGTGCTGGAATTCTGGGTGGGTGGCGCGGGCGGCGCCGGCATCGAGCGCTACCAGGTGACAGGGCCGGAACGGATCGCGACGGCCGCCGGGCCGCTGGACACCGTGCGGCTGGTGCGCCTGGGCGAGCCGGGTGCGCCCGTGCTGGAACTGTGGCTGGCGCCGCAGCATGCCTGGCTGCCGGTGCAGCTGCGCGTGACCGACGCGCTGGGCGCTTCGCGCACGCAAACGCTGGCATCGATTGCGATCGACACCAGCCCGACACTACAGGAGTAAAAAGCCCGCGTCAGGACGACGCGGGCATGGGTCTCAAATCAGGCCAGCTTGACCGCGTGCTCGCGGGTAGCGTGGAAGGTCAGCTTGGGCCAGCGTTCCTGGGTCAGGCGCAGGTTGACTCCCGAGGTGGCCAGATACGCCATATTGCCGGCCGCATCGTAGGCCACGTTGTGACCGAGCGAGTTTTCGAAGTCGGCCAGCGCCTTCTTGTCGTCGCTCGAGACCCAGCGCGCGCTGCTGATACTGGCGCTCTCGAATACGGCATCGACGCCGTACTCGTTGAGCAGGCGGCTGGCGACCACCTCGAACTGCAGCACGCCGACGGCGCCCAGGATCAGCTCACTGCCCAGCACCGGCTTGAAGACCTGCACCGCGCCCTCTTCGCCCAGCTGCTGCAGGCCCTTGTGCAACTGCTTCATCTTGAGCGGATTGCGGATGCGCACCGAGCGGAACAGCTCTGGCGCGAAGTACGGAATGCCGGTAAAGCTGAGCATTTCGCCTTCGGTGAAGCTGTCGCCGATCTGCATATTGCCGTGGTTCGGCAAGCCGATGATGTCGCCGGCGAAGGCTTCTTCGACCTGCTCGCGGCTCGACGCCATGAACGTCACGACCGACGACAGCTTGACGTCGCGGCCCAGGCGCAGGTGCTTGACCTTCATGCCCTTTTCGAAGCGGCCCGAGCATACGCGCAGGAACGCGATGCGGTCGCGGTGGGCCGGGTCCATATTGGCCTGGATCTTGAAGACGAAACCGGAGAACGGCACTTCGCTTGGCAGGACCGAGCGCACCGTGGCGTCGCGCTCGCGCGGCGCAGGCGCCCAGTCGACCAGCGCCGACAGGATTTCGCGCACGCCGAAGTTGTTGATCGCCGAGCCGAAGAACACCGGGGTCTGCACGCCGGACAGGAAGCGCTCCAGGTCGAACACGTGCGAGGCGCCGTGCACCAGCTCGACTTCCATCTTGAGCTGCTCGATCTCGAGCGGGAACATCTCGGCCAGGCGCGGGTTGTCGATGCCCTTGACGATCTCGAAGGCGCCGTCGGCTTTTTCTTCGCCGGCCTTGAACAGCATGATCTCGTCCTTCAGCAGGTGGTACACACCGCGGAAGTTCTTGCCCATGCCGATCGGCCAGGTCACCGGCGCGCACTCGATCTTGAGCACCGATTCGACTTCGTCGAGCAGTTCGAGCGGATCGCGCGTTTCGCGGTCCATCTTGTTCATGAACGTGACGATCGGCGTGGCGCGCATGCGGCACACCTCGAGCAGCTTGATCGTCTGCGCTTCGACACCCTTGGCCGCATCGATCACCATCAGCGCCGAGTCGACCGCCGTCAGCACGCGGTAGGTGTCTTCGGAGAAGTCCTGGTGGCCGGGGGTGTCGAGCAGGTTGATGACGTGGTCGCGGAAATCGAACTGCATCACCGACGAGGCAACCGAAATGCCGCGCTGCTTTTCGATGTCCATCCAGTCGGACGTCGCATGGCGCCCGCTCTTGCGGCCCTTGACGGTACCGGCCAGCTGGATGGCGCCCGAGAACAGCAGCAGCTTTTCGGTCAGCGTGGTTTTACCGGCATCCGGGTGGGAGATGATGCCGAAAGTGCGGCGGCGCCCCACTTCGCGCGCGATCACGCCGGCCTGCGCGGCCGAGTTGGTGGGAGTGGTGGTGCTGTCATCGCGCGCGTCAGGCGTGTCCTGCGCGGCGGAGGTATCGGTATCGTTGGCCATAGTCGAGCCCTTCAAACGGCCCTTGTCGAAAACCCTCGATTTTACCGTTTTCGCAAGGCGCCGTGTGAACTCTCTTCGCTCCCGATGCCATCCCTCAGTCGCGCACGCGGCGCCAGCCGGCGCGGTGCGCCTCGATCGTTTCCGATGGCGGGAATTTGCCGGTCACCATGGTGCCGTCGGCGGTGGTGGTAATCGTCTTGAGCGCGCCCGATGGCAGGCGGATCACGATGAAACCCACCGCGGCCGAACTGGCCAGCGGATAGCCGGCCAGCCCGTCCGGCGAGGCCGCGCGGCCGGTGCAGACATTGAGCTGGTAGATATTGCTGGTGCCGCCGACCTTGCAGTCGGTCGACGAGCTTGGCAAGTTGGTGACCACGTTGATGGTACCGGCCACCACTTGCGGGTCGAGGTTGACGCGCTCGCCGGTATTGAGATTGAAGTCGGTGAACCAGCCCTTCTTGCTGGCCAGGTTCACGTCGTCGCCGGCGATCGTGTAGGGCGCATTGCCCTTATCGTCACCGGCCACGCGCGCCAGCGTGCGCTTGACCATGGCCGAAGACTGCCGCCAGGCGGCCGTGCTGATACCCTCGCCGTCATCCTTGAGCAGATAGGCGCTCTGCACCTCGGTGCTGGTCACGTCGACCAGGTCGAGCAGACGCCCGGTGCCGAACAGCACCACGCGCTGCGCCGACGCGACGGCCTTGTTGTCGACGGTGGTGTCGACGCGGCACAGCGTGACTTCAGGGCGGGTGGTGACTGGCTGGTTCATGCCCGCGTCGCCCATCAGCACGCGCGCTGGTGCGCCGGTGCCGGTGAAGTCAAAGCGCCACATCTTGCCGGTATTGTCGCCGCCGTACACATACGTCACCCGCGGATCGTTGTTAGGGTCATTCGTGATCGCCGAAATCTTGGCCAGGCCCGACGGCGTAGCGACACTGCCCACGCCGGTCGTCGCCGAGCGCGATTCGATCACCTTGCCGGTCGCGACATCGACCACCAGCAGGTACCCCTTGCCGTCACCGGCATCGACGCCGTCGACACCCGGGATATTGTTGTAGCCCGAGGTCAGGAACACGACCCATTTCTCCGCGCCGGCGCTGTCGACGATGGTACCGAACTGCGGGTTGCCGAACGTGAGGCCCAGGCGCGTGTCGACGTTGCCGGCGCAGGCAGTGGCGTCGGCGCACAGTTCCCACAGCGCTTTCGGCGCGGCCGGGTCCGTGACATCGAGCGCGTAGTAACCGCGCCCGCCCGCGTTCAGCCCCGCCACCAGCACCGACTTCCATTCGGTGCCGACCTGGACGTCCGCAATCTCGGGCGAGCCGTCGACCGAGAAGATATGGTTGGTGCCGTAGGTGGTGCTGGCCAGCTGGTGCAGTTTCTTCATCGTGATGCGCGGGACGTACGCCCACAACTCTTCGCCGGTGTTGGCGTCGAACGCGTGCAGCATGCCGTCGTTGGCGGCAGCGAACACGGTCGCCTTGCGGCCTGCATGGGTAGCCTTGAAGGCGCCATAGCCGGGCCGGTCGAAATTGCGGCGCGGCTCGCGCAGATACGCCGGCTTGGACGAGGCGATATCGCCCAGCACGATCGGGATCGTCGTCTTGTCGGTGCCCACTTGCTCGCGCGAGAAGGCGCGCAGGACGTTGTCATTGGCGTACTGCTGGCGACCGCGCAGCCAGTTGACGATATTGCGGCCATCGTTGACCAGCGCGCGGTTGGCCACCGACATATTGGCGCACTGCGTCAGCGCATTGCACTTGTTGTCGAACCAGGCGCGCGTGCCCGTGTCCATCGTGTCGTAGCTGAACGTGGCCAGCGCGCCATCCTTGAGCATGTAGATCGAGCGGCCGTCCAGGCCATCGTCACCCACATCGACCTGCCTGCCGAGCAGGCTCGAGGTATTCCAGTCCTCGGTCGGCTCGACGTCGCCGGTGACGATATTGACTTTGCGCTTGGACAGGCGCCCGTACCAGTGCACGGTGGTAAACGTCGCCGAGAAGATGTCGTTGTCGCTTTGCGAGATGTTCGGGGTCGAGGTGGCTGCCGCCGCTGCTGCGCCGGTCTTGACTTCGATGTTCGACAGGGCCGTACGCAGCCCTTCCACCACCTGCATCGGATCGGACGCCGAGAAGTACTTGCCATGGCCATTGATCGCGGCATGCCACAAATCGTCCACGCGCGACTGCAGGGCGGCCGAGCCGCTGTCTTCGTCGACGACCGGATCGGGCCAGACGTAGCGGCCCTTGTTGTTCCAGGGGCAGTTGAGCGCGCCACTGACCAGCTTGTAGAAGTCGCCGTTCGGATCCGGCTTCGTGTCGTAGTCCTTCTCGTAGTTCATGATGCCGTCCACGCCCAGGCCCAGCGCATAGGTGCGCATGTGCAGGCGGTTGTTCTCGCCGGTGCCGGCCGGCACCGCGCCGGGTTTGGTGTAGTCCTCGAGCGTAGGGCGCAGCGACACCGTCTTGTCGGCCGAGCCGCCGTTGTACCAGTACAGCGCGATGTCGGCCAGCGACGGCTTGCCCTGGTCGCGCGGATCGACGCAGCCCTTCGATTGCAGGCAGAAGCGCGCCGGATTGTTGACTTCGTCGCTGCTGGCCACACCCACCGGCGCCTTGCCATTCCAGTAGCCATCGGTAGTGATGAACGTGAAGTTCTGCTGGCACGGGTACTTCACGACTTCTTCGCCCGCCCTGTAGTTGTAGGGACTCTGGTTGGCGTACATCTTGCCGATCGCGTGCAGGGCCTGGCGCACCGGGGTCGAGCCATCCGTATCCATCGCATACAGCGCGTCGTACCAGCTGTTGCGGTCAGCGCCGGCAAACGGCTTGGGCTTGTTCATGGCGCCTTCGACTGCAGCGACCGACAACGCGACCAGCCCGACGTTGTACTTGTCGGTGACGGGCGAAAACGCCTGGCCGACGGCCGTCTTCATCATCTGGTTGCGGGTGCGGTAGTAGCCATACCAGTTGGCGAAGTTGGTCATCTCCTCGGCATAGCTGCAGGAGCCGCTCGTGCAATCGGTGCGGCCGCTGGCGCGCGGGTAGATGGTGCGGCCCGGAACGATGTCGGTGCGCACGAACACCGAGCCACCCAGGCCGGTGGCCGACGTCGGCACGATGTCCGAGACCGCGTTGACAGCGCCCATCGTCAGCCAGGTGCGGTTGCCGTAGGTGTTATTGCTCGGGATGGTGAAGTCGATGCCCAGCCCTTCGGCCTGGCCGGAGCTGTCCACCAGGCACAGCGTCGTGTTGGGTTCGCTTGCACAGACCGGCGGCGAATTCGGGTTACCGCCGACATACGCGGTCACATTGCCCCGGGTGCCGATACGCGCTTGCAGTGCCGCCACGACCGCGCTCGCGCCCGTGCTGCGGTTGAAGGTGATGTCGCCACCCAGCATGCCGCTGCCGGCAAAGTTCAGGCGGCTCATCACTTGCCGGTCGCGGTTGATGGTGCTGTTGTTGGTGGTGCCGCCCACGCGCAGCAAGGCGGTCGAGCCCGTGCCGCTCGAGACCATCAGGCCGGTGCCGGCGCGGCTGCTGTCGGACACCAGGCTGCACACGCTGAGCGACTTGGTCGTCGAACCCGCAGGGCACGCGACCGGCACGACACCCACCACGTTGTCGGCGCCGAGGGCCACGCCCAGGCTGCTGCAGCTCGGGACCGC